>JFJP01008215.1_pt1 | contig 13389 bp, 15 predicted proteins | sample 431651 | NCBI WGS metagenome assembly JFJP01 (sample SAMN02602958, study PRJNA72255) | Microbial mat metagenome, whole genome shotgun sequencing project. | biome: fresh water; feature: sink hole; material: water; isolation source: purple microbial (photo- and chemosynthetic) mats found in...
AACCAATCCAACCAGTTTCTTGCTCATTTCAAACGCCCTTTCAGTTTAAAAACAGTGCACACCCGACTGTTTGCCCCGGCTCGTCTGGCCAAGGAGGGCGCACGACGAAACGGAGCTGGATCAGCCCTTGATGGTCGTGGTAGTGGTGATCGCGCGCGCAGCACGCCAAGCCGTGGTGGCGAGGGTGTGGTTCGGTGTGAACGGGTGGGCGGCGAACATCGGGCGAGATTGTAATCGTGTCATCGCACCTGCATCCCGCACCGTGTGGAACGTCACCGGCTTGCAGACGGCTTCTTTTGCAGCGCTGGCTGCCCGAGCCGCAGACCGCGGCGCCTGCCATCCGACCTCGCCCGTACCGCGCGCTCCTCTTCAGCCCAGTGCCTTGACCACCGCCGTGCCCATCTCCGCCGTGCCCACCTTGGTGGTGCCTTCGCTGTGGATGTCGGGCGTGCGCAAACCCTGGCCCAGCACCTGCTGCACCGCCGCTTCGATGCGGTTGGCGGCTTCAGGCTGGTTCAGGCTGAAGCGCAGCATCATGGCCGCAGACAGGATGGTGGCCAGCGGATTGGCCACGCCCTTGCCAGCGATGTCGGGCGCGCTGCCGTGGCTGGGCTCGTACAGGCCTTGGCCTTTGGCGTTCAGGCTGGCCGATGGCAGCATGCCGATGGAGCCGGTGAGCATGGAGGCTTCGTCGGACAGGATGTCGCCGAACATGTTGCCGGTGACCACCACGTCGAACGCCTTGGGTGCCTTCACCAGCTGCATGGCGGCGTTGTCCACGTACATGTGCTGCAGTTCCACGTCGGGGTATTGCGCATGCACCTCGGTGACCACGTCCTTCCAGAACTGGAAGGTTTCCAGCACGTTGGCCTTGTCGACGCTGGTCACTTTTTTGCTGCGCTTGCGCGCGGCCTGGAACGCCACATGGGCGATGCGCTCGATTTCGGGTTTGCTGTAGCGCATGGTGTCGAAGGCTTCCTCACATGGGCGATGCGCTCGATTTCGGGTTTGCTGTAGCGCATGGTGTCGAAGGCTTCCTCAGTGCCGGGGAAGTGCCCGTCGGTGGCCACGCGGCGGCCGCGTGGCTGGCCGAAGTAGATGTCGCCGGTGAGCTCGCGGATGATCAAAATGTCCAGCCCGGCGATCAGCTCGGGTTTGAGGCTGGACGCACCGACCAGCTGCTCGTAGCAGATGGCGGGCCGGAAGTTGGCGAACAGGCCCAGGTGTTTGCGCAAACCCAGGATCGCCTGCTCGGGGCGCAGCGGGCGATCGAGCTTGTCGTATTTCCAGTCACCGACCGCGCCAAACAGGATGGCGTCGGACGCCTTGGCGAGGTTGAGTGTGGATTCCGGCAGCGGGTGGCCGTGGGCCTCGTAGGCGGCGCCGCCCACCAGCGCTGATTCCATTTCAAAGGGGAGACCGAGCGCGTCAAGCACCTTGACGGCCTCGGCCACGATCTCGGTGCCGATGCCATCGCCGGGGAGTACTGCAATTTTCATGGGGTGTTTTTTTCGTGGTACCGGCGGGGTAGCCCAGCGCGGTGACGGTTGCGCTTGAAGACGGGCTCAGCCCGGCATGGTGTTGGTCAGCCAAGGCTTGGCGGCCAAACGTTGCGACTCGAAGGCGGCGATCTTGTCTTTGTGGCGCAGGGTGAGGCCAATGTCGTCCAGGCCGTTGAGCAGGCAGTACTTGCGGAACGCCTGCACGTCGAACGTGAGCTCGTCGCCCTGGGGCAAGACCACGCGCTGTCGCTCCAGATCGATCGTCAGTTCGTAGCCGGGGAAGGCCGCGACTTCGTTGAACAGGCGATCCACCTGGGCCTCCGGCAGCACGATGGGCAAGATGCCGTTTTTGAAGCAGTTGTTGAAAAAGATGTCGGCATAACTCGGGGCGATCAGGGCGCGAAAACCGTATTGCCCGATCGCCCAGGGCGCGTGTTCGCGGCTGGAGCCGCAACCGAAGTTCTTGCGCGCCAGCAAGATGGAAGCGCCCGCATAGCGCGGTTGGTTCAGCACGAAGTCGGGGTTGGCCTTGCGGCTGGCCGGGTCCTGACCAGGCTCGCCTTTGTCGAGATAGCGCCACTCGTCAAACAGGTTGGGGCCAAAGCCGGTCTTGTGAATCGACTTCAGAAACTGCTTGGGAATGATGGCGTCGGTGTCGACGTTTTCCCGGTCAATCGGCGCGACCAAGCCGCGGTGGGTGGTGAACGGCGTCATTTCTTTTTGGCCGCGTCTTCCAGCACCTGACCGCCCTTCTGAATGTCCTGGCCCACACCTTTCACGGTGTTGCAGGCGCTCAGGAACATGAGGGCAGCAGCGGCGAAGAGGGCAATGATCGGTTTCATGGCAGCTTCCTTTCAGACAAATTGACGGACATCGACGAAGTGACCATGGATGGCCGCAGCGGCCGCCATGGCGGGGGAGACGAGGTGTGTGCGGCCGCCAGCGCCCTGGCGACCCTCGAAGTTGCGGTTGCTGGTGGAGGCGCAGCGCTCGCCCGGCTCCAGCCGGTCGGCGTTCATTGCCAGGCACATGGAGCAACCTGGCTCACGCCACTCAAAGCCTGCCGCCTTGAAGATTTCATGCAGGCCCTCGCGCTCGGCCTGCTCTTTCACCAGACCGGAGCCGGGCACCACCATCGCCAGCTTGATGTTTTTCGCCACTTTGCGACCCAATTTTTTCACCAGTGCTGCAGCCTCGCGCATGTCTTCGATTCGGCTGTTGGTGCAGGAGCCGATGAACACCTTGTCGACAAAGATGTCGTTGAGTGGCTTGCCCGGTTGCAGCGCCATGTAGGTGAGCGCGCGCTCGATGGCGCCTCGTTTGTTCGGGTCTTTTTCCTTGTCGGGATCGGGCACGCAGCCGTCCACGCCCAACACCATTTCGGGTGAAGTGCCCCAAGTCACCTGCGGCACGATGTGGGTTGCATCGAGCTCCACCACGGCGTCGAAGCTGGCGTCGGGATCGGACTTGAGCGTCTTCCAGTAGGCCACCGCCTGATCCCATTCGACGCCCGTGGGCGACAGCGGCCGGCCCTTCACGTAGTCGATGGTTTTTTCGTCCACCGCCACCAGACCGGCGCGCGCGCCGCCTTCGATGGCCATGTTGCAGACCGTCATGCGGCCTTCCATGCTGAGCGCGCGGATCGCGCTGCCACCAAATTCGATGGTGTAGCCGGTGCCACCTGCGGTGCCGATCTTGCCGATGATGGCGAGCACGATGTCTTTGGCGGTGACACCCCTGCCCAGGGTGCCGTCGACCCTCACCAGCATGTTGCGGGCCTTCTTGGCCAGCAGGGTTTGCGTGGCCATCACGTGCTCCACCTCGCTGGTGCCGATGCCATGGGCCAGCGCACCGAAAGCGCCGTGGGTGGAGGTGTGGGAATCGCCGCAGACCACGGTCATGCCGGGCAGGGTGGCGCCGTTTTCGGGGCCGATCACATGCACGATGCCCTGGCGCTTGGACATGAAAGGGAAGAAGGCCGCTGCGCCGAATTCGGCAACGTTTTTGTCCAGCGTGACGATCTGTTCTTTGCTGATCGGATCGGTGATGCCGGCGTAGCCATGCTCCCAGCCGGTGGTCGGCGTGTTGTGGTCGGCGGTGGCGACGATGGAGCTGACCCGCCAGACTTTTCGGCCGGCCTGGCGCAGGCCTTCAAAGGCCTGCGGACTGGTCACCTCGTGCACCAGATGCCGGTCGATGTAGAGCACGGAGGTGCCATCTTCTTCGCTGTGGACGACGTGCTCGTCCCAGATCTTGTCGTAAAGGGTGCGTCCCATGGTGGCGTGTGACTCGGCAGTTCGTTGGGCGGGAATTCGATTTTAGGGCAAGGGCCGCGCGGTGCCGCCCTGCGCGCTTCGGGCGCGGGCCGGGCGCTGTCTCAAAAAAATTGCCCGCGCCGCAGGGTGCGGGGCGGGCAATGTTCCGGGCGTTCGGCTGGTTGCCGACCCGCCATTTTCAGCGCTTGAAGCCCGGAATGTCGCGGCTGGGCGAGCCGGTGAACAGCTGCCGTGGACGGCCGATCTTGTACTCGGGGTCGCCGATCATTTCGTTGAGCTGGGCAATCCAGCCCACGGTGCGGGCCAGCGCGAAGACGCCGGTGAACAGGTTCACCGGAATGCCAATGGCTCGCTGCACGATGCCGGAGTAGAAATCGACGTTCGGGTAGAGCTTGCGCGACACGAAATACTCGTCTTCCAGCGCAATGCGCTCCAGCTCTTTGGCGAGCTTGAACAGCGGATCGTTTTCCAGACCCAGCTCGGCCAGAACCTCGTTGCAGGTTTCCTGCATGAGCTTGGCGCGGGGGTCGTAGTTTTTGTACACGCGGTGGCCAAAGCCCATGAGCTTCACGCCGGAGTTCTTGTCTTTGACCTTCTCCATGAACTCACCCACCTTGGCCACACCGCCCTGGGCTTGAATGTCTTCCAGCATGTTCAGGCAGGCTTCGTTGGCGCCGCCGTGGGCAGGGCCCCACAGGCAGGCCACACCGGCGGCGATCGCAGCGAACGGGTTGGTGCCCGACGAGGCGCACAGGCGCACGGTGGAGGTGGATGCGTTTTGTTCGTGGTCTGCGTGCAGGATGAAGATGCGATCGAGCGCGCGCTCGATCACCGGGTTGACCACGTAGTCCTCACACGGTGTACCAAACATCATGCGCAGGAAGTTGCCCGCGTAAGACAGGTTGTTCTTGGGGTACATGTAGGGCTGGCCCATTTTGTACTTGTAAGACAACGCCACCAGCGTCGGCATTTTGGCAATCAGGCGAATCGCTGCGATCTCGCGGTGCTTCGGATTGTTGATGTCGGTGCTGTCGTGATAGAAGGCCGACATGCCGCCGACCAGTCCGGTCAGGATGGCCATCGGGTGCGCATCCCGGCGGAACCCGCGCAGGAAGAACTGCATCTGCTCGTTCACCATCGTGTGGTTGGTCACCATCGAGTGAAAGGCCTTGCGCTCCGCCTCATTCGGCAGCTCGCCGTTGAGCAGCAGGTAGCAGGTTTCCAGGTAGTCGCATCGTGTGGCCAGTTGCTCGATCGGGTAGCCCCGATAAAGCAGTTCGCCCTGATGGCCGACTGGCAGGAGGCGGTGGAGAGGAAGCCCGGGTCGTAGGTGAACATGCCAGTCTGCGCATACAGCTTGCGGATGTCGATCACATCGGGCCCCACGGTACCGGCGTACATGGGCAGATCGACGCTCGGGCTGCCGTTGGAGAACGACAGGGTGGCTTTGTTGTCTACGAGTTTCATGCGGTTTCCTTAAACAAGCGGTTTCAAGCGGTGGGCCGTGCCGTACGCAACAGGCTCAGCACGTGGCTGACATCGGTTCGGGCCATTTCGCCCTCGGGAGCTTTGCGGCCCAGCAACAGATCGAGCAGATCGTTGTCGGACAGATCCATTAGAGCCCCGAGAGCTTCGGCCTGCCTGACGGTGAGATCGGCGGCGTGTTGGTCGAAAAAGCGCTCAATGAACAGGTCGTTCTCGAGCAAGCCCCGGCGGCAGCGCCAGCGCAGCTTGCTCAGGGCTCGCGCGTCAATCGGCGCGTCAAGGCTGTCGGTGGCGTTCATGGATCGTGTGACGGGCGCGCTCAGATCGAGCGCATGACCAACATTTCCTTGATCTTGCCGATCGCCTTGGTGGGGTTCAGACCCTTGGGGCAAACGTCGACACAGTTCATGATCGAGTGGCAGCGGAACAGGCGGTACGGGTCTTCCAGGTTGTCCAGGCGCTGGGCAGTGGCTTCGTCGCGGCTGTCGGCAATGAAGCGGTACGCCTGGAGCAGACCAGCCGGGCCGACGAATTTGTCGGGGTTCCACCAGAAGCTGGGGCAGCTGGTGGAGCAGCTGGCGCACAGGATGCACTCGTACAGGCCGTTAAGCTCGTCGCGCTCCTCAGGGCTCTGCAGACGCTCTTTTTCGGGCGGCACGCTGTCGTTGATCAGGTAGGGCTTGATGCTGTTGTATTGCTTGAAGAACAGCGTCATGTCCACGATCAAGTCGCGCACCACCGGCAAACCCGGCAGGGGCTTGAGGGTGATCACGCCGGGCAGGGTGTTCATGTTGGTGAGACACGCCAGACCATTCTTGCCGTTGATGTTCATCGCGTCCGAACCGCACACGCCCTCGCGGCAGGAGCGGCGAAACGAGATCGATGGATCGACCTTCTTGAGCTTCATCAACGCGTCGAGCAACATGCGCTCGTGGCCGTCGAGCTCGACCTCGATGGTCTGCATGTACGGCTTGGCGTCCTTCTCGGGGTCGTAGCGGTAGATCTTGAATGTGCGAAGTGACATGGGGTGCTCCGGTTCGGTTCGATCTCAGAAGGTGCGGACCTTGGGTGGAACGGATTCCACCGTCAGGGGTTTGAGGTTGACCGCCTTGTAGCTCAGGCTGTTGTCGGCGCTGTGCCACAGCGTGTGCTTCATCCACTCGGCGTCGTTGCGGCCCAGCGGGAACTGTGCGTCGTCGGCGGGGCGCTCGTAGTCGTTGACCGTGTGGGCGCCGCGGCATTCGTGGCGGGCAGCGGCCGAGGTCATGGTGGCCTGGGCGCACTCGATCAGGTTCTCCACCTCCAGCGCTTCAATGCGCGCGGTGTTGAACACCTTGGACTTGTCCTTGAGCACGATCTTGTTGACGCGCTCGCGCATCGCGTTGATCTTCCTCACGCCTTCGTCCATGCTGGCCTGGGTGCGGAACACGCCAGCGTGTTGCTGCATCGCGGCGCGCAGATCGTTGGCCACGTCCTGAGCGTACTCGCCGTCTGTGCTGGCATCCAGGCGCGCCAGGCGCGCCAGGGTTTTGTCGGCGGCGTCGGCTGGCAGGGGCTTGTGGGTCTTGTTCTTGTCGTTGTATTGCACGATGTGGTTGCCCGCCGCGCGGCCAAACACCAGCAGGTCGAGCAGCGAGTTGGTGCCCAGGCGGTTGGCGCCGTGCACGCTCACGCAGGAGCATTCGCCCACGGCGTACAAACCGTTGACGATCTTTTGGGCGCCGTTGCCGTCGGGGGTGACCACCTGACCGTTGATGTTGGTGGGGATGCCACCCATCTGGTAGTGGATGGTCGGCACCACCGGGATCGGTTCGCGGGTGATGTCCACGTTGGCAAAGTTCACGCCGATTTCGTAGACCGAGGGCAGGCGCTTGTGGATGGTGTCAGCGCCCAGGTGATCCAGTTTCAAGAGCACGTAGTCCTTGTTGGGTCCGCAGCCCCGGCCCTCCTTGATTTCCTGGTCCATGCAGCGCGAAACGAAGTCCCGCGGCGCCAGGTCTTTCAGCGTCGGTGCGTAGCGCTCCATGAAGCGCTCGCCTTCACTGTTGAGCAGAATGGCGCCTTCTCCGCGGCAGCCCTCGGTCAGCAACACGCCAGCGCCGGCCACGCCGGTGGGGTGGAACTGCCAGAACTCCATGTCTTCCAGCGGAATGCCGGCGCGGGCGGCCATGCCCAGGCCGTCACCGGTGTTGATGAAGGCGTTGGTCGATGCCGCAAAAATGCGGCCCGCGCCACCGGTGGCCAGCAAAGTGGTCTTGGCCTGCAGGAGATAGGTTTCCCCGGTTTCCATTTCCATCGCGGTCACGCCCACCACGTCGCCGTCGGCGTCGCGGATCAGGTCAAGCGCCATCCATTCCACGAAGAACGTGGTGCGGGCCGCCACGTTTTGCTGGTACAGGGTGTGCAGCATGGCGTGGCCGGTGCGGTCGGCCGCTGCGCAGGCGCGTTGCACTGGCTTCTCGCCATAGTTGGCGGTGTGGCCGCCGAACGGACGCTGATAAATGGTGCCGTCCGGGTTGCGGTCGAAGGGCATTCCGAAGTGTTCCAGCTCATACACCACCTTGGGGGCTTCGCGGCACATGAACTCGATCGCATCCTGGTCGCCCAGCCAGTCGGAGCCCTTGATGGTGTCGTAAAAGTGGTAGTGCCAGTTGTCTTCGTTCATGTTCCCCAACGAGGCACCGATGCCGCCCTGGGCGGCCACCGTGTGCGAACGGGTCGGGAACACTTTGGAGAGAACGGCCACCTTGAGGCCAGCGCGCGCCAGTTGCAGCGAGGCACGCATGCCAGAGCCGCCGGCGCCGACGATCACGACGTCAAACTGGCGGGTGGGGAGATTTGCGGTTGCAGACATGGAATCAGAGCCTCCAGAGAACTTGAACGGCCCAGCCCAGGCAGGCCACGAGCCAGACGATGGTGAAGACGTGAAGACCGAGGCGAATGCCCGGTGGCTTGACGTAGTCCATCCAGATGTTGCGCATGCCAACCCAGACGTGATAAACCAACGCGGCGAACACGGCGAAGGTGAGCGCCTTCATCCATTGAGCGGCAAAGATGGCTGCCCAGGACTCGTAGCCAATCGGGCCGCTGGATCAGCGTGAGCAACGTGATCAGCACCGCAGTGATGCGCTGGGCCAGCCAGTCGCGTGTGCCGAAGTGCGCGCCGGGGGTGACGCGCTGGGTTCCGTAGTTGACAGCCATCTTGGTGTGTCCTTGGGGGGTGAGGAGGATGCGGGATCGCAGGCAAGGTGCAGACCAGGAGGTCTGCACCGCCATCAGTAGAGATTGAACAGCTTGGCGCCCAACACGAGGGTGAGCCCGATGCTCAGAACCAGGGTGATCAGGGCGGTGGACTTGCCAAATTCCTTGGTCACCTTGTGCGTGGCGTCCATGTAGACATGGCGCAGGCCGGCGAGCAGGTGGTGCAGGTAAGCCCAGATGATGGCCAGCACCACCAGCTTGAACAGCCAGCCCGGCACAAAACCCACCCCGGCTGAGAAGGCCGACGTGAAGCTGGCGAACGAAATTTCGGACGACACGGAGGTGTCGAACAGCCAGACAATCAGCGGCAGCAGCAAAAACATCAAGGCGCCGCTGGCCCGGTGGAGGATGGACACCCAGGCCGCCGGCGTCATGCGGTAAGTGGTCAGGTCCTTGAAGGCGTTGATGTTGCGGAATTCGGGCCGCTTGCGACTCGCTTCGGTCATGGTGAGGGTGCTTTCTTGCGGGGTGGATGCGGGGTGGCCGGCTGATGTAACGCGTTGGTAACCCGTTGGCACAGGCTGCAAATTCTATTGCAATGCACCATACCGGAGACTGACGGTGGGACTCTGGGGGAATGCAGCTGAATTCGGTTCAGTCCGGCTCAGCTCAGCTCGTTGCGGTAGTGCCGGCCATCGGTCCGGTACAGGCCGCGCCGCCATTCCATCGGGACGTCGTTGTAGGTGTAGGCCACCCGTTCAACGCTCAGCAGCGGCTGGCCTTCGCTGACGGCGAGCAGCCGCGCGGCATCGGCGTCGGCGCCAACCGCCTTGATTTTTTCCACCGCGCGCACCATGCGCACGCCGAACCGGGCTTCAAACAGCGCATACATCGGCCCGGTGTCATCGGAGAGCGTCTCCAGCGTGAGGCCCTTGAAGGCGCCGCCAGGCAGCCAGATGTCTTCCAGGATCGCCGGCGCCCCAGAAAACGACAGCACCCGCTTGACCTGAAGCACCGGATCGCCGGTGCGCCCACCGAGCTGCCGCGCCACCTCGGCGCTGGCGCGCTGGCGCCGGCATTCGATGATCCGGCGCTCTGCCGGACCTTGCCCGTCGAGGTCGCCGGTGTCGGGCAGCAGGCGAAGAAACCGGTATTGGGTGAGGGCCTCGGCGTGGGTGGCCACAAAGGTGCCCTTGCCCTGGCGGCGCACCAGCAGGTTGTCGGTGGCCAGCTCGTCGATCGCCTTGCGCACCGTGCCCTGGCTCACCCGGTAGCGGGCTGCCAGCTCGAATTCACTGGGTATGGCGTCGCCCGGTTTCCATTCGCCGGTCTGAAGGCTGCGCAGGATCAGCGTTTTGATCTGCTGATACAGCGGGCTGAACGCGGGCGCCTCGCTGTCGGAGCCCGCGCTGCGCGGGTCAGGCTCGGGCAAATCGCTGGTCGGGGAGGGGGTGGTGGGCATGGCAGACAAGGCGCCAAATGGTGCGAGGCGGTGTTTATCATATCTTATATAAGACATAAGACAAATTGACCTATCAGGGTTTCCGAGGGTACACTCCGCGCCTGACTTCGCTGCCCATTTTGTGCCTGGCTAGGCCGTCGGGTGGCGAGGGTTGGCCGGGTGTTTCACACGCTCTGCCGTCCGAATTTCCCTTCCTGTCCACCGTCCATTTCTGGAGTTTTCCCATGAGCAAAAAGCCCGTTCGCGTTGCCGTCACCGGTGCCGCTGGTCAGATTGGTTACGCCCTGCTGTTTCGTATCGCTTCCGGCGAAATGCTGGGCAAAGACCAGCCGGTGATCCTGCAGTTGCTGGAGGTTCCGGTGGAAGGGCCGCAAAAAGCGCTCAAGGGCGTGATGATGGAACTGGACGATTGCGCGTTCCCGCTGCTCGTGGAGATGACCGCCCACGGCGACCCGATGACCGCCTTCAAAGACGCCGACTACGCGCTGCTGGTGGGCTCGCGTCCGCGCGGCCCCGGCATGGAGCGCGCCGAGCTGCTGGCTGTGAACGGCGCCATCTTCACGGCGCAGGGCAAGGCGCTCAACGCCGTGGCCTCGCGCAACGTCAAGGTGCTGGTGGTCGGCAACCCGGCCAACACCAATGCCTACATTGCCATGAAGAGCGCGCCTGACCTGCCGCGCAAGAACTTCACCGCCATGCTGCGCCTGGACCATAACCGCGCAGCCAGCCAGATTGCGGCCAAAACCGGCAAGCCCGTGGCCGATATCGAGCAGCTGGCCGTCTGGGGCAACCACTCGCCCACCATGTACGCCGACTACCGCTTCGCCACCATCAAGGGTGAGAGCGTGGCCAAGATGATCAACGACCAGGAATGGAATGCCAACGTGTTCCTGCCCACGGTGGGCAAGCGCGGCGCAGCCATCATTGAAGCGCGTGGCTCGTCTTCCGCCGCGTCCGCCGCCAACGCCGCCATCGACCACATGCGCGACTGGGCGCTGGGCACCCAGGGCAAGTGGGTCACCATGGGCATTCCGTCGGACGGCCAGTACGGCATTCCGAAAGACACCATGTTTGGCTTCCCCGTGACCTGCGAGAACGGCGAATACAAAGTGGTCGAAGGCCTGGAAATCGATGCGTTCTCGCAAACCTGCATCGACAAGACGTTGGCCGAGCTCGAGGGCGAGAAAGACGGCGTCAAGCATCTGCTGTGATCCTCCTGCGCCGCTTCGCGTCTTCCCCTCAGGGCGACCAAACCTGTGGCCCGGCCCAGTCGGTCCCACGGGTGTTGCGCGAAGCGTGCCACGGCGATCGCTGCTTGCTCACGGATTTGTGCACGTGAAACCGCATCCCCGCGACATCTTGCTTGGTGCCCAGGCCGGCGCGTTTTCGCTGCCGGTCTGCGATCACTACAGCGGCGTTGAGGCGCGTATGAAGAAAAGCCTGCAGCTGCAGGCCGAGATGACGGCCGAGTTCGGCACCTGCGTGTTCGACGTCACGCTCGATTGCGAAGACGGCGCCCCGGTGGGCGGCGAGGCGGACCACGCGGCGCTGGTCACCCAGCTGGCGCTCGATGCGCCACGCCAGGCCCGGGTGGCGGTGCGGGTGCATCCGGTGGATCACGTCCACTTTCAGGCCGATGTGGCCCGCATCGTCGGCACCGCCGGACACCGGTTGTGTCACGTGATGGTGCCCAAGGTTGAGTCGGTGGCCGATGTGCAGCGGGCTGCCGACGCGCTGGATGCCGCGGGCGCCCGCACCCTGCCGTTGCAGGTGCTGATCGAGTCGCCGGCAGCGGTACACCGGGCCTTTGACATCGTGGCGCATCCGCGCGTGCAGTCGCTCAGCTTTGGTCTGATGGACTTCGTGTCGGCCCACGGCGGCGCGATCCCGGCCGAGGGCATGGGTGTGGCGGGGCAATTCGCGCACCCGCTGGTGTTGCGCGCCAAGCTGGAGATTGCCGCCGCCTGCCACGCCCATGGCAAGGTGCCTTCGCACAATGTGGTGACCGAATTCAAAGACACTGCTGCGCTCTCGCACGCTGCGCGGCTGGCCGCCGACACGCTGGGCTACACCCGCATGTGGAGCATTCACCCGGAGCAGATCCGGCCCATTCTGGCGGCGTTTGCGCCCAGCGAGCCCGCGATTCACAACGCCGCCGAGATCATCGAGCGCGCGGCCGCGGCCGACTGGGCGCCCGTGTCCTTCGAAGGCCGGCTGCACGACCGCGCCAGCTACCGCTTCTACTGGCAGCTACTTGAGCGCGCCCACCAGACCGGCCGCGCGCTGCCCGCTGCCGTGGGCCGCTGGTTTCCCGAGTCGTCACCACCCCGCTGAGTTTGTTTCAACCGTTCCCTCCCATCCTTCTGGAGAAAACCATGTCCGACTTCCTCACCGCTTACCGCGCCCACGCCGCCGATCGCGCTGCCCTGGGCATTCCCCCGCTCGCACTCGATGCCAAGCAGGTGGCCGCGCTGATCGAGCTGATCAAAAACCCGCCCGCCGGCGAAGATGCGTTTTTGATGGACCTGCTCACGCACCGCGTGCCCCCGGGCGTGGACGATGCGGCCAAGGTCAAGGCCAGTTTCCTGGCCGCGGTGGCGCATGGCGATGAAAAAGTGGGCCTGATCTCCAAGGCCAAGGCCACCGAACTGCTCGGCACCATGGTCGGCGGCTACAACGTGCACCCGCTGATCGAGCTGCTGGACGACGCCGAGGTGGCCGGCGTGGCCGCCGAAGCCCTGAAAAAGACGCTGCTCATGTTCGACTTTTTCAACGACGTGGCGGAAAAGGCCAAGGCTGGCAACGCCAAGGCCAAGGAAGTGATCCAGAGCTGGGCCGATGCCGAGTGGTTCACCAGCCGCCCCGAGGTGGAGAAAAAGATCACCATCACCGTGTTCAAGGTGCCGGGCGAGACCAACACCGACGACCTTTCGCCCGCACCAGACGCCACCACGCGCCCGGATATTCCCATGCACTACCTGGCGATGTTGAAAAACACCCGCCCAGACGCCGCCTTCAAGCCCGAGGAAGACGGCAAGCGCGGCCCGATGCAGTTCATTGAAGACCTGAAGAAAAAAGGCCATCTGGTGGCCTACGTGGGCGATGTGGTCGGCACCGGCTCCAGCCGCAAGAGCGCAACCAACAGCGTGATTTGGGCCACCGGGCAAGACATTCCGTTTGTGCCCAACAAGCGGTTTGGTGGCGTGACGCTGGGCGGCAAGATCGCCCCCATCTTTTTCAACACCCAGGAAGACTCGGGCTCGTTGCCGATTGAAGTGGATGTGTCCAAGCTGGAAATGGGCGATGTGGTCGATGTGCTGCCCTACGACGGCAGAATAGTGAAAAACGGCGAAACCGTGGTTGAGTTCAAGCTCAAGAGCGACGTGCTGTTCGACGAAGTGCGCGCCGGCGGCCGCATCAACCTCATCATCGGCCGCGGCCTCACCGCCAAGGCGCGTGAGTT
>JFJP01039479.1_pt1 | contig 13389 bp, 11 predicted proteins | sample 431651 | NCBI WGS metagenome assembly JFJP01 (sample SAMN02602958, study PRJNA72255) | Microbial mat metagenome, whole genome shotgun sequencing project. | biome: fresh water; feature: sink hole; material: water; isolation source: purple microbial (photo- and chemosynthetic) mats found in...
GTATATTGGTATAAGTTATATAAAGAATTACAGGAAAAGGGCGAATAAAAAAGATAACACATTGGCTATCTTTTTTATTGTATAATAAATGAAGATATTACTGTTCCATCCATTGTTTAATCATATCCAGAAGTATCTTTTTATCATTTCTACTCAGATCTTTTAATACTCGTTCGTATGTTTGCGTGAGAAGTTTGCCAAGTTGTGGTCACGCTGGTAATTTCAGTTCTTGCATCAGGATATCACCATTTACAGCCAGTTGTTTCATCGTAAATCTTCCTTCATCTTCCATAATCTCATCGATGAGATTCATTAGCTTACTCACTTCATCGATTTGTGGTGGCTGGATAGGATTGTACTGACCAAGACGATCAGCGATAGTCAGAATACACAGGTTTTTTACTAATTCTGGACCTACTTCAGCTATCAGTGGTCTGAGTTTTTTCTTGTAATGGTCTGGATCTCCCATAAGGATCTCTCCAGGTTTCATATGTCGACGAACATATCGAGCGATAGTATCGATATCATCATTGCTTGTTCCTAGTTTCCTAAAATCTTCTCTCACAAAATCAGCACCACAGACTGGATGATTGAGCCATCATCAAAATATATCCCTAATACCTTCCTCATCGAGTTTCATGTTGTACGAACTATATTGTTCTACTTTCCCCACATCATGATACAAAGCAGCATATCTGACGAGTTTGTCGTTGGTCAATTGTTGTGTATGATAAAGCACCATCAAAGTATGAGTATAGACATCAAAAGGATGATATCTTATAGGTTGGTCTACTCATTTATTATCATAGACTTTGGGAAATATCCATTTGAGAAGATTTGCACTATCTAATAACGAAATAAATCCAAATGGATTATGAGCAGCAAATACTTTGTCACATTCTTGTTTGATACGTTCTTTGGCTATCTGGCGTATGAGATGCGCATTTTTTTGGAGAGAGGTTCGCGTATGTTTTTCTATATCACATTCCAAAGCGATAGAAAATCTCAATGCTCTCACGACTCTGAGTGCATCTTCTTGAAATCTACGATCAGGGATACCGACAGCTCTAATTTTTTTGTTGATAAGATCTTGGATACCGTGATGAGGATCTACTATAAGTCAGAAAGTTATAAGGTTATAAAGTCATAAAGTCTGTTGCCATTGTATAATTCTCTCTGAGAATGAAATAGTATCATCATTATGCAATAATTGTTGAATGAGATCATGGTTTTGAATAATCAATGTGTGAGAACTTTCATCATAATATCGACCGTTTTTTTCTAATAATTTCATTATATTAATGACATCTTGTTTTCACCCTATTTTCACCTTATTTTCACCCTGTTTTTCTCCTTTTACTTTCGTATAATACATACAATTGATAGTAAAATCTCTTCTCTGACTGTCGTCGAGTAATGAATCAGATCGTACGACTTCATCTGGATGACGACCATCGCTATAGGTGGTCTCTGTGCGAAATGGAGTGATTTCGTATTGCACTTCCCCCTTATCAAGGGGGATCGAGGGGGATCATTCTTGTAATATTTGATCTCCCCCAACCCCTCTTGTTAAGAGGGGAGATCTAGGTATTATCGTCATCGTCCCATACTTCTCCGTATCGAAAAACGAGAATTGATGAGATTGCGCATTACGAATTACGGATGATTGTATTACTTGCTTAATAGCTGTATGTGTTCATCATAACGTCACATCGACATCATCCATATTCGTCTCTCTATCCAGTAACAGGTCTCTAATCATCCCACCTACGAAAAAAAACTTTTTCTGACCAAAGATGATTTTTAGATAGTTGTCGTGATGAGAGAGTTGATTGAGGTTGTTGAAATTGAGCATGAGTATAGAGAAAAACTGTCATGCTGAGTAAAACGAAGCATCCAGTCAATCAAGAATCAATTGTTTTTATTGACTGGACCCTTCGATACCTCAGGGTGACTAATAAACAACCACTTATACTGATTTTTATCTAAAAAAACAAGACAGATTTATTTTTAGACTTTCACTTGCAACGAGATGAGAAAACTTTATAAACCTTATTAACCCTGTCTACCGATAGGTAGATTTATAACTTTATAAACCTTATAAAAATGGCTCATATTATCACTTCAGTAGAAGAATTTAAGACTATAGTATTGTCTCCTGATGCTGGAGTAGTGTTGGTAGATTTTTTTGCGGAATGGTGTGGACCATGTAAGATGATCGCGCCTATTTTAGATGAACTAGGTGTAGAATATGAAGGAAAAGCAAAAGTAGTAAAAATCAATACTGATGAAGTAGGAGAACTTACCGGACAATACAATATTTTCTCTATCCCGACAGTATTATTATTTAATAATGGTGAACTCGTATGAGAACCAAGTGTCGGTGCATTCCCAAAAGAGGAGTATGCGAAGTTGATTGATAGTGCATTATAGAGAGATTTCAGAAGATTAACTCAGAAGATTGAGAGATAGATTAGATAAGGTGATCTCGATTATGGTTGGGGTTTTTTACGATTTTGGAGTAAGTTGATATCCTTTATTGAGAAGATAGACTACTTGCTTGAGTTTTGTCTGAAACTTTAATCCTTCAGATTCTGAAAGGTGTTTAAATTTTTCCCATTCGCTAAAAGGCAAGTTGATACTGAGAGCTTTTTTAGCTGTGATCTGTCTATGTTTCGCTTGTGCAGCTTGTTGTAGTATATGAGCATCTTTCTTATTAATTTTTTGATTATAATCCAGTGGAATGGAATCATAGAATTGTTCTTCAGTATTGAGTTTTACAGGTCGATTGATAGTCTTTGGGATAGTCATAATAATATAGTAAGGTGATAAATATTATTGCACATGCTTGTAATCTCTACAGGGAAATACGGTGATAAGTTTGATAGTGTCGTTTCAAATATACTGATAGGGTACTTTATAGGGATAATTATTTATAAGTATGATTCGCATACCTTGTCATTCATATCATGGAGTGTCGTTTCTTTGATCAATGAGTGGTTGGTGATCTTTGAGGTATGCTATTACATCTTCAAATCCAACACCTCATCATCCTATTCTTTGTTTTACAATATCATTTTTAGTGTCATCTCGGATGATTTGCATAGTATTATAAACATATAAATAACATATCTTTTGTATATATATTTTATATATCTATTGCAAGAGATTTTTTATAGAAAAAAAACCCCACCACATCTTAAAAGAGGATAGGTTTTTCGTTGTAAATTTCAATATTTCAGGAATTACTCAATAATTTTTTTAAGTTTTTCTTTTATTGATATGATTTCTTTATTGAGTTGATTAATGTTTTTTTCTTTATCTGTTATAATATTAGAAAAATGTTTTTCAAATTCTTTCCTTCCTTCTTTTTCAGAAATTTTTTGTAGATCTACATATGGAGACTCTAATTTTTGTATCAGATTTTTCCATGATTGATCTTCATTATTACCAAAAGTATCTAATAGTTTTATTTCACTATTGGTTTTTGAAAAAACAAAATAGTATATATTCTGTAGTCTACTCTGTAAAACAAAAAAATCGCCTGTTTCTAATTCTTGTAAATTCATAATGTTGTTAATTTAGATTGTTAATAATTTGTTTTAATTTTTTCATTGTCTTCAAAAATACAGCAGTTTTTACCTGAAATATTGTGAAAGAACAACGAATCGGACAATCCGATACTGTATGTTATCTATTCGCCATACAAAAGTCAACAAATATTTGACAAAAAAGAAAAATAGTTTACAATATAGTATAATTTTATATAATAATAATGATGCTGATGTGAATAATCAGTCAGATACAACTCTTTTTACAATCTCATCCCTTTGCAGAGCTTGGAGTGATACTTCTTCTGGTGATGGTAATGAGTTATGTGATGAAAGTACTCAAACAACCACTGATGATAGGATATATTATCACTGGATTGATTGTAGGACCACAGATGTTGGGGGTATTGCATGATACACAAGGAGTAGCGATGTTTTCACATCTCGGGGTCGCATTGCTATTGTTTATGGTAGGTATAGGATTGAATACGAGAGAGATCAAAGAGATGGGGAAACCTGCTTTGTTGATAGGATTAGCACAAGTTGGACTGACGATACTATTTGGGTGACTGTTGTCTCGAGGATTGTGATATTCTGTGATGACGAGCTTATTTATCGGTATTGCCTTGTCGTTGAGTAGTACAATTATTATTGTAAAACTGCTTGGAGATAAAGGACTGCTTGATGATGTCTTTGGTAAATTGAGTATTGGTATCCTTATCGTACAAGATATATTAGCGATGCTCTTATTGATCTTACTTTCCTCATTGCCTGGAGCAGGAGAGAGCGTAGCTCGATGATCATTTGCTGGGATGTTAATCTTAAAACTAGGAGCAGTAGTCGGAGTGATGTACTTACTGATTAGATATGTATTGCCTCGCTTGGTATCATTCGTAGCACAATCCCAAGAATTTCTTCTCGTCTTCGCTATCGGACGATGTCTGCTATCTGCTGCGTTGATGGAAGCTATTGGCTTTTCTCTGGAAATCTGAGCATTGATAGCAGGATTGAGTCTTTCATCATTACCGTATAGATTTGAAATCGCTAGTAAAACGAAACCATTAAGAGATTTTTTCATCGTACTTTTTTTCGTATCACTGGGTTCTCAACTTGATCTCTCGAGTGTTCTTAATTCTGGAGGTACGATTATTATATTGTCGATCTTTGTGCTTGTGATGAAACCACTTTTGACAATGATACCGATGAGATTTCTTCATTATAAAGGCAAAACATCCTTCCTGACAGGGACAACGTTGGCTCAAGTCAGTGAGTTTTCTTTCATCCTGATGACATTGTTAGTATCTATGAGGTTAGTAGATGATCCTAGTCTGGTATCAGTATTGACGATGGTAGGATTGATTACGATCGCTGGATCGAGTTATTATACAACGTACGCTGATAAGATAGTGAAATCGGTTACACCATATCTTGGTCGATTTGAGACGAAGTATGTATCATCAGTACAAGAAGAGACTTCTCATCAGTATGATATTGTTGTATTTGGAAATCATAGAACAGGCAAGAGTATCGTCGATATGCTCATCAAAAATAAGAAAAACTTTGTCATCGTGGATTATGACCCACAAGTTATCAAAAAACTGGAAGCAGCATGATTGCCATGTAGATATGGAGATGCTAGTGATAGTGATACTTTGACTGAGTTACATTTTGAGCAGGTAAAGATGGTAGTATCTACGATACATGATTATGAAACAAATATGCTAATCTTGAATGCATTGAAAAAGTATCCTCACCCTATAGTATCTCTGTTGAGTTCACATAAACTCTCTGATGCTCAGCTCTTATATGATCAGTGAGCAAATTATGTCATCGTCCCTCATGCGATCGGTGGACATCATACTGCCATGATGATAGAACAGTATGAATATGATATAGAGAAGTATGCTGCACAGAAGTTGAGTGATTATAGTGTGTTACTATAAAAAATTTGATTCTTATTTATTGATTCTTGAAATAGAAATGCAGAATTGCAAAAACTTATAAAATCATATACTAATTAATTTCTTAGAATTAATAAAAAACCTGACATAGCTCGTGTCAGGCTCTTTTTTGTATGAAAGGATTAATTTCCAGTACCAGTAGGTGCTGATGGAAGAGTGGGTTGCTCCGCACTTGCTGCGGAGTTCATCATAGGTTGTTGGTATTTTCCTTGATCATTTGATTGTCATCTCATTACTTGTCTACCGTCAGGTAAGATACCTTGTTTTTGTTGTCAATTCATTCATTGACGATCATATTGTTGCATCATTTGTCCTCTGTCTCCTCTCATCATATCGTGATTCATCATTCCTCTTGGTCACCCATGTCTACCAACACAAGCGAAGATACCGAGGATAATAACTACTCCCAATCCAGTGACTAACAGTTGTGTACCAGTAAATGAATAGGTTTTTTGCATTTTTTCTTTAACAGTGTTGGTGATGTTTTCCATAGTATATATAGTTACAATATAAAATTATACGAGTAGTATAGTATCAGTACCTTAGTATAACCTGAAGAAATTTATGGGATAGCATCAACTAATCCAGTAAATAGTTGTATTAATCAAGATTGAGGAATTACTAACCCTACTATCATACCAGTACTAGTTTCAGAACTAAATCATTGATCCATAAGAAAATTTCATAATGAATAGATCACAGGAACATGATTGATTCGTTGAATATTTTGGACGACGTGAGGATGGTGTCAGATAATTGCTTTTGCACCACAAGTAATCAGATATTGTGCCGTCTCTCTTTGTCGAGCATTGGGTTGTGTCGCATATTCTTCTCATCGATGGACTGAAATGATAGGTTTGTATCATTCCTTAGTAGAATTTTCTATATCAGTACATGCTTTTTTTCTTGTCTCGTCTTTAGAGATTGCAGTAAAATCATACGCCTGCAATGCAATAGAAATTCAACGAATAGTTTTTTTGAGAACTTTGTCATCACTCACTACATCCATACCATGATCTTTTACTATATCTTTTGTCAGATTATATTGTTTTGTGCCAGCATCAAAACGGTGATTATTTGCTAGACTCACAGCAGTAAATCAGAGAGATGATAATGTGCTCAATATACTCTCATCACTACAAAAACTATATGGTTTATTGATGGGATAACATGGCGTACCTGTCAAATGTAATGGTGTCTCAAGATTAAATATCGCTATATCTATCCCTGCTCATTGTCTATGGAAAGTAAAAAGAGGATTGTTCCTGACATCATGGAGTTGGTATCGTTCACGAAAATGTGCAGCAAGAGTATTCGGAGTTGGGAGTGATTTCTTTACTCATCTGTCGTAGATGACATCACCTACTGCAAGTAAAGTAATACCTGTTATAAGAGTTTCCTGATTGAGATTTTTTTCCTCTTTTCTCTGGTCAGAAGATAGATAATGTACAAATCATCTACTGGTATTGTCCGTACCCATAGTTCAAAAAAGTTCTGCACTCGAATCTCTTCAGAGAAGGTGCGGAGATTGATTATTTTCTTGTGCAATATAGTCTATCATCCAAAGACAACTTGGACAATCTACATCGAGTTTCTTTCGATTGTTTCGATCAGTATCATGAGATGAAATCACACTTCGAGTGGTACTATCATGGAGTTTTGCCCATGGCTCTGGTACATAATGACTTCGATCTACAGAAGAGATAATGATTGTTGGTTGTTGTTTTGAGATCTTTTGTATAGTATCTGTCAGACTAGTAAGATTCTCTATAGAACGAGCTTGTAATAATAGAGGGATCACTTTTGCTTGTGGTAATCGCTTTTTGATAAAACGAAGATGTGCTCCGACACCATGATCAGGTAGTATGATAGTATTGTTTGTGATCGTAAATGAAGTAGAAGATGGTGCAATTCGAGCTCATTGTGTTTGATGACAATATCACTGTATGCAGAGATTGGTAATACTTTGATCATAGGAAAGATGATTGGTGTCATAAGTATCGAAATGATCTGGAGAGATGATAATAATTGTAGGATCTTGTGATACACTTTCTTGTGCTAGTTGAGATCGTATCGTATCAATTTTCTCTGGTGCGATAATAAAATGAGGTAAGATGAGGAGCGTTGGACTGTATCTATGATAGTATTGTCGTCATAGGAAAAGAGATACTCCAGCAAAGAGTACCCCTAAGATTATTATAATTTTACTTTTTTTGATGAAAGATTGCATAGTGTATTATTCAGATAGAATTTTCTGTAACGGTAATGTCATAAGATCTTTCTTGTTAGTTAATGTATCATACGCACTTCTTCGATCCTTATCAGTATATCTTCCTGCTGTCGCTGGTATGGGTTCTCCATAAAACTCATACGTACTATATACTGGTCAGATGACAGCTCTTTTACCATTGATATCATCGATAGAAACTACCATCAGTAATGGTCTACCATTAGCAATATAATATGGTCCATATTCTCCAGAGGTAAAAATATCTGCGATGATTGCTGATCTCATGCCTTTTTCTCCATTACTTGTGTACGTAGAAGATGGTGTCATAATTTGTTGTAATAGAGGGAATGATAGTCTTAACTTTTCGAAGTCATCGTCAGATATTTGTTTGTTTTCAGTTTGTGCTAATGCAATCCCCTTGATAAAAGATAGATATTGATTGAAGATATTGAAATTTTCTTTGTTTGTATCTCAGAAGAATGTACTCGTCTCTTGAGATAATTGAGAAAGATGATCAATGAGATCGATCTGTGGTTCTACGTATCATTTGGGTACAGGTAGTACTGGTACATCGATAGAGATACTACAATCACCATCTCATCACATACCAAGCTCTGCGTATGCTTGTTTGACATAGAGCAGTGTATCATGTTTGAGTTCAGTATATGTACCAATTACAGTATTAAATATTTTGTCTATAAAACTATTGTGTTTCATGTATGCAGGAGGGTTATTTGGTAATATCGTAGATACTTTTGCTAATTGAATCCATTTGTTATAAATAGTGTTCATATCAGTGTTTCAACTAAGTTTAAGTTGTGTTTCATTTCTCAGTTTCTGATAATTGTTGATGTGACTAGAAGTGATTTCAAAATCTGTCATATTATTCTGTAATCGAGTCAGTGCATACTGTGACCATGATCATCACATGATAGTATCTCGAACTTGGTATACAGAGACTACTAATGGTTTTTTAATGCTTTCTTGTTCTGCAGATCAAGCTGTGAGTTGATCCATAATCCATGCATCTGGTGTAAATTTTTCTCCAAAAAATACAAATCCAGCAGTAATGTCTTTGGCTTGTGATTCTGTAGTAGATCATACTGATGGAGTAATATACGAAGTGCTAATAATCTTTTGTGGTCTTAGATTTGTGATATCTTTCTCCCATCATGAATCATATTTTGATACAATATCTGAGTCAGATCTGAGTCATTTTTCTCATAAAAATTGTTGAAGATCTTCTACATTGATGTCATCATCTGCTCCTACCATAGTATGGACAAACTCTTGTAGTTGTTGTAATCCTTGTTGTGCTGAGATTGGAAAATTGCGTGCCATAATAAGAGCAGACTGGGATGCTTTAGGATCTCTATTGTACATTTTGTGTCTCATCATCCATTTCATAGCCATGAAATAAGTCTTGAGATAGCTATTGTCTGTATAATGACTTCTTGGGACAAATTGTGTATAATCCTGTTTTACAATAAAATTAGGATCTGTCTGTGGACTAAATGCTTGACTCAAAAGATCTACTGACTGATTGTCTGTACCAGAAAGGATAGATATAATAGAATCACTGACAGATTTATTATATTGTGTAGGGTATTGTTTGATTGTTTCTTGTAATCTTTGTAATATAATTTCTTTTAAATATTCATCTTTGAAATCTCCATTATCAATATTTGCTTCTCGTTGCTTATACATATCTATATCTCTAGGTGCTTGTAGCATGTTTTGCATATCTTGGTTATTTGGAAGTAATATTTTTGCAATACTTCGATATGCTACTAGGTACTCATAATATGGTTTCATGTCAGATGAGGATGATGCGTTGAGCTTGGAAAACACATCGAGAGAATCATCTATTATTGTTGTAATGAGACCTCTTGCTGTGACCATCTCATATTCTTTCAGACTATTAGAAAATAATTTATGGTAAGTATGTAAGAGTAAATCGCTACTGATATAGACAGTATTATAAGGATATCTTTGTTGTGGAGACTGAGATCATCATATTAGATCGATGTAATTTGCTCGTTCCGGTATAGAGGATTCTATGGTGTTTGGATCATAATTATTGTTTCATATAATTCTTGCAAGCATGTCGCTATTTGCTTCCATAATCATCCATCATTGCGTGTTGAGGTCATTTATTTGTCACGAAGAAAATACAAGTCACAATCCATTTCATGTATATGGTATAGAAAGATTTATTGTTTTATTACGATTGAGATCTTTATATTGAATAGAGCCTATAGGAGCACTATCAAGTCCATTTCACAATATAGAGATGTTTCATTTTTTACATATATTATCGCTATATTTATTTATTTCTTCTATAGCATCAATATTTTCCTGAGTAATAGTATAGGTAATATTTTTAGTTTCATTATATCACTTTGATAGAGAATCTCGATTAGCTAAGTCTTTGATCGATGGGATCTTCATATCTCGATCATAGACATAAGTAGAGGTCATAGAAAAAGAATTTCCTGACTGAATCGTCAGAGTTTCTTCTTGAGGTGACACGTTTTTTGATGTACATCATGTCAGTATCGCTAACGAACAGAGTGTTGAGATTACTATAACTTTTTTCATAGTATTACGAATAATATAAAAATCTATATTTCTACTATATCATATTGGTTCTAGAAAATCAATTGAATTATCCAAAATAGTTATGTCTTGTTTTTTGTATGCTTTTGGCTATAAAAGTCATTGCGAGGCACGAAGCAATCTATTAGTGGATTGCAACGTTTCATTGTATTATCATCCAAGAGGACTTGCTCCGCAGCGCGCTCGCAATGACAATTCATTTATAATTCATCATTTATAATTTATAATTTCTTATTATGTTACCTCTCAAACAAGAACTCGAGTCTCGCGGACTCCTCAAACAATACACGGACGAAAAACTCTTCGATCTCTACGATCAATGAGGTCAGAAATTCTATTTTGGGATGGATCCTACGGCTGATAGTCTGCATTTGGGTAATTTTGTAAACTTTATGAATGCAGTACATTTGATGAGAAGATGAAATATCTGTATTCCTCTGGTCGGATGAGCGACTGGTATGATCGGTGACCCAGGTGGGAAAGATGCAGAGAGATCCTTTTTAGATGAAGATACTCTTGCTCATAATGTCACATCTATCCAAAAGCAAATCAATACACTGATCACAAATATTCAATTGGCTGTAAGCGATAAGCTACAAGTTGCAGAAGTCGTGAACAACAAAGATTTTTATGATAATATGGGATTTATCGATTTTCTTCGTGAAGCTGGGAAATATATCACCGTGAATAGTATGCTGACCAAAGAGACAGTGAAGAAAAGAATCGAAGATCCTGACAAGAGTATCTCGTACACAGAGTTTTCTTACATGCTGATACAGGGGTACGACTTTTATAAGCTCTATGCTGATCAGTGAGTAAAGCTTCAAATTGCTGGTTCTGACCAATGGGGAAATGTAACGACTGGTACTGAAATAATTCGTAAAAAAACTGATGGAGGAGAAGCGTATGCGTTTACTTGTCCGTTGGTCTTAGATAGTAATGGTAAGAAATTCTGAAAATCAGAAGGGAATGCGATCTGGTTAGATAGTACTAAAAATAGTCCTTACTTCGTCTATCAATACTTCTTGAATGTCGCTGATGCAGATGTGGAGAGATTTTTGAAACTCTTTACCTTTTATGACTTCGATACGATCGATCAGATTGTTGCTACCCATACTACTGATCCAGCAACTCGTCATGGACAAAATATGCTCGCAGAATATGTGGTAAAACTTATTTTCTGACCTGATGCAGCGAGACAGGCTCAGATGATTACGAATATCTTGTTTGGTCGTGGTGATGTTATGGAAACTATTAGGTGATTATCGATAGAAGATATAAATGCTTTACAACGTGAAATAGGTGTTGTAATTAAAGGAAAGAAAAGAGATTGAATGAATTTCTTAGAATTATTGGTTGAATCAAATCTTGCATCATCAAATGGTGAAGCAAAGAAACTGATTCAATGAGGAGGAATTTATGTGAATGAACAGAAAATAGATGATATGTCTATGAAACTATCATCGTCTAATGTTGTAAACAATATTACTTTATTAAGAAAGGGAAAGAAGTGATATAAAATTGTGAATGCGTTTGATTCTCATAAATATCTAAATGATTATGATATTGAAATTTGGTCTGCAAGAGAGTTACAAGAATTATTGTGATATGATAAATGGGAAAAATTCTTAAAAGTTATATCAAAAGCTAAAATATCATGTAATGATTCTAACATGGAAGTTTCTGATCATTTTTTAAGTACTAGAAGAATTATAGATATTGATCAGGGAGAAATAGATGATTTTATGTTAACGAAGTATGCATGTTATTTAATTGCTCAAAATGGGGATCCTCGTAACTTCCAAATTGCTTTTGCGCAGAGCTATTTTGCCACTCAGATGAGAAAGTTAGAATTGTTGGTTGAATAAAGTCTCATGTTAATTAAGAATAATTTTACTTTTTATATTGTTTATTATGAACAACATCTTTATTAAGATTGCTAAGATTATATTGCTTATTATATTATCTGTATGAGTTATGTTTATGAATTCTTGAGATCTTACAGAGTTTTCAGCATGGATATTTGTAATAATGCTATTTGTGATAATTAAAGGTTACTTATAGTCCTTTTTTATGTAATTAGAAAATCTAATATGAAGTGCACAAAAAGTTTTTAATTCTTAATTTTTAATTTTCAACTTTTCTTATGTCCTTTCAAAAAACAATTATTTACAATAATTCTTTTATCTCATAATCTCATCACTGATGGTCGACGCACATCTTACTCTCTTTGCCTGACAGAAAATTCGTAGAATACGAGATGAAATTCGTGAACAGCGATTGTTTTCTGTCGTGGATGTAGTATCGATCTTGTCAGCGAGTTCTGATGGAAGAAAATATTGGAATAAACTCAAAGAAAGGTTAATCATTGAATGATCTGAGTCGGTGACAAATTGTCACCAGTTGAAATAATTGAAGTCGTGATAAATTGTCACGGTTTGCAGATGTTTATTTGTTCTAATATAACTTATGTATATCAAAGATTTCGATGGGTGGAATAAAGAAAAGCAAACCATTCACAATAAAAAACATAAACAATTTTACCCAAAGCCTAGACAAGTTTGGTATACTAAACTTGGTGTCAATATATGATATGAAGCAGATGGGAAAACAGAATATACGAGACCTGTTCTTATTATAAAAAAGATAGGGTCTTTGTTTCGATGTTTACCTCTTACTTCTCAGGAAAAGAGTGATATATTTCATTATGCTATTAAAGATGCTCAACGAAATGGAAAGAAATCACGAGTCATGCTATCTCAAGCAAAGATTATTGATAGTAGAAGATTTGAAGAAATGCTTGGGTATGTATCAGAATCGGAATTTCAGACTATAAAAAAACTCCTTAAAGATATGTATCTTTAAGAAGAATTATAGTAATTCCCTCCGACAAAGCCGGAGAAGGTCCGAAGACATTTGTACCTAGAGTATAATCAAAATAATTTGAATAACAATAAAAAAATCTCCTATTGTTATTCCAAAGTTAAAATGTCCGCTTTCTCCAAAAATAGAAATGTCCGCTTTTATG
>JFJP01027383.1_pt1 | contig 13384 bp, 16 predicted proteins | sample 431651 | NCBI WGS metagenome assembly JFJP01 (sample SAMN02602958, study PRJNA72255) | Microbial mat metagenome, whole genome shotgun sequencing project. | biome: fresh water; feature: sink hole; material: water; isolation source: purple microbial (photo- and chemosynthetic) mats found in...
TCCAAAATTAAATAATTTTTACTTCTTATCATTAAAATTTAGAGATAAACTTTCAAAAAATTTATCTTTTTTATATAAAGAACAAATCGAAAATAATATTATTTCATTTAATGTTTTAGGAAAAAAGTAAATTTAACAAAATTGCAAATTTAATTTAATAAAAAACTTCTCAGATTAATCAAAAATTAGTCTCGGATTTGAGGATCTTTTTTTTGTTTCAATACTAAAAAAGCAATAAATTTTTTTAAAAACATCATTATATAATTAAAAAACAAAATGCCTCGAAAATATCATAGTTCAAGTGGGTAAAAGCTTTCATTTTCTCATAAACCTCTATTAAACTAATCTCTTTTTTCTCAAGTTCCTCGTCTTCAAACGAAGACAGCTCCTCTTCAGAACACTCATCCTCTAGCAGTAGTTCCAGCAGTTCATCTCCTAAAAAACCTCAAGAAAAACAAGTCACTCAAACAGAAAAACCTTTGGCTAACCCATCAGAAAATAAGCTAAAATTGGTCAAACCTTTGCTTTTAAGTTCTTCTAAATCGAATTCATCATCCTCTTCAAGTGATTTAAGCGATTCTTCAAGTGATTCTTCGAGTGATAGCAGCAGCTCGCGAAAAAAAAAGAGTAAAAGATATGAAAGAAATAAATCGAGGAGTCATGGCAGAAAAAAAGAAACACAAAGAAAAACTAATAGAAAAAGAAGTTCAACCCCTAAAAGAAAAAAACACAGCAGAAGCAGATCCAATAGAAATAGAAGGAAAAGAAGCAGAGAAAATAAACGTAAGGGAGAGTCTGATGACAGAAAAGCAAGAATTTCTGAGAAAAAAGAAAAGGAAAAAAATGAAAAAAATCAGAAAAATGAGGATCCGAATGAAAAAGGGAAGGATATTAAAGATAAAAATGTGAAAGAAAAAGAAGAAAGATTGGAAAAAGAAAGAAAAATTAAAGAGAAAATTGAACAAGAGAAATTAGAAAAAGAGAGGATTGAACATGAGAAAGAGAAAGAACGTTTAGAAAGAGAAAAAAGAGAGAAAGAGAGGATAGAAAAAGAAAAACTAAAGGAAATTGAAAGGGAAAAAGAAAAACAAAAAGAATTAGAAAAAGAAAAGGAGAGAGAAAAACAAAAAGAGATTGAGAGAGAAAAACAACGAGAAATTGAGAGAGAAAAAGAGAAACTGAGAGAGATAGAGAGAGAAAAAGAGAGAATCAAAGAGTTAGAGCGAGAAAAAGAAAAAGAGAAGCTCAGAGAGATAGAAAAAGAAAGAAGGGAAAAGGAAAAGGAAAAAGATAAGGAAAGACAAAGAGAAAAAGACAAAGAAAAACAAAGACAAAAAGAAAAAGAGAGAGAAAGAGAAAGAGAAAAAGAAAAGGAGAGAGAAAGAGAAAGAGAAAAAGAAAGACAAAAGGAAAAAGAAAGACAAAAGGAAAAGGAAAAGGAAAAGGAAAATAAAGAAAAAGAAAAAGATAATAAAGAAATTGAAAAAGATAGTAAAGACAAAGACAAAGACAAAGAAAAAGAAAAAGAAAAAGATAATAATAAAGAAAAAGATAATAAAGACAAAGAAAGACATAATAAAGAAAGAGATCATAATAATAGACATAAAATCAGCGGAAGACGACACGAAGAATACAAAACAGAAAAAAGGAGAAATTCAAGAGAAAAACAACGTTCACAGGAACGCATGTAAAACAATTTTTTAATATCTTAATTCATAAGAAAATTCATATGAAAAAAAAAAAAGGAAAAGAAATGACAGAAAAAGAGAAAGAAATTCTTCTGAAAAAGCGTCTCAAGAAGATGAAAAAAACAAGGCAGAAGAAAAGAAAGCTGATTCCTCAAATGATATTCAACAGAAAGACCCCAATATCAAATCGAATTCCAATGAGAACAAAAAAAAATACAAAGACGATAATAATGGGAAAAATCAAATTCGCAAAAGATCTCGTTCAAGAAATAGTCGAGAAAACCAGAAATTTTCAGATTCAGATGAAGAAAAAAATGCTCCAGATGTAGTGGTCAAAGGCCGTGGCTTCCAACAAAGAAAAAACAATCGATCTTCATTAAGAGGATGGGATGAAGAAGAGAGTTTTCCTGAAGCCAATTTCAAATTAAAAGAGTTTCTATTTTTTTTTTCTAAAAAAATTTATTGTTTTTAAGAATCGATTTTCAAATAAAAAAATCAAGGAAAAATTTCATTGGGAAAGATGGGTTTCAATCAAGAGGATGGCTTGAGAGACCGAGCGATAGGCAAAGGAGAATCCTTGATGACTTGCATTTCAAAAGATCTGCCAGACAAGAACAAGAACAAGAAGAAAACCCAGGAAAAAATTCAAAAGGAAAGGAGAAAGTCATCAATGTAAATTTTTTATATTTAATTAAATTTTCACAACATTTTTTGATTTTTGTAATTTTTGAATCCTTTTTTTTTTTAATTATTTCAGTAAAAACTGATAAAAGTTCATTAATAATTTTTCTCTTTTTTTAACAGAAGGACGAAAGAAAAGGACAATTCAAAAGTAATTTATTTATAAATAATTTATCTCATAAAATAATCTCTTCAAATTAGGGTCTTTCCTAAGAGATCAAAAGGATCCAGAAAAGAACAAATGGAATCATGATAAATTTGAAATAACTTTAAGAAGTCCAAGCCTTACAAATGTTGATTTATTTTTAATATAATTAACTCATTATTAACTTTTATTTTTCTTTAAGGAAAATTTTAAACCAAGAAATTCCCCAGACTATAGCCAAATGAAACATAATTTAAATGAAGAAGAAGCTTAATTTTGAAGAATTTTTAAATTTAAACAATATGCGATAAACAAAAAAAATCATTTTTTTTCCTTTGAAAAAAACAAATTTTTCAATTTGTAAAATAATCGAAGAAATTTGTTCAAAATGTGAACCAAAACATTTTAAAAAAAAAATAAAATTTAATTTTCCTTGAATTACATAAATAAAAAAAAAATGAAAAAATAAAAGATTTGAAATTTATTTAAAAAAATTAAATTTCATGTGTTTCATTAGAAATTATCTGATCATTTGGATCCTGAATTTCTTTAGAAATAATCTGATTCCTTTGAAAGTTGGCTCCCTTTTTTTCTAAGTCAACTCTCTTAAAAAAGCTATCTCCAGGTTTAGTGAATGAAAAATTTCTTTTGTGTATGTTGTTAGGAAATTCAGTTTTTTTTTCATTTTCTTCTTCATTGCGAACAACAAGAAGTTCGAGTTTTTGTTCATTTTCATGATTAAACTGATGATTTTTTTCTTCTTCTTCAGAAGGGAAATTCAATTTTATAGTCTTATTATTATTTTTTTTAGAAATTGAGAATTTGCTTGGGCTTTTTGGATAATCAGAAACAAATTTCGTTGGACTTTTTATTTGATCCAAGGAATTTGCAGAATCGTGAAGAGATTCTGTTTGAAAAGAAAGAGAACTGCTCATATTCAGAAAATTGTTATTATTAATGTTGATTTCATTGATGTGAACTTGTTTTAAAAAGCCATATTTTCCTATGACAACGCTTTTTTCTTGAAAGGAAAGATCGTTGCTATTGGAAAGATGCTTTTTTTTAAAAAGAGCTGAGCTCACAAGAAGCGGTGAATCGCAATTTAAAGAATTAATTTTCCCTGTTATCAAAGGACTATTAATAACAAAATTCAGATCTTTGTCATTCTTCATATCTTTTGTATTTATCATCAATCCCCTAAAAAAAATTAAAAATTTAATTGTACATCGGTTTTAATTATTTTCAGAAAAAAGACTCTTTGAAATTGGCCATATTTAATTGAGCCTGGTCTAAAGGAGCATATTCTTGTTTGTTTTCATCTCCATTATTTGCATCATTTACATCATTTACATCATTTAAGAACAAATTATCTGATTTAAGATCCACAAAACGATCAAGGATCCAATAATGAGAAAGTGCTTCATGAGCTGAAGGTCTTTTTGTAGGATCCATTATCATCATCCATTTCATTAAATCAATTGCTTTTAATTATAAAAAGTTTTTTTAATTTTTTTTAATGCCTATTTTATACCTCCTTCAGATATGTTAATCTTAAGCTTTTCTTGAAAATTGTAATTTATTTCACATTTGCGGTTTTTTATGAGAATTTCATTGTAATTCTTGCCGTAAAACGGTGAGCATCCAGTTAGGCTTAAATTCACTTAATTTTTTAAATAATTTTTTTTAATTATTTACAGAATATATAAGATCACTCCTGCACTAAATATATCGCATTTTGTATTATATTTCTGATCTTCGAGCACTTCAGGTGCTACATACCCAGGTGTTCCACATCTTGTGAACAAATTCTCCTTTTTGTTTTGGAATTCACTTAATCCAAAATCAGCTAATTTCAAATCAAAACTATTCTCATCCTTCAGAATCAGATTCTCAGGCTTAATATCCCTATGCATAATTCCTTTGGAATGGATATATTCCAAAGCTTGCAATAATCTTGCAATCAGAACAATTGCATCTCGTTCTGAATAGTTACCTTTCTTGACAATTCTATCAAATAATTCACCACCTTTTAACAATTCTAAGACTATGTAAATGTGATATTCCCCTTCATAAACCTCATACATTTTTATTATATTCTTATGGTCCAATTTACGCATTATATTGATTTCGTTAAGTAAGCTCAGCTTTTTATTTAAAATTTATAAATTCTTTTATTACGGTAAATTAATTATATTCAGAAGAGAAAAAAATTAAGCAGCCCTCACTCGCAGTAAGCAAAAAAAAAAATTAAAATTATAAATTAATTTTTACTTTGGATCTGTTAGAAGTTTTCGAATTAAGCATCACTTCTTTTTCAAAAGTTTTGATTGCAAAATCTTTTTTCTCATTTATTCGCACAGACTGCATTACCTTTGCAAATGTGCCTTTGCCTATGATCTTTATATTGCTATAAAATTTGTTAAAATTGGTGATGATACAACATTTTTTCAATTCCTGCAACCAATTTATATAAATTTCATGATTTCCAGCATAAATTGTATAAAATTTCTTATTTCTAGAGAAATTGAACATTTTTTTTTCGAAAGTCTCATAATCTTCCTTGGGATTCATATTCAAAAGCTCAACCATATTGTCAAAAAGTTCTAATTTGACTCCTCTTAACATAATCATCCCCTTCATTTTATTTTTCTCTATATCTTTATAACAAACCAAACGATCTTCATATAGCACAAAATAACGATTTCTAAACCACTCCGTTTTCCTGCTTTTTTTAAAAAGAAGGCCTTCTATAAGAATCTCATTAGAAAAATATTGGAAAATTTTAGTTATTTTCTGAAATTCTTCCTCTTTAATCCATAAACGATTGCAATCAATATCGAAATCCTTATGGGAGTCTTCAAACTCATCAAAAAACGAGGAACGTATAGTCTTTTCTATTAATGGAGTGATTTTCAGCATCGAAACAAATTAGTGAACAGCAAAAATATTATTTAAAATACTAGAACTAATGTTTTTTTTGTTTTATTTTTGTAAAAGGAATTTTTTTTTTTTTTTTTAAATGTCAGTGATTTTTTTTCTTGTTTTTTTTTTTCTTTCCCAAATTTATAAAAAAAAAAACTCCTTATTTGTCTCTATTGTTAAAAACGACCAAAACCATCGTCATGTTATCGCATCCAACGCCGCCTTTTTTTATAAAAATGTTTAATGACTTAATTTTCTAATTATTAAAGTACTAAAAGTGTCATTTGCCACAAGTTTATCGAGCAACTCTTCCACAACAAATTTTAACTCAGTTCCTTTTTTCAAATGGTCGTAAATGCACTCGACAATATCTGAATTCGACATTGTTTCCCATACACCATCACAACCCAAAAGAATGAAATCAGTCTTTCCATTCAATGTATATGTCTTAATGTCAGGAACCGCAATGATCAATTGTTCATCAACTCCAATGTTCAGATTTTTCTTATATTCTAAATCCCCAATAGCTCTTGATAAATTCAAATTAGAATTCATACGACCGTCTATCACAAAACCTCCAGCTTTCACAATCCTTTGTTTCTCTGGTTCTGAATCAGGCTTATGATCATATGACATAGATACTATTTCTTTTTTCGATGCTAATAAACAACGAGAGTCTCCAGCATTTGCCACATAAAGCGTGTTTTTATAAATCAAAGCCACATTTGCTGTACATCCTGCATTTGACTCCATCTGCAAATCGAAAGCATTTCCATTAGCTTCTTTATTATCATTTTTCAAGCTTGATAGCTCTTTCTTGGCTTCTGGTGTTAATAATAAGACATCCATCAAAAGGAATGTCTCTTTTAATGCAAGGTCCATCTTTCTATCTTTGAAATTCTGATTTTTCTTCAATTCCTCAATAAAATGTCGTTTAACATATAGAGCAACCTCTTTCCCTAGATATTACAAATGTTTTATTGTGATAAAAAAAGCAAAAAACCTCCATGACCGTCAAAAACACCGAAAATAGAACATTCTGGAGCGAGATTCATATCAGCAATATGCGCATCCTCCATTGAGGTTCTCCATCCTTTTATAAATAAAAACTTAAATAAATTGGAAAAAAAAAAAAAAAACCTTGCATGCTAGAAGCTGCATATTTAACAAGCTCTGAGGATCCAGTTTCTGTGGTTTTTGCTTTGTTTGGTTCACTTAAATACACTCCCATATCTATTCAAGGTGTTTTTTTATTAGAGTTTTTTAAAATCTCTTGGTTTTTTTTAATTTTATTTTGTTAATCCCTCAGAAATTTATAAGTTTAGAGAGATTTTCAATAAATATCAAACAAATTTCAATAAAAATCAATAAAATTTCAAAAGGTTTTATAAATTTTAAAAATTAAATACAATGGATTTGGGTTTTCTGATTAAAACTTATTACGAATTAAAAGAGCCAAAAGATTGTCTTGAAATTCTTGAAGACATTATCAAGACTATTACACAGGCCAATAGCATTATCATTTCAAATCTAACAATTTTCTTCGAATTCGTTAACACTGTTCTCAGCTCATCAAACAGGGAAATCCTTCAAAAAAGTTTAATTTTAACGGACCATACAATAAAATTTATCGGCCCTGAATTGGATATAAAGTTCGGAAAAATAGTCCAAAATTTAATCTCAATTCTTGCTGATCCAGATGCTGAAATTCGCAAAAATACCATTCAACTACTTTGTAAATTTATTAAAAAAACGAGAAATTTACAGCTTATTTTAAGAAATTTGATAATTTATGGCTTAAAGCATAAATCCCCTTATAATAGAGTCCGTGCATTGAATTGTCTTCCTGATTTGATTGATAATGAAAAAACTGTGTTTTTTTCAAAGATTGGCATCAATATAATGGCAGAAATCTTAGAAAATCTCACGATTTGTTTATGCGATAATGATCAAAACGTTCGCAAAGAAGCTGAAGAAATTATAATTAGAATCCAAGAAAAAAGCTATGAGCAATTTAACAATTCTTTTAATAAATTATCACTACACCATCAGAATTCTTTTATGAAAATCGTGGATAGTCACCGAAATGAAAAAAGACAAATGAAATTCATGGAATTCACATTGAATAAACTAGGAATTGATTTGAAGCAGACTGATATCGTACAAATTGATTTGATAGAGTTAAAGAAACAGTTCTATTTCAGTGAAATACCAATTAAAAAAGATGAAATTCTTACATTTTTCCCAAAGGACTATAAAAAAAATTTATATTTCGGTTTTATTGAAGAGGGTCTTCTATTAGAATCACTTAATGTGCTAGATTTAAAGGCTCAGAGTCTCGCAATTCAGGAAATGTCAGCTAAATGTTTAGAAAATAATGTAATGAAGAGTTTCAATTTATATTTGTCAAGCTTTTATAAATATCTTCTATATCTTTTGAAAAACGCAGATAACTTTCAAATAATAATGAATATTTTAAATCTTTTGAATTTGCTGATGAATATCCAAGGAATTCAATCAAAAATTTATTTACCTTTAGTAACATCTATTCTTATTGAAAAACTAATAGAAGAACGTATTCTTATCAGAAATCAAATCAATTCTTTGCTTAAAAAAATCATGAAAACATTAAAACCAGAAATCTTTTTGAAGATTATCATGTATTTTCTATTCGAAATTCAAGATGCAGCGCTAAATACCAAGAAAAATATCTGGCATCTGTATGAAGAAAGCCTTTTTATGATCTGTATTCTTTTTCTCGATGAAAACAGCGGACTTTTTTCTAATAAACAAAAGGAATTTCCTTTTATTGATCTAAATATCAAAGATTTTTTAATACAAATTGCTAGTTTTCTTGATCATAAAACACAAAAAGTCAAAAAAGCTGCTTTAGAAACTTTAGCAGTGATTTGTATCTCAACAGACTCGAAAATTATGCTTGAAATACTCCATGAAACGCTTGCAAGTCAAATTTATGAAGAATTGCTTGATAAAATTGAAAAAAATAACTATTTTTTTTTGAACAAAAATGGGTTCCTCGAAATCCAAGCAGAAAAATCAGCTGAATTTCCTGAGAAAACACTAGAAAAACATGAGGGAATTCTTGAAGAAATTAAAGATAAAGAGTCTTCTTTGAATGAAACTGAAGAAGAAAAGAATGAATTTATTGAATTTAAAGAAAATCCAATGACTCAAAGAGAAAGATTTATCAAAAGAAATGAAGAATTCGAAAAAATGGTGATTGGAGAAGATATGATTATGAATGATGATGAGCATTTTAAAAATGAAATTTATCTGCCCATTAATAAAATAGCTATTACAAATCCACAAAAAGATTTAGCTTTAATATCTCAAAGGAGTAGAATTAATGGAAGAATAAAAGTTTTGAAAGAAAAAAAAGAAGAATATGAACAAAAAATAGAAAGAATTGAAGAATTTAATAAAGAAAAAAATGAAAAAAATGAAAAAAAACGAATAAAAGAAGATTCTTTTGATAGAAAATCCGAGGAATTCTCTATTGTTTATACTGAAGACGATAATAAAAAGCCATCGAAACCGATGAAAAACTTTTCTAAAATAATTTCACAAAATAAAGAGAATTATTTAGGATATAAATATGACGAAAAAAGCGATGAAAGTGAAATACAAGAAGATAGTTTCGATGAAAAAGAAAGGCTTCCATTCGAAGATCAAAAACCAGAATTCTCAGAAACTATGATCTCCTTTACAAATAAACCAAAGCCTGAAGAAATTTCTCCTGAAAAATGTGACATTAAAATCGAAGAAAAGTCTGAAAGACCAAATACAACACAAATAAAATCAATAAAAGATTTAATTTTAAAAGAATTTTTGAGTTATGAAGAGGATATGCCTTTATGGAGTCCTTTAAAACCTCGAGATAAGTTAGTTTCTCCTTTAAAAAATCGTAATAATTCACCGAAAAAAAAACAAAAAAACATAAAGGATCCAGGTGGTTCTGAACTCGATATGTATTTTATGGGTGTTAATGATCTTTGGTCGTTAGAAGACCCTAGTTTTTCCATGCATAAATTGCTATTGGAGATGAAATCAGATAAATGGGAAGATCAGAATAATGCTTTGATTACAATCAGAAGGTTGGCGAAAAATCATAAAGAACAACTCTATGATATGAATCTTTCAATTCCTCATTTGATTTCAGATATTTGCGAATTAAGCAACTCATTTAATTCAGTTGTTTGCAAACAATCGATTTTAACATTAATAGATCTTGCTGAAACTTTAAAAGGAAATTTGGATATTGGTTTAGACCCAATAATCACATTGATTATAAATAAAAATTCTTTAATTAATGTCTTTGTTGGAGATGAAGTCCATAAATTGATGAAAACTGTCACTAAATACGGTGATGGTAATAAGATTATTTATATAATATCATCAATTCTGAGCAAAACTGGCAAAAATCCACCTTTCAACGCCATTATCGCACAACTCATATCATTAATTTTGGACAAATATAAGACTAATGTCATACATTTAAAAAATTTCCCGAAACTCATTGTTTTGCTTGTACAATTAGTTTGTGATCTCAGCTATTCAGTTCGACAAATAGCAAAAAAAGCTGTTTTTAATCTACTGAATTCCCAATTTTTAAATAGAAATGAATTTGAGGAAGTTCTCAAGAAAAATCTGCCTGAAAAAGAGTTTCAAGAAGTGAAAAAGTTCATTGAAAGACATAAACATTTGATTGATGAGAAATTCATTGAAGGAATGAATCCAGGATTTGTGGTTCATTGGGAAGAAAATTCTTATCAACCAACGGAAAAAGATTCAAGAAAAGAAAGACCTAATTCAAATTTACTCAAATTTAAACAAAATTAAAAAAAAGAATATTTTCTGGCTCGTTCTACTTTTATTCCTAATATTTTTACCTTTTTTTTATTAAAAATTCCATTTTGTCTAATAAAAAAATCCAAAAAAAATTTTAAAAAAAAGACCAAAATTTAATTAGAAAGTCAAAAAATATTGTTTTGTATTTTTTTAGAAAATTTTCTTAGAGTTTTTATTAAAAAAAAATCTCTCACAAAACAAATGTGCTTGAGAAAAAAAACTTAAATTTCTTTTTATTATTTCTTTTAAAATCTTTTTTCGTTGTTGAGAAAATTTCTTTGTTTACCGTCATTTCAACATCAATTAAATTTTATTTTATCATAAATAAAAAGACATAATGAATTTTATAAAGAAAAATGTAAAGTGCGCCATTTTTATTCTTAAATAGAAAAATGCTTTTTTATGTTCAAATCTCAAAATAATAAATAAAAAATAAAAAAATAAATTAGAAAATACCGATGAGTAAAATTAGTGAATACCAAAGCAAATATAAGGAATTAGAGCTTATCGGCAGAGGAAATTTCGGTAAATTCAAGAAGAACAAAAAAAGTGAATAAATTTCCGATAATAATAGGTTCAGCAACTATGGTTCAAGATCTCACTGAAAATGGAAAAATTTATGTTGCGAAAAAAATTATTTTAGGCGGGCTTAAAGAAAAAGAGCAACAAAGTTCCTTATTAGAGGTTTTTTCATTTTAATTCATCTTCTTAATTATCCCAATTAAAAACTTCAAAAAGGCTAAATTATTGCGAGATCTCAAACATCCTAATATCGTTGCTTATAAAGATAGTTTTATTGATGAAGGCCTGTTGATTATAATAATGGAATATTGTGAAGAGGGAGATTTAGCTTTTCACGTCAAACGCAAGCTACAAAAAAAAGAATACTTTCCAGAAAAACTTATTTTAAATTGGTTTTTACAAGTGGCTTTGGCATTGAGTTATGTGCATGAGAAGAAAATCCTTCATAGAGATGTAAAAACCTCAAATATATTCCTAACTTCAAATGGAACTGTCAAATTAGGTGATTTTGGGATTTCCAAATTATTAGAAAATACAAGTGATGCAGCTTGCACAGTGGTGGGAACTCCTTATTATATGAGGTTTAAATTAAAGAAATTTTTATTTGAATTTTATTTTGTCTTCTTAGTCCCGAAGTCTGTGAAAATAAACCTTATTCTTATAAATCAGATAATTGGGCTTTGGGTTGCGTTCTTTATGAGTTATGCACTTTGAAAGTGAGATTAAATCTTATGAATTTTTGTAATTTTTTTAAATTTAAGCATGCTTTTGACGCAAATAACTTATTGGGACTTGTTTACAAGATTGTGAAAGATAAACAAGAAGCCATTCCTTCAAATTATTCTTCTCAATTATGTTCTCTTGTTCAGTAATAATTGATTTTTTTCTTTAAAAATTGCAATTTCTAACAAGAAAACTTCTCACAAAAAATGATAAAGAACGACCTTTGCTTAAAGATTTGCTTGCAGACCCTTTCATTCGAAAAACAATGAAAGAATTTGTCGAAAGCAAAGGACAAGATGTGAAATCAGAAGAGAGAATTCCTATAAAGAAAACTTTAACTCATCAAGAATTTAAGAAAATTTTGGATGAAGATGTAAGAAATCAAGAAGAAGAAGAAAATAGAAATGAAACACCCTATCAGAGAATGGTTCGAAGAAAAATCGAGAAAACTCAGAAACAAGAAGAAGAAATGAAAATAGCAGCAAGACAAGCCTATGTTGGCAAAATGGATCATAAACAAAGGAAATATGAGGATTTATTTGGATCTTCTCCAACAGTGAAAAAAAATGAAAATATCAATAATAATTCGCAACTAAACCTTGGAAAATCAATGCAACCAGCTGGCAAAAGTTTTCTGGCGAACAAAGCAATCAATCAAAATGAACAAATAAAAAACAATTGTGAATTGTCTTCGAAATATGATAAAGTAAAAATTGAACTCAGTTTTTTTGTTATTTTTTTTTGTAAGAGTGGGGCAGGATCGACAAATTTTCAAACATGTCAAAGCTTGGAATATAGTGAAAGCACAGGAGGTTTTAAAACCAATTTTTTACAAGAAAACAATAACAACAATAACAAAAATAACAACAATAGCAACAATAACAACAATAACAGCACTAACAACAATCAACTCATTAATTGCAATAACAACAATAACTATAACATCACTAATAACAATAATAATAATGTGACGAAGTATATGACAATTTCGACAGAATACACTCAGAACTTTAACAAATTCAATGAAAATACAAATACTTTCAATAGTTTTAATAATCTAGGGGAAAAAACAGCTAATTATGAGGATGATTTTGAAGAATATAATTCTGAAGAGGATAATGAACAAGGTGATCATGATAAAACTCGATTAACCAATAAGGCTTCAATGAAGGAAATAGAGGATGTGGTTGACATTTATAAAAACGAATTAAATGAAAATAAAACTGCAAAAAAAGATGGCTTTTATAATAATAATATTCTGGAAGGTATAATATTTTTATGTTTTGTTTTTAAAGTATTTTTTTTCTGTCAAAAATTCAAAGAAATAAAGGAAACAACGATTGAAAACTCTTTAGCTGATTCGTCTCTTAAAAAAACTAATCCAGAAATTATGACAAAAGACCAAAGAATCATGATTCTCAAAGATCGATATAGTGTTCTTTTAGGACCAGATATCTTCAAAAAGGTTGTTATTTTTATTTCAAACTGTTTCATTAAAAATTAACTAAATTTTAGGTGTATTTATTTCTAAAGAATCAAAGAAAACTTGATATTCCTGATGATCAAGTTAGAAAAAGCCTTATGGATATGGTAGGAAAGAAAAATTTGGATCATTGTTTCGGAATAGATCAAATTCTTTTTCTAGAGAATTATTAAAATTGAATATTTTTTTAAATAAAAATTAAATGCGTTTTAATTTTTGTGATTTTTTGTTTAAAAAACAAAAAAATAAATAATAATTTTATAATTTTTATTATAGTTTTTTCTTTCAATTTTTTTAAAAATTTTTAATTTTTTTTTAAATTTAATTTAATGATTTTTTTATTTTGTTTTG
>JFJP01039481.1_pt2 | contig 13384 bp, 4 predicted proteins | sample 431651 | NCBI WGS metagenome assembly JFJP01 (sample SAMN02602958, study PRJNA72255) | Microbial mat metagenome, whole genome shotgun sequencing project. | biome: fresh water; feature: sink hole; material: water; isolation source: purple microbial (photo- and chemosynthetic) mats found in...
CCTTATTTGCATTACAAAGTACAGCTACAGCAAATAGAATAGCTGAAGAACATAATTTAAATAGTACTGGTGAAGGATTAGGTGCAGCTTATTTAGGTGGAGCAGGTTCAGCTCTTTTAGATACATTCAGTACTGGAAGAATGTTAAAAGGTGCTGGTTCATCTAGAATAATAAATTCACTAGAAAATGCTGGTATAGAAGGTGTAACAGAAGGCGCTCAAGAATATATTGAAGGTTTAGGTGATGTAAGCAGACAATTGTTATATTCTACAAAAGATGTAGATTTAATGGAAGCATTAAAACAAAATCTTAGTGATAATGCTTTAGATATGGGTGCTAGTGCTATTCTTGGTGGAGTTGCTGGAGGTGCAATTGGTGCAGTTACTACTCCTGAAGATATAGCTAAAAAAAGATATCAAGAGAATATGTTAAGAGAGCATTTAGAAAACTTAACATCTCAAGGTGATTTAAATAATTTAGCTAAACCTTTAACTCAAAGTAATACTTTCTCAGAAGAAGGTTATAAATACTTTAATGAATTAAAAGATTTAGTAGAAAATAAATCTAGTGAAGAAGCTTATCAAAAATTTAAAACAGATATTGTTAATAATAAATTTAATGATACAAATATGAATTCTCTAGACATACAAGAAATATTTAACACTATAACTTCTTTAAAAGACTCAGAAGGAAATCCTTATTTGTTTGAGAGCCAAATAAATAATATTAATGAAATTAAAGATCTTATGTTGAAGTATGGTAAAACTAAAAATATTACCAAAATAGAAGATTATGAGCAGTTTTTAAGTCCTGAAGAAATAAAAGATATAGATTTTATGTATCAAGAAGGTGCTTCAGATAATTATGCACTTGATAGTAATAATAAAATTGTTACAAATCCAAATTATACTAGATCTTTTCCTGATATACTAATAGATACAATAGATAGTGATAATGCTTCAGGTAAAGATTTAGTTAAAGCAAATCTTTTTACAAAAGCTTTTAGTGATCCTGAAGTAGCTTTAGAAAAATTACAAACTGTTTCTGATTTAGTTAGAGCAGATGATTTAAATAGTACTCTTGATTTTGAAGTAACTCTACTTAATACTATAGATAAATTTACTACTAATAATGTAGATGAAATGGAAAGTGCTATTTCTTACTTTAAAGAACAAGGGTATTTAAAGAATTCTTATACTGTTTCTGAAAATAATGGTGTTCCAGTTATTACTAGAGATATAGGTAGCTTAGAAGCAATGAATGAAGAAGATGTTGAGATAGCTAGAACTTCTAAAAATGTTTTTGGAGAGGTAATAAAAAACAGTAGTAATAATTTTAGTGAAATTATTAAATCTAATTTTAATAAGAATGATATGGATGTTTCTGTTAAAAATAAAATAATAGAAATGTTAAATAAAAAAGATATAACAAAAGAAGATGAAGACCAATTTGCTCAATATCAGTCTACTAATAAAGAAGCATTTGAAAAAGCTGTTAAAGATATGTCAGACGAAGCTATTAAAGTTGCTTCAGACTTAAGTAGTAATATTAAATTTGGTAGTAGTAAAGATACACTTGAAGATGAAGATCCTACTATACAGAATAACAAGAAGTTTGATGGTAATACTAAACACGTAATAAATAACTATATTAAAGCTTATATAGACACTTTAAATGATAGTTATACTAGTTCTAGTAGAAAGACATCAGCTCAAAAGATATTTAGTGATGAAGTAACTGCACAAGGTATTACAAATAAACCTGTTACTTTAAAATCTATAGCACAAATAAAAAGTACATTACAAAAATCTAAAGAATATTTAAATAATGCTGGTTCAAAAATGAGTACTAAAGTATTAAATCTAGTACAAGCTGAGATAGAATTATTAGAACATTTAGTAAAGTTAAATGTAGATAATACAGATATTATATCTACTATAAATACTGCTATTACAGGAAGTAAACCTTCTTTTACTAAACAGCAAGTGATAAAAAAAGAAATTTCTGATAATAGTCTAATTACACCTAAAGCAGTAAATACTATTAAAATAGATCAAATGCCTTCTAAAGGTGAAAATACTGTAATAACATCTTTTACTAAAAATGTTAAAGAGAGTGTAGTTAATAAGGCTAAAAATATAACTATTTCTACTGCAGGAATTGATTTAAAGACTCTTAAAAGTAAAAATCCAAATATTCCTATAGAAGATAATGTAAACACTCATCTTAAAAATAAGAGTCATTATGTATTCCAAAATTATGGACATAACACCTCTAATTATGCTAAACCTTTAATAGGATTCCTTACTACAGTTGCTTTTGGTAAAGCAACAATAGAAACTGAACATTTTGATGATAAAGGTATTAATGTATTAACTGATCCAAAATACCCTATTGTTGCAGTCTTTAAGAACAATAAACAATCATTAAAAACAGAAAGACCTGTAAAAGCAATTGAACATATTGTAGTTACTACAATTGATCCAGATAGTATAAGTAGTATTAAAAAACTTCTAAAAGAAAATTTAGATGGTTTACTTAAAGAGGATATAACTGACTTGCAAAATAAAATTATATCTTTAAATGATTATGTTAAACTAATTAATGGTATATCTACAGAAATACATAAAGAAGAATCTATAGCTGATACACTTAATTCAAAATTATCTTCAATTAGAGTTCAAGATGAAGCTAGTGGTACAGATTTAAGAAAACAACTCAATGATTCATTAATAAACTTTCTTGAAAAATTACAAGATAATGGTATTACATTTCCTACAGAGGAATCAGTAATAGATATTGTTGTAACTGCCTCAAAAACAACTAAAAAATCTGATGACTTACTAGAAAATCTTAAAAGTACTGGTGATAAAAGTACTCATACAATAAAAATAGCTCTTAGTAATCTTAGTACGCAAACAATTGATGGTGAAAAAGTTCTTTTATATAAAAGTAAAGATACAGATACACCTAAAGCTATTTATGATATATTAGCAGCAACTAAAGTTATAAAAGAGATTAAATTTAATGAGAATATTACAAAAAGTAAAATAGACAATATTAAAGAATTAGCAGATGATTTAAGAATAAATATTAATAAGTATGCTGATTTAAAAAAATTATCTTATGATTCTTCTACAAAAGATTGGTTAAAATTAAAACATAATTCTCCTTTTAACACAAATAAAAATAGTTTAAAAGGGGTATTTGAAAGTAAATTAGAACAAATAACAGATGAAAATGTAAAAAACAAAATTGCAGGTATATTAGATATTATTGAAAATATAGCAAAAGGTGTACATAAACAAACTAGTACTGGTACCGTTACAATAGATGGTAAAGAAGTATCTTTTAATTCTGTATTCAATGAATTCATAAACTATGATCCAAATGATATTAAGTTACAAGTCCCACAAACTGCTTTCAATGATATAAATACTTTTATTAAGGATGGTTTACCTACTCTATTAGGTACAAAAGATCCTATTACTAATGAAATAAGATTTGATCCAATATATAAAGAAGTAATAGCTCTTGGTTCAATATTGTTTCATCAAAATTATATGACATCTTTAGCAAATAGTAATAGCACAGATGATGTTTTTACAGATACTATTCAAGGAATAGTTGAAGGTAATTTAGCAAAACAAAATAGAATACTTAAAGATATAAGTAAACTAGGATTAACTACTTTTAGAAATAAAGCTGTAAGCAGATTAGGAAAAGATTTATATGATTTCTTAGGATTAAAAGTAAAAGATTCTGCAGATAAAGACTTTGAAGAAGCTTTCCAACAAATGCTAGGTTTCTCTAGTATATACCACCAAAAACATATAGGTGAAATTACAAAAGAGATGGTTGAAAAAGCTAACTTAATGGTTAAAAATAAAAGTAAAAAGAATTTTAAAGAAGCATTAAGTGCAGTAATAAACACTACTTATGAAGGTAAAACTCAACCTTTGTTTTTTGAAATTAAATTATCTACAGCTGATATAGGAAAAACTAAGAAAAAATCTATTAAGAAAGCTAAGAAAGATGGTTATAAAAAACCATATAGTAAAACTAAAGATAGTACTACTACTACTACTGAGCCAGTAGAAGAAAATTATGAAGATGTTAGGTATTATAGAGTAACTAAAGGAGATGAATCTATTAGTATGCTTATGGTTAATCCTAATAAAGATAAGGATAAATTAAAAGCTGATAGAGAAGGTTCTAAACAAATACTTGATCCTTTTATGGATGAGTTATTTGCTCATACTAGTTATGAAGGTAAAACTGTTAAAAATAAACCTACTGAAAATATATTTGACGCTAATAAGAGAGTAGGTACTTTGGATCAAACAGCTTCAACAACACAACAAGATACAATAAATTTATTAAATTCTAAACCTGTCTATATTAAAAGACATATAGCTAATATGTTCCAGTTAGATGGTATTGTAGATACTTTAGTAGATATATTAGAGACTTATGATGTTGAAACAACAAATATTAATTTAAAAGCTAGTATTGAAGATAATAGAGCATATTTAAAAACATATATAGAACAATTTAAAAACTTTATGGATAATGATGAAAAAGTAGGTTGGTTTGATAAGGATACTAATGAAATTAAAGCTACAAAATTCTTTTATGAACATACAAATAAAAACAACAATAGAGCTTATATAGAGAACCAAATAGGTAATTATCAGCTGTTTAAGTTTGTTAGAGAATTGATGTCAACATCTGCTAATATAAATACAATAGATTATGTTAGTAAAAGTAGATTGTATGGTACTCTTATTGACTCTAGTAAATTCACTAATTTTGTTAATAATCCAAGAAATAAAGCAGTAAAAACTAGTATATTAGGTATTGGTGCAGGTTTAGGTATTAAAATTAATAATATGAGTGAAAGTGAAGCTTTATTAAATACTTATAAAGAAATAAATAAAGTACTTGAATCTGATGTTGGTAAAAAAATATTAGAAAAAATTAAAACTATAAAAGATCTTCAAGAATGGCAAGAGTATCAAAATAAAGAATTGATGGAAAATATATTAGAGTTAGTTAAAACTTTTGGTGGAGTACCTGCAATAAATCCTTTAGTTACTTTATTTAGGAATATTTACTCAGGTAAAACTTCTAAAAAGTTTAGAGATTTCCATACACTAGAAATAGATTCATCTGCAAGTGGTGCTACTATATCATCTCTTATGTATGCTAGTTCTCCTGAAAATTTACAAAGAATTATGAAATTAACTAGAATAACTCCTCATACACCTTACTCTGAAAAGGTTGAGATAGATTTTTATACACAAATTCAGACTAATATATATACTCTTATGAATATTAGTGATGTAACACCTGAAATTAAAAAAGCTTCGGAAGCTATGCTTAAGTTGTTGTTTGATGAAACAGAATTAGATAGAAGTCTTGCAAAAGATCCTACTATGAGAAGTGTTTATGGTGCAGGTATAGAAGGTATAGCAGAAGGATTTATAAGAGCAGTTATAGATAAAAAATATACAAATATTCAAAAGATACATAAAAAACTTTATGAAAACCCTAGAGTTAGATTAAGTAGTAAAGAAATAGATCAATTAAAAGGTTATATTAAATTCTTACAAGATATGAAAATATACCCTAAAATATCTACTAATTTGATAGAAGATTATGATAAGATATCTTATTCTGTACAAGAGAATAATAATTTACTTAATATAGTTAAAGAATTAAATAATACTGAATTACCTGAAGCAAAATTAAGTAAATATATAAACAGTAATAGGAAAAAAATTGCTGTGGTATTTGAAACAGCTTTTACTAAAAATTTTGGTGATGTTTATACAGCTAAAAATGCTATTCAAGAAATAACTACACAAACTGTTAATTTTTATAAAAGAATATTTGAAAAAAAATTAGAAGAATTTTCTCAAAAAAATAAAAATAAATCTAGACAAACTGTAGAAGAAGTTGTTAAAGAACTAAATGATATTGCTCCTAAAATACTTATGGGACAGAGTGATATAGATAATAAAAATACTTATATGCCTTTATACAAATTAGAAGCTGATTATGCTAATAATACTATTAGAATAACAATGGCTACTAATACTGATGGTAAAATTAAAGAAAGAATATTAACTCCTATAACTAAAACTACAATACCAGATGTTACTGGAGCAGGAGTTGTTAGTATTCACGCAGTAGATTCAAATCAAGTTATTAATGCATTAAATGCCTTATATAAACAAGATGAGTTTAAAATCAATGAAACTATAGGACAAGTATATGACGCATATGTATTATCTTCTTCTAAAGCACATTTAGCTTCTCCTACAGTTAATAAAGCATTCTTTGAAACAATATTTAAACAAAATGTACTATTTTCTGCTCTTAATATGTATGAAAATGTTTTAAAACAATATCCTAAATATGAACATTTATTGGAAGATAATAATCCTCTTAATAGTACAAGTGAAGCTATACTAAAAGGAAAACTTTTACACAATAATATACTTAATACAATGAAGCAATTATATGAAGATCAATCAAAAGGTACAGGAATATTTCAAACAATTGAAGTAAATAATATTCCTATAACTAGAAATACAGGAGGATTTGTTTTTAATAAAAATACTAATAAAGATCTATTAAAAAATCTTAAAAACTTAATTGATAATGCTCAATATTTTAAAGTTGATTTAACAGATATATCAGACAATATAGTAGATAAAATAGATATTTATAATGATAATATTATACATCACTTTTTAAATTCTAATATTAAACATTATAGTTCTGATATAGTAGCTAATGGTAAAATAGTAGAAGATTTAAAAGAAAAACTAGAAAAAATATACACACTAGTTAAAAATAAAAAAATACTAAATGAACATTTAGTTAGAACATATAATTCTAATTTAGATTTACAGAAAGATAGTTATACTAAATTAAAAATAGCTAAGTATAGAGATAATAAACAAGCAAAATTTAAAGGTATAATAATAAATGAAACTGTTAGATTAAGTGATTTAATTTCTGTTAAGAAAGATCCTAAATTTATGAAAGAACTTTCTGCTGCTTTTAAACTATTATCACCTGATACTAATTGGGAAATAGACACTAATGATACTTTACAAGATATAGCTAGAAAAATTTATAACAAATCTTTAGTAACTTCTACTGTATCTGAAGAAGAATATGGTTTAATATTGTTAGCAATATTTGGAGTAAATTCTGAAAAAATATATAAAGATACATCAGTAGATGTTCCTAATAAAGATAATAAACCTGGTAATTTTAATAAAGCTTTTACTTCTATTTACCGTCTATTCCAGAATGATATCTTTAATAGAGATATACAAAAAATTAGAGAAAATAAATCAGAATATTTTGAAGATTTCATAAATCATCCAGGACTACTTTATATAGAAAACTATATTGAGGAGAATTTTGGTGTATATGAAGAGAATAATGGTGCGAAATTGGATCAAGAAAATATAGATAGCATAAGAGAATTTTTAAGTGATGAAAATCCATCAAAACGAATATATGTTCAAGGCAAGTATTCTGATAATACTGTAGAAATGATTGAAGTTTTAAAAAATGAAAAAATAAAGGATGAGAATAATTTTAATATTTTACTTGAAGATTATAATTATAAAACATTGAGAACATTATTAGGAGAATTTTATGGTATTCATAAAGACTTAGGTGACGCTGTAAGACACAAAATAGATCAATTAAGTGGACATACTTTGAATTTACTCCCTCAATATCATAATATAAAATTTTTTACTCCTCCTGCTTTCAAGAAATATTCTATTGCTTATTCAGAGAATACACTTCGTTTTGACACTATTATCTATGAATATAAAAAAGACGGTAAAAAATACACTAATAATTTTAATGTTAAAGAAAGTAGAAGTATTGGGGATATATTAGGTTTAACTCAAAGCAATAATACTGACAATAAATATGCTCCATTGAAAGACTTACTAGAAGTATCTGCATTAGGTGAAATGAAAATTATACCTTTGACTGAAGACAATATTACAAGTAGTAAAATTTATAAACATCTTGCTGCTAAATTAAAAGAAAATTTCTCAATAGATTCTAAAGAATTAGATTCTTTTATTATAAAACACTTCTTTGAACAAAAGGATAAGTATTATGAATTTAAAACAGACTTTTTAAATTATAGAGGTGTGAAAGGTACAGTAAAATTAGCACCAAAAGGCAAAACTGGTAAATCATTTACTAGTAATAAAATTTCTAAAAAATCTAAATACATTTCAGTAGAAAATTTACCTGACTCTATTAAACTTATGCATAAAGATAAGTTAAATGAAATTCAATCTAGAGTAATAGGAGCAAGAGGTACTGTTAAAACAGCTAAAATTTTTAGTAAAGATACTAAACCAAATGCTAAATTTATTGATTACTTGTTAGCAAAATCTGCTGATGTTTTTTATAGATCCAGTAATGAAGATTATAGTGATTTAAAAGGTAAAATAGAGAAATTATCTCCTGAATTATTTAGAAATACTTTAAATAATATGTATAATAAAGGTAATGCACAAACAAAAGAATTAATAGATAATCTTAGAGATATTCTAGAAGATAATTTAATTCCTTTATTAAAACAAGGACTAATAAAACAACAAATAGTACATTATAATAATTTAATTACAGGAGGTGTATTTAATAGTTCTACTAATACTATAACAGTAAATATAAACCCTGATTTAGTAGTTAGTGAACAACTTAATGGACAAAGTGAATTAGAAACATATATTCACGAATTTCTTCACACTATAACTTATATGGGTCTAAAAAATGATATTACTTCTAGAGTACAAGTAGAAAAATTATATAAAGAATTTATGAAAACACCTAATTTAAAAGATAAAATAATAGCTGAGACAGCTTCGCTGTATAATTTGAGGGAAAATGACCCTCTTGTTGTTGCTCACGCAGATAAATTATATAAATATCTATTTAATAATCCTACTCACCATAATTTAGATGAATTTTTAACTCACGTAATGACTAATCCTATTATTAGTAAAATAGCTAAAGATACTTACACTACTAAAGATGAAAAGAAATCTTTTTGGACTAAAGTAATAGACTTCTTTAAAAATCTTTTTAATAAAGTCTTAGCTAATCCTAATGCAAATGATTCTATATATAATCAAATGTTAGTTCTAACTAATAAAATAGCTAAACTTAATGCTAAATATTCTGCACCAAAAAGTGACTTTATATTTGGTGAAGAAATAGAGCCTAGTCAAAATACTAAAGACTTATATGGTTTATTTGTTCAATTACATACAGTTCCTCCTGCTACTTCTTTACTAAATAAATATAAAGATAGTAAAGTATTACATAAAATGTATAATTTTGTTACTAGTAGAACTACACAAGATTATTGGAATAATATTACAAATTTTTCTAATCATAAAGAAATGTTGTCTTTATTTAGATCAGCTAAATATAATCTAGAAAAAGTAAAAGAATATAGATATGGTAGAGTTAAATCAGTAGTGAATGAACTATTTGATAATAATTTAACTAAAAAAGATAAGGAAGACTTAAAACAAGTAATTCTAGATACTGATATATATAACTTGGCTCAAATAAATGCTAATGGTAAGCATATTATACTTACTGCACTTGAAAGTGATAATGTACTTAAGAGCTATATTAAAAAATATGAAAATACAAGATTTGAAGAATCTGATGATTACCATTCTTATTTAAAAGCTTATGCTAAAGCTCTAGCTTATTATAATATACATAAAGAAGCTAAACTTCCTTTCTTGAGCCAGAATATTACTAGTTTAGTTACTGGTCAATATTTGCCTGAAGATGTTAGAACTAGAATTATACCTACAGAATTTTATTTTAATTCAGAGAAAGTTAACTATAAAAAATTAGATGAAATGTCTGAAAAAGTAAGTACATTAACTTCATTTTATACTTTATCTATGCTACCAGTAGAACAAAGACAAAGAGTTCATAAATTGTTATCTGAAAATCAAAACAATGCTTTAGGAGATTTACTTAAAACAATAGGTTTTATAAAACAGACTAGAGAAGGTTTCTTTAAAGGTAAAGTAAAATATATAGAATTTGGCAACTATGGTCAAGTATTTTCTGATAATAGAAAAGTACTGTATATTAAGAAATCAGAAATTGATTCTTATAGAAAACAAGGCTATACTGTAGAAAAATTAAATGAAAAATTGAATGGATTATTTGAAAAAGAATTATATGTAGCTCATATGACTAATATAGAATTAGATTGGAATAAAGGAATACTTGATACTTTTAATGTAAATATTCTTCCTAATACTAATAATGTTATTCAAACAGAAGGAACTAAATTACTATATTCTCCTGAAGAATTAGCAAAATCACATAGTTCTTTAGTAAATAAAGAATCATTTGATATTATTCTTAACCATTCTTTAGAAGATGATTTTGAGAATTATGTTATACCTACATATGGTAATGGTAAATTAAATAGATATAATATATCTTTACCAACTAAATATAGAAAAATATATTTAAATGAAATTAATGAGATAGATGAGATTTTAGGTAGAGAATTTACAACTACATTTAATAGAATAGAATCTAATAAATCTAATGAAAAATTATTTCAAGCTTTAGCAGATGATTATAATCAAGCAAAAGAAAATGGAACTACATATGAATTCATAGATATTGAAAAGAATTATCCTGAACAATTTGCACTTATTCCTGAATATCTAAGACTTCCTTATGAGAAAAAAGGACTATATGTTAGAGAATCTTTAGTACATTTTATTTTTGGGTATAGAGATTTAAGTATAACTAATCTTACATTTATAGAAAATGCAATTAAAAAATATCCTTCACTAAAAGGAACATTATTACTTGGTGAAAAGATATGGAAAGATACTGTAACATTGTCTAAAACAAATATTGTTATGAAATTATTTGAAACAGTAATGGCAAATGTAATGAGTAATGCAGTATTTTTAATAAATAAAGGAATTCCTCCTCATAAAACTCTAGCTTACCTTATTGAAGGATATGTAGCTATAGATAAATATAATAAAGATCTTAGAGAAAAAGATAGAATTACTTTAATGGAAGAGGTTGATGAAGATAAAATAGCATATTTAGAAAATGAGATAAATATTAATCCTATTGCAGTATTAATTGACGCTGGATTACACCAAGTTATTATTGAAGATGTTAATGAAAAAGAGGATAATGAAATACTGAAGTATATTGATAAGAAGTATAATAAGGGTAAGAGACCTATGTTAGATAATTTAATTTCTTGGGTTTTTCTTACTAAAGACAATCCTTTACAGAAGAAAATTATTAAATTACAACAAACATCAGATTTAATAGCGAGGTATGCTTTATATAAATATAAAACAGAAGATTTAAAACAAGATTTTAATAAACAAATGGTTTATGATTTAGAATCTGATTTCATAAATTATTCTTTATTATTACCACAGAATCTTAAATACATTGAAGATATTGGTTTATTTAATTATAGTAAATATTTTTTACAAATTCAAAAAATAATATTTCAAACAATGTATGATCATCCTGTAAAAACAGCAACAGGTTTGCTTGTAGGTAATGCTCTACTTGATTCTATGATACCTAATATTTATTCTGGCTCAATGCTTAACATAGGCAACAAAATAAATAATCCTTTAACACACATATCAGAAGTAATTACTCCTGCTATGTATGATAATACTTTATCTATCTTTTAGATAGTACTTTCCTACTGTATAAATAATGATAGTAGCCACAAATGGTACAATTAAGTACCAGGCTACTATACATATTACAAGTATACCTAAGAATGATGATATAAATTGAAATACTTTTAAATAAAAATCCATATTACATCATTTAATGTCTATATTTTCTTGTAAGGTTTCGTTAAACACTTCTTTAATAATATAGTCACAATCCTCTGTAAACAAAGATTTAACATATGTATCAATATTTTCCTTAGTTAAAACACTTACATCACTTACAGTAAATTTATTAACTAATTCTAATACAACTTTTACATTACTTGTTTTAGGTATTTTAGAATCAATAGTAATAAGTAAATCAATAAGTTCTTCTACTTTATAATTACTATATGGTGATATAAAACACTCTGATATACCTAATTTAACTTTATTCATTAATTCAGGATATTTTTTATTTAATTTATCTATAGATATATACAAATTACCATCAGCTGTAATACTTATATCCATATCTTTGATAAAAGATACTTTATGTTTCATATTTTCTTTAAACATATTTATTAATTTTTGTGTTGATTTCACAAATGCACCTCTTGTTCTATAAACTTCTGAATGACCAAAATTATAAAATTCTCTTTCAGATATCCAATTTAACTTTTTGTATTGTAACATTAGTCTGTACAATTTAATTGTCTCTCCATACATTATTCTATATCTCCTCTATGTCTATTATTGTTGGGCTTGTAATTACTGTTGAATCTTCTGTAGTTTCAAAATTACATTCTTCATTCCATATAGAAGAAGGATCTTCATTTAATCTATCTACTAAAGTATCAAGTTCTTCTTTAGAATGAACTATTGCTGTATAACTATTAATTGCTTCTTCTACTACTGTAAAAGTAACTTTGTACTCTCTAATCTTATATTTATTAGCTAAAGGTTTTAATATTTCATATACATCTTTAGCTTCAATATTTCTCCTTATAAATTCTGTAAATGTAGTATAAAGTGCTATATTATCACTACAAGTTTTTATATCATTTAATTCCATATAACTCAGCTCATAGTCTTTGTTAAATGCTATTCTAATATTAGAACTTAAAAAAGTTAAACCTCTTGCTTTAAGTTCTTTTATAAATTGTTCTAACAACTTTTTTAAAGATATTTTATATCTCCCATTAACATTATTCACATCAAACTCCATAGTAAATAAATCATTTATAGATTTCTTTAACTCATATATCCTGTTCAACTCATTGAATGTCATTTTTATCTCCTATTATTTTATTTAAATTACCAATCAAAGTCATCATCTTTTAAAAAATTACTATGTAAATCCTTACAATTATTTCCTGATAATTGTTTTACATTTGCAGTATTATTTTTAAATAAAGCATTTTGTATTATCTTTAACAACATATCTAAATCTCCTTATACTTAATTAAACTATATTGTTCACATATATTAGCTACATCACAATACTCACAAGCTTTAGCTGAACCTTCAAATGATTTTATTAAAGCACTTGAGCCAAGAGTATGTTTATATCTAACAGCTTCATCTAATGTATTACATATCTTACTGGCTCTCTTACTACTATCACTAGCATA
>JFJP01042042.1_pt1 | contig 13381 bp, 14 predicted proteins | sample 431651 | NCBI WGS metagenome assembly JFJP01 (sample SAMN02602958, study PRJNA72255) | Microbial mat metagenome, whole genome shotgun sequencing project. | biome: fresh water; feature: sink hole; material: water; isolation source: purple microbial (photo- and chemosynthetic) mats found in...
GCATATTCAAACTGGTACGTTCCGGGGCCAAAACCTACAATTGGTCTATCCTGCACCATACGGAAAGCAGATTTCCATCGGTTAATCCTTTCCAGATTAGACACATCGGTTGCTATATTGGTAACAGACTGTACATGCTCATTCAGCTCGTTTGATGAGTCTTGTTTATTCTGCTCCAATTGCATGGCTATTTGGGGCCAATACACAAAAACCAACAACAGAAAAATGGAGGAAACTACAATCAAGTATTTGACATGAACCCTAAGCGACATAAGCAAGAACAATATACCAGCACCAAGCAAACTTATCCATGCAGCACGAGTATAGCTGAGCACTGTGGCCAAACTAAACCAACCAAGCAATAGAATAAGCAAAAAAGCAATTAAGCCACGTTTAGGCAACTGCAGATATATAATTCCAAGCAGAATAGGCAAAATCATAGCCAATGCAGCACCATAAGAAGTATGATCGCGATAAAACGGAGACATTACGAAGTATACAGCCTGTTTATCGAAAAATCCATATGTACTATGCCGCCATACTGTATAGATAGTAGCAACCAAGAGTCCTGCCATGAACATATAAAAGAAACGCATCACAAACTGAGCATCGCCTCGCCGGGGAAAAAAAAAGAAAAACGGTACGATGTACCACAAACGTACAAGCAGATATTTAATCGAAACTATGGGATGGGTGCTCAGTAAAGTGGTAAAAAATATCCATCCGAGGTAAGCAAGTATTACTAACGATAAAGGATGGGATATAAATTTACTATCCAATCTCTTATTTAATAACATTGAAAGTAAAGATATAAATAATAAAAGCAGCAATAAAGGCTCGGTTGGCAAATATATATCTATTGGTAACTCGGGATAAAACTCAGCAAGTTGTACCGATAAAGGAGTAAAAAAACCCAAAAGTAAGTACAAAATATTTTGCCTGAATAAACCCAGATACAAGCCCAGCAAGGCAGGCGGTATGGCCAACAGATACCAAAAGTTCAGGTATGCTCCGGCAGCAAGCACGAGAGAGAAAACAATCCCAACTCCCCACAAAATCAATAAGGGGCGGTTATTAATACTTTTTTCAGGTAATGAAATCACTCGTTCAGAAATATTGCTTAACTGACTCATAGAAAGCCATAGCCACCGAAATAAACATAAATACAGCAATAGAGCTGATTAACACAATAAGCGAGCGCACAGGGTAAGATTTTTTGTCAGATACCTTAGCAGTATTTACCACAAACTTATGTGGCAGGTTTTGCTGATAATCCACCCTGGCTTCCATAAGTTTCGAGGAGAGCAGATTCAATCTATCGGACTCACCTTTCAGTCGATTTTTTAACAAAATATACATATTACCAAACGTAGAAATAGAAATTATCTGGTTCTGAATGCGAACTTGAAGACTGGTGTTGCCCTTTTCAATCGCATCAGCCATAGCAGCACTCAGGGTATTGAGTTGCGAATCGTAATCATATACACCTTTTCCGGCCAGCATTTTAATAGAATCCTGAATGTCTGAAATTTCTTTGCTGCAGTTTTTATACTCATTATCTACTATCAGGTAAGCCTGGTACGCCCTGTTTTTTTGCATCTGATTATATACAGTATCTACCAGGTTTGCAATTTCATTGGCCATGTCGGCGGCCATCTGAGGATTTTTATCACTTACAGTTATTTCTATAGATGTAAACTCCGTACGTCTGAACTTTACGTTTTCCTGATACATCAGTTCAAGCTTGTAGTAAGGATAGTTTCCGCTTAAATCTATTTCATAATGCTTTACAAGATCATACTTCTGTATAACCCTCTGCTTTATATCATCAGAGCGGAGTAATTGAAGCATTTGTTCAGCTTCTTCTTCTTCACCAAAGTTCAAAAACTGTTTGGTAGTGCGACTTACATCGGTTACCAACTCCTTGGAAATAGATGTAGCGGAAGCAGGATAAAGCACCACCTGCGCGGTATATTTTGGGGTTATAAGAAAAGATACAACAGCAGAGCTTATAATGCCAATAAGCGTAACCCCGGCTATGACTCTGAAGTTACGCTTATAGAACAAAATAAGAGTACCTATATCAGAAGTATTTTTCATGGTACTCATGTATATATAATGCTTTAGTTAGAAATTTTAAGTAGAAAATGTTGTTTTTTGCCTTTACTTACAATCAAGTATTTATTGCGGATGAAATCTGAATCAGACACTACTCCATCGGCCTTTGTCCATTTCTCCTGATTTATACTCAAGCCATTTTCGGTTATCATTCGTCTGAGTTCTCCTTTAGATGCGAAAACCGGAGCCACTGAAGTAAGTAAATCAAGTATGTTCCATGGTTCCGCAGCTGGCTGTATGTTAAACACAGGCACACCGCTAAACACAGACTCGATGGTGCTATCGCTCATATTCTCTATGGCCTGGCGAGTAGATTTACCAAATAAAATGGCTGAAGCTTCTATGGCAGTATTGTATTCTTCGAGAGAGTGTACTAGTACGGTTACTTCTTTTGCTATAGTCTTCTGCAACAAACGAGTATCAGGAGCCAGTTCATGTTCAGCTATAAGTTTTTCAACCTCATCTTTGCTCAATTCGGTAAATATCCTGATATATTTCTTAGCATCGGTATCCGAAACTTTGAGCCAAAACTGATAGAACTCATACGGGGTGGTCTTGCTGGCATCTATCCATACATTGCCCTTTTCCGATTTACCGAATTTTCCACCGTCCTCTTTGGTTATCAGCTGTGTAGTGAGGGCATAAGCCTTACCCGAAAGTTTCCGTTTGATGAGCTCTGTACCTGTGGTTATATTTCCCCACTGATCTGAGCCGCCCATTTGGAGTTTGCAGTGTTTGTTTTCGTACAACCACAAAAAGTCGAAGCCCTGCACCAACTGGTAACTAAATTCAGTAAAAGACATACCGGTCGCATTGGTGCCATCGTCTTCAGCATTGATACGCTTTTTTACCGAATCTTTGGCCATCATATAGTTTACGGTGATATGCTTGCCAATGTCGCGTATAAAATCGAGGAAAGTATAATCTTTGGTCCAGTCGTAGTTATTTACCACTTCGGCACAGTTAGGCAGACTCGGATCAAAATCCAAAAATTTCTCCAATTGTTTCCGTATTCCAGCCAAATTAAAAGCCAGCGTTTCTTCATTCAGTAAGTTTCGTTCTTCACTTTTTCCCGAAGGGTCGCCAATCATACCAGTAGCTCCGCCAACCAGCACAAGCGGTTTATGGCCGGCTTTCTGAAAATGGCGCAAAGTCATGATCTGAGCCAGACTGCCTACGTGCAGTGAGTCTGAAGTAGGATCAAAACCTATATATGCGGTGGTCATTTCCTTTTTCAACAATTCTTCAGTTCCGGGAATATAATTGTGGAGCATACCCCGCCAGTTCAACTCTTCAACAAAATCGGTCATAATACAGAAACTTTATATTTACTATTTGAGGCACAAAAATAGTATGATTCACGGATTATTTGATGCATGCCAGTGTATTTTCAGTAAGATATATATACAAAAAAAAGAACGTCCCCATTATCAGATTGGAAACGCTCTCTTTATAGATTTTTATGCTATTGTGTAATCTGGGATAAAATCTCCTAAAATTCAGGAAAAGAAACATACAATACACAAACCCAGTTATCGATCACAGATTTTTTACTTTCACAAAAAATCCATCCAGTTGAACAATCATCGGTATGCTCCGAGTTCCTGTATACTTTATTTAATCCGCTTCTACAATTTCATCGTTAGCACGAAACCAGGATCTTTGCAACAAAAAGTAAACCATAACAAACTGAATAAGAGGCGACAGCATTAAAATCAGAGGATGTGCTTCTGGATGGGGATAAAACAAATATGCCAACCATCCAATTTCTGTTGCATGCAACAAAGCCGGCAATAAACCATACAACAGCATCAGGTAAACCAGCGTAGACACATCGGCGCGTTCAGCTTTTCTCTGTATATTCTGAAAGAAAATAATTGCAGTATCGCGCAACATGAACAACAATATAGAAATGGGATAAATAAAGCTCAAATCATGAACAGAACTATCCGGCGAATCCCATGTAGCAAGCAAGAAGGCATGATAACCAACAGCTGCCAATCCAAGAAAAACTATAACCGGAAAAGTAATAAGGAAAAGTGGCGCAGTAAAGCTGAGCGCCTTTTTGTCAAACATTTTAACCATTTGCAACATGCGCCGCAAATCGGATAGGTTTTTAGACTCGTTGAACAATAAGTAATAATATATAGCCACTCCCAATGCCCCCATTGTATACAAAGCCAACAAAAGGTTCGATTCGTCTGGCTTTTCGTTCAGGCCTACAGTTACGCCAGCCAAATAAACCATAGTTGTACCCAGAAACAAGTACCACAATGTTGTTCCATTGGTGTATTGCAACTCAGTACGCATATTCTGGTAAGCCCCCACTACACTCCACACTGTAAAAAATACAAGTGTATAAAGTGATCCATTACATTGGCACCAACCGAAAAGAAAAACATGCCAATAATGATAGTAAAAATGTAATAAAAACCACTATTTAGCTTTTCATTGTCGCGATTTTTCTTCACCCCCATCAAACTAAAATTGAGTGTAAGAGATTGTGTCAGAATACCTATGAGTATGAGATTAACCATCAATCTCAATTTCACAAATGGTTCGGGCAAAAAGAACACACAAACCAAAGCCACAGATAAACTGATAAGTGCGCCATACCAAGGATAAACCGATGAACCAAACAATTTGCCAATGGTCATTTCCAAAGGTGTAATTTGCGATAGCCGTTGTTGCGACCATGTGCGATTGTTCATTTCGGCTATTACCGCCTCGCTGGTTATTTTTGCCCCCCAGAAAAACAGCAAAAGACCGGCAATGGCAAGCGACCAGCCCCATGCATTTTCAAAAAAATCGGTTAAGGTATTGGCTGTAAGTCCCACAATAAAATAAATACCAACCAAAACTGCTGGCATCATCACCACGCGGGTATTAGAAAACTCAGACCATATATTTCGGATCCATTCCGGATTTCTATTCATATTTTCATTATTTTAATGTGTATAAACTATAAAGTATCGAGGTACTGCTCAACCAGGGTAGTTTTGCGATAATAAAAATCGGCAACAGGAACTCCTTTATTGATGAGCTGGGCTAGCATCTGATTGCGAAGCATAGTATCGTCTTGTGTACTGAGTTCGAAATGTGTTTCGCTGATGTATTTCAGTTCTACACTGAAGGTATCTCTAAAATAAGCCGGAAGCAAAGGATGCGGAGCCGAAAGCAAAATAGTAATCACACCATTGTTTTGCTCCTGATGAAACAATGCTTTCGATTCTACAATTTTTCCCTTGCGTATGATGAGCAAGTTGTTGGCATACTGGTCGAGCTCAGCAAGAATATGTGACGAAACAATAAGAGATATGCCCTTATTTTTGAGGGTAATAAATAAATCGGAAAGCGCTACACGAGCTTCAGGATCTAGCCCGCTGGCAGGTTCGTCCAGAATGAGCCACTGGGGCATATGCATGAGCGTTTGCCCTATCGCCAGACGCTGGCGCATACCACGGGAGAGGGTACGGGCAAATGCAGATGCTTTGTGTTCCAAATCCAAATATACAAGTACTTCGGGTATGCGCTGTTCAATCACGCTATTGCTCAATTTGTGCGCCATGCCCTGATAGCGCAAACACTGCTCTACTGTCAGGTTTTCGTACAATCCAAAAACATCAGGCAGGTGCCCAATCAATTTATGCGCTTCACGCGGGTTCTCTTGCATATCTATACCCGATACCAAAACCTGCCCCTTGTAAGAGCGTTTCAATCCGGCCATGCACTCAAGCAGGGTGGTTTTACCACTTCCATTGGGCCCCACAAGCGCAGTGATGGTCCCTTTGGGTATTTTCACACTCACATTATTCAGTGCTTTTACACCCGGATATTCATAATACAATTCACTTATCTCAATCATGTAACAATGGGGTTTTTAAGCTTGTTTATATAATTGCACAATTTATGTATTCTTTTTCAGTATACATACACGTGCACATGCAAACGTAAAATAAACCCAAATAATGTTTTACTTAATTCTTATCTTTTTAAAAAGATTTTGAATCAAGATAAAACCATTGACTTTTACTTATTGAGCAGACTAAGAGAGAAAACTCAGGGGTGTGTTTTTGAGAAGGCAATCAATTTTTCGGCAATTTGCTCGGGTGAGCCTTCAGCCTCGAAGCGAATCACTGTGCCCTCTTGCCGCTGATCGAGCCCATAGGTGTAAGTTTTGTCGTAATATTTCAGGGCAATCTCGGCAGCCCGGTCAAATTGCCTTTTTTCCAAGCAACTAAGAGCCTCTGCCATATTATCTAAACCAATGCGATTGCCAATTTTCTTGAACGATTTGGCTAGCAACTCAAGTGTATTCTCATTGGCATGGGCATAAATATCTACCAAATTGGAAATGCGCTGATGGGTAGGAACTACCAGATTGTAAACCAAACCGGTACGCATACGGTTGTAAAAAGTATCGGGCAGCCACACTGCACCTATCGACATACTCTCGTCCTCGAGCCAAATATGGCGGTTCGGGTCGAATTGCATCCACAGGCGCGCGAGTTCATTCTCAAAATGCTCGTTTGTAGGCTGCGGCAATTCACCAATAGCGCCAAAAGCAGATCCCTTGTGGTGCGCCATGCCTTCCAGATCTACAACCTGCTCGCCCATTTGTTTCAGGGCTTTTAGCACCAGGGTCTTTCCGCTTCCGGTCATTCCACCCAGAATGCGAATTTGGTGCTGGGTGAGCACCGTATTTCGTATATAATTTCTGTACGCCTTATATCCGCCGGCACAAGTATAAGTAGGTACTCCGCTTAGATTGAAAAGCCATGCCATGCTCGCCGAGCGCATGCCACCCCGCCAGCAATACATAAGCATTTTTTCGGTATTATGCAGGCTTTTGGCAGCAGCATAAAATTGGGTTAGCTTAGGACCAACCAACTTCAACCCCAATTCAACTGCATCATCTTTGCCGCTTTTTTTGTAAAGAGTTCCGACCTGAGCACGTTCATCATTGGTAAAAAGAGGCACATTCACAGCACCGGGTATGCATCCGAGCTCATACTCGGCAGGCGTACGGACATCTACCACAGGATGCAGAGCAGACAATGCAAGAAATTCGGCAGGCTCAATGCTTTTTACCATAAATTTTATAAAAAAGTAAGACAATACTCAATAGGCATCGCCTCTGTATTTTGAATTTGAATCGAATCGGATGTTGAGATACGAGTTGTAGCGCATGGCACTAATTTCACCTTTCTCTACAGCATCTTTTACTGCGCATTTGGTTTCGTGCGTGTGCGAACAGTTGCTATACTGGCAATTTTGCTGAACTCTGAATATTTCGATGAAATAATGTGAAATTTCTTCCGGATTCATATCTACCAGCCCAAAAGCTTTTATGCCAGGCGTGTCTATGATATATCCTCCGGCATCTAGCACAAACATTTCGGCAAAGGTGGTAGTATGTTTTCCTTTGTGGTGTGCACTCGATATCTGTCCGGTTTTCAATCCAATACCGGGTTGAATGGCATTGATGAGCGACGACTTTCCGACACCGGAGTTTCCGGCTATGAGCGTAGTTTTGTTTGTCAGAATCTCACGCAGCGAGTCTATGCCATCGAGGGTAAGTATCGAAGTACGGTGTGTAGCATATCCGACAGATTTATAAACATATTCTATAGCAGCAAGATATTCAAGCGCTTCCCGGTCGAACAAATCAATCTTATTGAAAACCAACATAGCCGGCACATTGTATGCACTGGCTGTAGCCAGAAACCGGTCGACAAAAGTAAAATCCGTTGTTGGAAAATCGATGGTAACTATGAGTATGGCCAAATCGAGGTTAGCAGCCAGTATGTGCGCCTCGTGCGACAAGTTAGTAGACCGCCTGATGATATAATTTTTGCGGGTAATAACATCCGTTATCACCGCCTGCCCGTCAGCTTCCATTTCGTAATTTACCCAATCGCCCACGGCCAGCGGATTGGTGGTGCGCAGGCCCTTGAGTCTAAGCCGTCCACGAATACGCGCATCCATGTACTTGCCATCGTCAATGATTTGATACCAACTACCGGTCGATTTTGCCACCAAAGCTTTTTGGGTCATTGCATACTGGGTTTAGATTAAACTGAAAAAGGTCTCTTCTTTCGGAAGAAACCTTTCAAAAGTCTTTGCCTTGAATACTAAGCTAACTTTTGTATGTGACGAGCCAACTTTGATTTCAAGTTAGCAGCTTTATTCTTGTGAATAAGTCCTTTGCTAGCCAATTTGTCGAGCAGTGATGACACTGAAACAAATTTAGTCTGAGCTTCAACTTTCGAAGTCATTTTGCGAAGGTCTTTTACAGCATTACGCATGGTTACGTTGCGGTATCTGTTGTGCAGTTTGCGAGCCAGCGACTGGCGGATTCTGCGTTCTGAAGATTTATGGTTTGCCATTATTATTTATACTTTTTGCTTTAATTTCATGAAGCCATTATCCGTTCGAAACGGGTGTGCAAAGTAAAAACAATTCTACCGAATAATCAAACATAGATCCAGAAATATTTAATTGATTTTTTTATACACACAGCAAAACAATGATTTCACCTCAGGCAGTCGTAAAATGCTAAAACTATTGTGCATATTTGCGCCAAATCTTATTATGTAAATTTATGAATGTTTACTTGGCTTTATCGCTGCTCCTTATCTATTTTGTTGTGCTTATCGCCATTTCATATCTTACTACGCGTAAGATAAATTCCGAGTCTTTTTACAATGCCAACCGCAAATCGCCTTGGTATCTGATAGCATGGGGAATGATTGGGACTTCTATATCCGGAGTAACTTTCATTTCAGTTCCGGGCGATGTAGGGAATATACATTTCAATTATTTCCAAATGATTATTGGTTACCTATTGGGGTATTTTGTAATAGCCACCATATTGCTGCCACTTTATTACCGGCTCAACCTTACTTCCATATACCAATACCTCAAGACCAGATTCGGAATATCCTCTTACCGTACAGGTTCCATTTTGTTTATAGTTTCACGATCTATAGGCTCTTCAGTACGCTTATTTTTAGTGGCCATGGTTTTGCAGCTTGCCGTGTTCGATCCGTTGAATATTCCTTTTGCCATCAATGTAATTATTACCATTGCCCTTATATATGTTTATACGTACAAAGGAGGTGTAAAAACAGTCATTTATACAGACTCATTCCAGACATTTTTTATGATTGGCGCAGTCATAGCCACCATATATGTTATTTCTGACAGAATACTTCCAGCAGGTACAAGCATTATTTCGGCTATAAGGGCACATGAGTTTTCAACTGTATTTGAGTGGGATATCAATTCACCTACCAATTTTTACAAACAATTTCTGGCTGGTGCATTCATTGCTATTGCCATGACTGGTCTCGACCAGGACATGATGCAGAAAAACCTTACATGCAAAAGCCTGAAAGACGCTCAAAAAAATATGTTTTGGTTTAGTCTTGCTCTGGTTCCGGTAAACTTGTTATTTATGAGCCTGGGCGTTATGCTGTATATGTATGCAGATTACATTGGAATCGAGTTTTTCAGGAACGAGGCCGGATCCCTACTTTTCGAAATGAATGGACAACAAATGAAATCGGATCAGTTGTATCCGTATCTGGCTTTCAATGAGCTGGGTACATTCGCCGCAGTTTACTTTCTGATAGGAGTTATAGCTGCTGCCTATTCCAGCGCCGACTCTGCTCTTACATCGCTTACCACTTCCTTTTCAATCGATATTCTTGGAATTGACCCAAAAGAAGAAAGCAAGAAAAATAGAAGAAACAGAACCATTGTTCATATAGGCTTCAGTACACTTTCTTTTCTTATCATTCTTGTTTTCAAAGCATTAAACGAACAAAGTGTAATAACCGCAGTATTCAAAATAGCAGGTTATACATACGGCCCTTTGCTTGGTCTGTTCGCCTTTGGCTTATTTACAAAATTACGTCCGTATGACAGGCTGGTTCCAATATTGGCCATTGCTTCACCTTTGATTACCTGGATACTTAGCTACAATTCCGAATGGTTGTTTGGTGGTTATAGATTCGGATTTGAGTTGTTGCTCGTAAATGGGCTTATTATGTTTCTGGGCTTGTGGTTTATCTCAGGTTTTTCTGGTGATAAGAAATCAGTCCTTCAATCGGATACTGCACAAAATTAGCTATTTGTACAGATTTTGTAGCAGCCAAATGCTCGATGATTCTGCGGTTTGAAGCCGCAAAGGATCCAATAAACGAGACTTTAAGTTTCGGATTGGCTTTTGTAAGCGGAAGAATGAAAACCGAGAAAAATAATTCAAAATTCTCAATCAGTTTCTGTTGAATGTATGGGTCGCTTTGATGTTCAATTGCAAATTGAGCAAGCTGTGCATATTCTTTTACAGGCAAGGGGGTGCGAATCATTTTATTGTGCAATGCGGACCCAGTGCTACCGGCCATCAACTCAAAAAGGCTGGTCAGGTTGTCGGGCATTTGATCGCGTAGATAATCTACGAGCAGTTTTTTGCCCAAATACGCACCACTACCCTCGTCGCCAAGCACAAAACCCAGCGGTTTAATTTGTTTTATAATTTTTCGTCCGCTGTATACACATGCATTGGTTCCGGTGCCTATGATGGCTACTATGCCCTTTTGCTGATTGAGCCCCGCACGGGCGGCCGCCAACAAGTCCGAATTTACAAATACAAATTCGGGAGAAAATAATTTATGAAGTACCCTTTCGAGTTTCACCCCTACATTGGGGCTTATAGCTCCCGCACCGTAAAAATGTATCTCGTCTATCTCAAATTTTTCCAGACTTCGTTGAACTTCAAAAAGTTTCAGAAACATAGAGTCTTCTTCTTCATAAAGTACATTTATGCCGCCAGTCTGAAAGGTTTTGTACACTTGGTTTCCATCCAATACAGCCCAATCTGCTTTACTAGTGCCCGAATCGCAAATTAATATCATAATCAAGCATTTATTTTCTTTTTGTTTTGTGGCAAAAAGTTTTTAATCCAATAATACCACAACACAAAGGTTAAAATATATACGGTATATTTAAAAATATAATCATGGTTTATTTCGCCATATGCAGGGCAGCATTTCCACACAAAAGTAAGAGCAGAAATACGGATAATATTGATGATAATAATGATGGATATGCCCATAGGAATGTACCACAATTTGTGCTTCCAGTTGCCCGGAAAAGCAATGAGCAAGCCTGCAAAGAGCCCCATGAGATTGCGCCCAAGGCATCCCCTGTCAAGATAAACTGCACGCTCGGCGTCTGCTATATATATTGCTTTGCTTACAATATACGCCTCATTGCCGCTCGTATTGAGCACCAGGCGAGAGGCTTCGAGCAAAAACTGTGTGAAAGATTCCGTTACATATTCATAAAAAGTATGTACAAAAGACATATGTCTGAAAACAGCATAAAACAAAGACCAAAGCGCAAAAAGTACTGCTCCGTTTATCAAAAACTGGAGGATATTCTTATTAATTTTCATGCAAACCTATCAATTAGAAAATCGAATCACAATATAAACAAAAAAGCCTGATCTCTCAGGCTGTTATGCAGGTAAAATATTCAGATTAAACTTCTTCGTTTTTATACAACTTTCGGGCACCATATGCCAATCCGGCAGCCAGCAAAAGGCCAAGTCCACCATCGATAGGTATTGGTTGAAAAGGTGGTGGTGGTGGTGGTGCAGCCAGCGCTATTTCTGCCAATTGAGGAGCGAAGGTCAGTAAAATTAGCATTAACAGGGTTATAAGTATTTTTCTCATATGATGTCGTGCAGTTATATTTCGCGTTTTTCTACTTTTTACGGTATGTTTTCAAAAAAGTTGCAAGGGCAGTTGCTTTTTTTGTATCGCAGTGCAAATAACAGTCTTTTTTTGTTTGTTTACTAATATGTTGAACTTAAATTTTGTATTAAATAACAATAGAGTAAGGCCTTTAACTAAATATTCACTTTTTTAAGATGTGTATTCAAAAATTTCGTACATCGAGTAGTACCTCATCAAATTTTTCGGGTGTATCCAGCACCTTCAGCAATTTATCTGCAACTTCTTCGGCCGACGAAAGTTTATTATTGTTTTTCATCTCTATAAAACGGTTCACATCATGAAAATATTCTTTATCGGTGAGCCTAATTTCATCCTGCATGTGGGTATCTACCACACCCGGAGCTATGGAAAATATGTGTGTCTTGTTTTTCCAATATTCGTTTTGCTCGGCAGCAGCCACCTGGCTAAACATATCTAAAGCCGCTTTTGCAGCGCAATATGCACTCCACGATTCTATGACATGCCTGCCTGCGCCTGAGCTCACATTGAGTATCACCTTGCGGACTTTATCGTCTTGGTACGACCTGATAAACTTATTCATAAGTATAGATGGTGCAAGCGCATTTACCAGATAGGCATTGGCAATGCCGCTATCAATGAGTGCCCCAACAGGGCCAATATCGCCCAACGCACCCGAATTGTTTACCAGCGAAATGCTTTCGGCATCAATAAACGGAGGAAAAGTCAGTTCACTTACATGTTCGGCATTGTTCAGATCTATGTTGAAGTGATAATAGTTGTCGTGTGTAAGGTTGCATCCACGGGAATATCCGAAGACATAAGTATCTTTGCGATCAAGAATTTTTTCGACCAGTGCTTTACCTATACCTCTGCTGGTTCCCGTTATAAAATAATAATGCATATTTGTAATTGTTAAAAATTCAATTTCTAAAGAATGCGGTACAAAATTAATCAGCATATCAGATATCAGTATCTCCTGACTGTTATTTTATTTCTATTTTTTGCAAAAAATGTAATTTCACAAATCAGCCTTGGGCAATGGCGCGATCATTTGCCTTACTCATACGCCAAATGTCTCAGCTACAATGGCAATATGGTATATGTAGGTACCAATCACAGCGCATTTTCATTTAATTCACAAAACAATCATTTGGCTAAACTTGGTAAAGTACAAGGTTTTACAGATCTCGATGTGCAAGGTATTTTATATCACAAGTTTTCCGATCAACTGGTGATTGTTTACAAAAATGGAAATATAGATTTGTATAGAAATGAAATAGTTACAAATATTTCAGATATAGTAAGTAAACCCGAAATCACGTATAAAACGGTGAACGACATTGGACAAACAGAAACCGATTTGTGGCTGGCCTGCTCATTTGGCATCATTAAATTTAATCTTTCACGAAACGAAATTTCAGACACCTATTATATTGGTGGTACTACCAACAGCAAATCGGTAGATAAAATATTGCTTTCAGACGGAAAAGTATTCA
>JFJP01002166.1_pt1 | contig 13378 bp, 8 predicted proteins | sample 431651 | NCBI WGS metagenome assembly JFJP01 (sample SAMN02602958, study PRJNA72255) | Microbial mat metagenome, whole genome shotgun sequencing project. | biome: fresh water; feature: sink hole; material: water; isolation source: purple microbial (photo- and chemosynthetic) mats found in...
TGAGAACACCGAACGAAACGAACACGCCGAGCGCGAAGATGACGCCGTGAAGCGCGATCTTTTTCCGGTCGGAGCCTGCTTGTTGGACGAAGCCCATGATTTTCAGCCCGATCACCGGAAAGACGCATGGCATCAGGTTGAGGATCAAACCGCCTAACAGCATTCCCCCAAGGATCGGTATGAATTTGAAAAATGATAAGGATTGAACTGGCAGGCTGATGCTGGAAATCGTGGTCACCGGCACCACGACAGGTCGAGGGCCGATGAGAATTCCAGAGATGGATTTTCCCTGCGGAATTTCGTTATCGAGGGCGTCCACGGTCGTGCGTGTCAGCCGGACCAGCCAGGCATCGCCGTCGCGCTGGATCGAGCCGCCGGAGCTGGCGGATTTGACGAATGGTTGGTCTGGGATGAAATCGGTGGGATCATTTTCCAAATGTGCGCTGGGTTTCACGAGAAGTAGGATTTCGCCGCCATCGGATTGTGCGGTGAAGGTCCAGCCTGCGGGCTTGGCGGGCTGGCTGGCGCGGGCCCTGGCAAACAACTCCGCGGCGGCCGGGTCATTTTCCAATGCGGCACCCACCGGCAGCGACAGGTTGAAGGATTTCTCTTCGTTGAGGCAGGCTTCCTCACAAATCTGCCAGCTGGCATTTGCGGTGAGGGTCATGTTTTTCCCCGTTTCCAGAGTGGCCGGCGCGGTCACATCGACCACAAAAACCGGGCTGCCCGGATAGATAAAACTCTTGCCGAAAAACCCGTCCTTCACCTCGGGCGCAGGCCACTGGATCTGCCCGGCGGAGAAGCCATCGGGCAAGCTCCAAGTGATGGCGGGCGCTTGTTCCACGCCGCCGCTATTCTGATAGTAGCTGTGCCAGCCAGCCGGATGTTCGAGCTGGAGGGCGACGCTGAACGTGGCCCCCGCCGTGATGGTTTTCACTTCGGAAACCATTTCCGCCCGCGATGCCGGAGTGCTCGATGGAACCTCGAACTGCGCCCATGTGGCAGGACAGAAAACGAGCAGAGCGGCGAGGGACTGGGAAAGGCGGAGCATGGGCGTTTTTGGACAGGCGGTAATCCTAAGAGTAACGAACCAGTGAATTCATCCAAAAAAAACGGGGCCTCCGGATAACCGGAGCCCCAATATATGCTGGTGGGTGGTTTTTTGATCAGCGACCGCCGTATTGCTCTTGATCGCGGGCGTTGCCGTAAAGGGCACCAGTGCCTGCGCCGACGGCCCCGCCAATCAGCGCGCCTTCAAGTCCGCGTCCGGATTGGTGGCCGATGATACCGCCTGCGGCAGCACCGATAAGTCCGCCGGTTGCTGCTCCACGTTGGGTATTCGGTCCTGCAGGAGCTGCGCAATTTGATAAGGTGAAAGCCACGGTGGCAGTGATCAGAGATAGGATGATTTTTTTCATAAAGGTTTGAGGTGTTTTATAGGTAACCCATCAAAGACGCCAATCAAGGCCTATTCTTGGAATGAGAATGCTTTGCAAGAGAGGGTAATGCCGCCACACTGCCGAGGTTCTTCATTCTCATGTCCACCATGTCTCCTTCAAATCCCACGGCAGATGGCTGCGATGGAAGCCCCGGTTCTGCGGTGCTCGTCATCAATAGTGGTAGCTCTTCTCTGAAATTCTCGTTGATCGACGGCTTCCGCGAGGAAGTCTTGGTGCAGGGATTGGCCGAAGCGCTCGGCTCTGCGGATGCGGCGTTGCACGTCGTGCGGCCGGACCAGCCAAAGGAAACGCGGGCGATTCCCGGGGCGCACCATTCACAGGCGATGGCGGCGGTACTTGAAGTGATCGAGGGGTTTCACATCGCCGCGGTGGGCCACCGGGTGGTTCATGGCGGAGAGGCGTTTTCAGGCAGCGTCCTCATTGAGCGGGAAACGCTGACCGCCATCCAGGCCTGCGTGCCACTTGCGCCACTCCACAATCCGGCGAATCTGGCGGGCATCGAAGCGGCAAGGGAGCGCTTTCCCGCTTTGCCGCACATCGCGGTGTTTGACACGGCGTTTCATCAGACAATGCCGCCGCAGGCGTTTCACTATGCCTTGCCGCATGCGCTTTACGAAAACCACCGGGTGCGGCGCTATGGGTTTCATGGCACCAGTCACCGGTTTGTCTCCGCCGAAGCTGCTAGATTGTTGGGCGGCGATCCCGCGGACCTGCAACTCATCACCGCCCATCTCGGCAATGGCTGCAGCGCTTGTGCGGTGAAAAACGGCCAAAGCGTGGACACGACGATGGGCTTCACTCCGCTGGAGGGCTTGGTGATGGGCACCCGCAGCGGTGACATCGACCCTAACCTCCACGAGTATCTCGCCAACACTCTGGAAAAATCGCTTGGGGAAATCACTGCAATGCTCAACCGCGAAAGCGGGTTGTTAGGAATATCCGGACTTAGCAATGACATGCGCACGCTCGCCGCCGCCGCTGAAAACGGCCACCTCCGCGCAGGCTTGGCCATCGATGTTTTTTGCTACCGTTTGGCCAAAGGTTTGTTGGGTCTCGCGGTCGGCCTTGACCGGATTGATGCGCTGGTGTTCACGGGCGGCATCGGCGAGCACTCGGCGGCGGTGCGCGAGAAGACGCTTTCGCATCTGCAAATCCTCAACCCGGTGCTCGATGCCGAGCTCAACCGCGATCATGGCCGCGCCAGCCACGGCCGCATCACCGCCTCCACTAGCAGCGTGCTCGCTCTCGTCGTGCCCACTAACGAAGAACTGGTCATTGCCCGCGAGGCCATGCGGTTTCTCGTGACATCCTCCACGCCATCGTCATCATGAACAAAATCGCGCCCTATACCTTGTTCCTAGCACCCAGCGGCAGCGGGGTAGGCCTAACGACACTTGCCTTGGGCTTGGTCCGTGCACTGGATGTGCGCGGCGTCCGCGTCGCCTTTTGCAAACCGATCGGCCAGACAATCAACCACGATCAAGGGCCCGAGCGCTCGACGCATTTCATCCGCGCCATCACCCAGCTCAATCCTGCCAATCCGATCCCGCAGGAAGAGGCCGCGCGGCTGATTTCCGCAGGTGAGGAAGAGCAATTGATGGAACGAGTGGTCGCGTTGTTTCACGAGTCCTGTGCCGGTGCCGATGTGGTGGTGGTGGAGGGGATCGTGCATTCCCAAGATTGGCCGAGCGCGGCGAGCATCAATCCCGCGCTGGCGCAAACACTCAGCGCCCACGTGATTTTGGCGGGAAAACTCAAGGGCGATCGCCCGGAAGATTTCGCGGACTTCGAGTCGCGCATGGAACTCTCGATCCGCGAGTTCGGTGGGCTCAAAGCCAGCCAGATTCTCGGTTGCATCATCAATCACGCGCCCGAATCCCTCGGCATTTCCTTGGAGGAAATCCGCGATGCGTTTTTGCAGCGTTGCCCGTTGTTTGGCCGGACCAAGTTTCCGATCATCGGCACGATTCCCGAGCATTCCGAACTTTCCGCGCCGCGCACCGTGGATATCGCGCGCCATCTCAATGCCACCATCATCCATGAAGGTGAAATGACGACCCGCCGCGTGCGGGATTTTACCCTGCTTGCCCGCACCGTCCCTAATATGTTAGGCGCATTCAAACCGGGAAGTATTCTAGTGGCTCCAGCCGACCGCGCCGACGTCTTTGTGGCAGCGGCGATGGCGGCGGTGAACAAGACCGCCTTCGCAGGACTGGTGCTCACCGGGGATACCGATCTCCCGGCGGGGATTCTCGATCTCTGTCGGCCCGCGCTTGAAACTGGCTTGCCGGTTCTCAAGGTTTCAACGAACAGCTGGCAAACGGCTACCCACCTCAGTGGCATGAGCACCGAGGTCCCCGCCGATGATATCCAACGCATCCGCGAATCGATGGATTTCGTGGCCTCGCACATCGATGCGGTCTGGCTAGCAGAAAAATCGTCGGCTCCGGTGGAGGCGCGGATGTCTCCGGCAGCATTTTGTTACAAGATCGTCGAGCTCGCAAAACAGGCGAACAAGCGCATCGTACTGCCGGAAGGCAGCGAACCACGCACCATCCGCGCCGCCGCGCTGTGTGCCCGGCGCGGCATAGCCCGCTGTATTTTGTTAGGGAATCGCGAGGAAATCCTGCGCGTCGCCAAGGGCGTGGAGGTGGAACTTCCGGCTGAAGTCGAGATCATCGATCCCGAGGATGTCCGAGCCAACTACATCGAGCCTCTGGTCGAGATGCGCCGCCATAAAGGACTCACGCATTTGGATGCAGCGGATTTCCTCGAAGACAACGTCTGGCTCGGCACCGTCATGCTGGCCCTCGGCGAGGTGGATGGCTTGGTATCCGGCGCACTCCACACCTCGGCTAACACCATCCGGCCCGCTCTCCAAATCATCAAAACCAAGCCCGGCACTCGCGTCGTTTCCTCGATTTTCTTCATGTGCCTGCCCGACCAAGTCCTGGTCTATGGCGATTGCGCCGTGAACCCGGACCCCGATGCGGAAATGCTCGCCGACATCGCCATCCAAAGCGCGGATTCCGCCACCAAGCTGGGCATTCCGGCACGCGTCGCGATGATCAGTTATTCCACCGGCGAGTCCGGCCAAGGTGCCGATGTAGATAAAGTGAGGGAAGCGACGCGCATCGCACATTCCAAACGTCCGGATATTCTGCTAGACGGCCCCTTGCAATACGATGCGGCGGCCATCGCGGACGTCGCCGCGACGAAGGCCCCGGACAGCCCGCTCGCCGGGCGCGCCACGGTGTTTATTTTTCCAGACCTCAACACGGGAAATACGACTTACAAAGCCGTGCAGCGCAGCGCCAACGTCATCAGCATCGGCCCCGTGCTGCAAGGCCTCAAACGCCCGGTCAACGACCTTTCACGAGGCTCACTGGTGGAGGATATCGTTTACACCATCGCCATCACCGCCGTGCAAGCGCGCGAAGATTGAGGTATCAATCCCGATCCGCGACAAACAAGGTGTGGGTGAATCGTTTTGCTTTTGGATAGGCTTTGGCTCCGATACATTCGACGTTTTTGAAACACCTTTCCAATGAGCGGGCGAAGTCCTTGTCCGGATTCGCCGACCAGAAAACGACGCGTCCGCCGGGATGCAGCGCGGCTTTGGTGCGCTCGATGCCGCCACGGTTGTAAAGTCGCGCATTTCCCTTCTGCACCAACGGGTCCGGGCTGTTGTCTACATCTAGCAAAATTGCGTGGTAGCAGTCCTTTCCGGCGCGGTCGATCAACTCGGCTACATCGCGGGTGTGGATTCTCACGCGCGGATCATCGACGAGTAAGCCATTGACCGTTGTTAGAAACTCGCGATTCCAATCGATCACTTCCTGCAAGAGTTCCGCAACATCGACGATGGCATCGGGCGGGCAGAGCTCCAAGACACGCCGCAGCGTAAACCCGAAGCCGAGTCCGCCGATGAGAATGCGCGGCCGTGGTGGCATCGTGGTGCAGGCGAGTTCCGCCATGTGTTGCTCGGACGAGGATGCGGTGGTGCTCATCAATTGCACGCCGCCGACTTTGAGAAAATAGTGCCCGTCGTGTTCTTGCAGCACCAGCGGAGTGCCATCAGGCGTGCGGCAAGATGCGAGAGTGGTGGTGATTTTCATGGAGGTTGCGAGCCGGGTATTGGTGCTAAACGGAGAAATGTCGATGCGTTTCAGTAACAACTCACCAGAATCACCAGGGCTTGTGGATGAGTTCATGATTTGCGGCGGCATAGCGGCCCATCAGGAATTTTTCACTCAAAACTCCAAGCGCGCATTGCTCCGGCAAGTTCCTTTGGACGCGTCTCGCCGTCATGTGAAACTAGCTCCACCTTTTTCGCGGCGCAGTGGGCAATGACCGAATCGGCGAGGGCTTGGGAGTGGGTAACGATGAGGATCTGTGTTTCCGCTGGCACCTGTGCGATGAGCCCGGCGAGCGGTTCGATGAGTCCGGCGTGCAAACTGGCCTCCGGCTCGTTGAGCACTAACAGGGGCGGCGGTTTCGGGGATAGCAGTGCGGCGGCGAGGCAAAAGAAACGCAGCGTGCCGTCAGATAGTTCTGCGGCATTCATGCGGCGCTTGAGGTCTGGAGACTGGAGACAAAGTTGGAACGCGCCGTTTTCGTCAGTGGGGCTCCATTCCATTTCGGGAAACGCCGAATCGATCGCCGCACGCAGGATTTCTCCGTTGGATGCTTCGATGATGGTCTGAAGGGTCGCGGCTAGATTCGACCCATCGTCCGCGAGCACCGGCGACCATGACCCGAGTCGCGGCCGACGAAGCGGCGAATCGGCATCGGCACGGAAATGATGATAGAAACGCCAAGCCAACAGAATTTCCCGAGCCGCAGCGACTGCGGGATGCCGGATGCCATCGCGCAATTCACTGATTATCGATTCCGGCGCGTGGAATGGCAGGGAGGGAGATTCCATTTTACCATCCGGATTTCTCGCTTCAATGACAGGACCTTTTCGGCGCGCCATGAGCTTGCCTGCGAAGTGAAGGGTTTCACTTTTGATTTCGGGATCGGTTCGAAAAAGCGACGGGCTTTCCGGCCCGAGCGCGACCATGCCGCATTCGATGCCGAATTGGAAATCCGTGTGCTCGATGTTCCATGAAATCCGCATCGACTCATCGCGCCGCCGTTTTCCGGCCCACAAGGCGCTGGGCATGCCACCCTCGTTCGCGAGCGCGCTGGCGAACCGTCCTTCCGCCATGCGCTGGAGCAGGGCGAGGGCACGATAGACGTTGGATTTTCCCACGCCGTTGCCGCCGGTCACGACAGTCACGCGCGCCAGTTGCAAACGAAATTCGCGCAACGAGCGATAACCCCGGAGTTGAATCGACTTCAGCATCGGCAAAACTTTAGCCCATCCAATCCTGCGGAAAAGCTTACAATCTTGGATTTTCCCGACGGTCTGGGAAATTCGATGTTCATTTGCGAAGGATCAGTTATATTCGCCTCACGGCCTTTGGCCTTGCTTGTTATGAAAACACAGAAACTCGCCGCCATGGCGTTGATCGCCATCACGATGGCCGCCTCAGCCGCCCCCCGCCTTGTCGTTTCCACCCCATCGCTGGTGCCCGAATCCAAGATCGACCTCGTGCTCGACCTGCCCGTCACCCCCACCTCCGAACTCGGCAAAACCGTCGAAAACTCCTGGCTCGAAATCAAACCCGCTCTCCCCGGCAAACTCCGCTGGAAAGCCCAAAATATCGCAGAGTTTCTCCCGGACCAATGCCCCACCATTGGCGCGACGTATTCATTCTCGATCCCCAAAAACCGCAAACACCTCGACGATTCAGCGGTCCCTCCCGGAAAATTCGCCACGCTCGCCGCTGAAGAATTCCGCATCGTGTCGAGTTCCATGCCGAACCGCTGGGACTCCAATTACTCTCCCTCCACCTGCGAATGGTTCCTTGTTTTCAACGATGGTATCGACCCAGCCACCGTCGGTTCCTTCGTTTCTTTCTCCTCAAAATCCGGCCAGCGAGTCGCCGCCCAAATTGAACGTACCACTGTGGAGCGCTCGGGCGACCTCGCCAGCAATTACAAACCCTGGACCGCCCGCTGGCGAGAAGCGCCAGCCGCAGAAACCGGCCCCGCTGCACTCGCCCCAAACATCCTCGTCGTCCGCCCACTCACACCCTTGCCACCCGGCGAGAATTGGCAACTGTCGACTCTAAAAGGCCTTCCTAACACTTCTGCCACCGCCCGCCTCGCCGCAGATGCGCAATACGACATCGGCACCATCGAACCGTTTCAAATCCGCAAAATCGCCAGCCACGTCGTCGCGGACGAACCCCGCCGGATTTCACTCACCTTCAACCACCCGCTTCCCGAGGAACTCCCCGCCGATTTTCTCTCCACCTTTCTCACCATCGTCCCGACCCCGAAAAATCTAACTGTAAAGTCCGAAGGTCAAACCATCCTGCTCACCGGTGACCTACTCGCCGCAGATGAATACGCGGTCACCGTTCGGCCCGGCCTCGTATCGAGAATCGGCTTTCCACTCAAAAACGGCAGCACCGCAAAAGTCGCATTCGAACACCTCGATCCCGTCATCGCCCTGCCCTCGGAAGACGTCGGCCAACTTGCCAAAGGCACCCGGCAATACCGGATTCTCACGCAGAACCTTGCCACTACGCAGGTCCGCATCAAGCAACTCAGCGGAGAAGGCCTCGTCCGCGCGTTCCAGGGATACCGCCACGTCACCGGCAATGGCCCGGACAACGAATCCATCCGTCAAACCGCTCCGCTTCCGTGGTCCATGGTCGTCGGCACCAGCCTTGCCAATCAGGAAATCCCGCTCGGCAACCCGATCGACACCACCAAAATCATCACCCTCAAATGGAATGAAATCCTGCCCAAGGACCTCCAGGCCGGCGTCCTGTTTCTGGAAGCCACCGGCCAAGCACACAAGGACGCCAAAAGCAATGGCCGCCCGCTCACTCAAGCCATCATTCAACTCACCGACATCGGCCTCGCTTGGAAACTCACACCTAACGAAGCCTTCGTGTATGCTTTTTCCTGCGAAACCGGAGCCCCACTACCCGGCGTGAAACTCCAGCTCTTCGGCGAAGATGCCGCAGCGCTTGAGGCCGCCGCCACCGATGCCTCAGGCCTCGCCACATTGCCGCGCTTGAAAGCCGCCCGCCACTTGGTTGCCGCCCGCGAAAATGATACCTACATCACCGCTTTTGACAGCACCCTTGAAACCGTCGGGCTCTGGCATTTCCCGGTCCGCTATACGTGGAACACCCCGCCCGAATCATCCCGCCAAGCATTCCTTTTCACCGACCGCTCACTTTACCGCCCCGGCGAAACCGTCCGTCTCAAGGGCATCCTGCGCAGCCTCCACGGCAATGCCGTCGAGGCCACGAAATCCAGCCCCGCACGTATCGTCATCATCGACCCCACCGAAAAGGAAATCCTCAACCAGCCGGTCACGATTTCACCTAACGGATCGTTCGATTTCACCCATAAGCTTGCCCCGGTCAAAACCGGCACCCACTCGATCCGCCTGGAATTCACCGACGAACTCGCCACCGCTGAGGCGATCGAGGACGATTGGAACAAACGCGAGCAAATCCTCGAAAGCGCCCGTTTCGAAATACCGCTGAGCGTCGAGGAATTCCGCCGCAATGCTTTTGAAATCACCCAGCGCATCCCCGCCCCGGCCATCGGCTCCACCACCGTTACCGCCGAGCTCTCTGCCAAATACTATCAGGGCCAACCCGTCGCCGCAGGCACGGTGAAACACTTCAGCCGCATCACAACACGCAATCCCTATCCAGAACGGTTCCGGGATTTCCTCTTCGGCAATCACCGCAGCGATGACTGGGGATATTGGTATCACTATTTCGGCTATCAGGATGATGAGGGCGACTCGACCTCTCACACCTCCCAACTCCTCGGCGAAGCCCAATTATCAGCCGATGGCAGCACGCTCATCTCCATCGAAATCCCCCAAGCGGATTTTCCCCAACCTCGTGAAGTCGAGATCGCCTCGGAAGTCACTGATACCAATAACCAGACGCTCACCGCACGGACGACCACCACCGTGCATCCGTCGTCCGTCTATGTCGGTATCTCGCGCATCGACAGTCTCGCCCGCGTCGGCGAAGCCCTGCCACTCCGCATCGTTGCCATCGATCCCTCCGAAAAACCGTTCAGGCATGAGCTTAAACTCACCGCCACCCTCACTCGCGAGGTCAACTCCGCCACCAAAACCCGCAACGAATCCGGAGCCACCGCTACCCGCAACGACGTCACTGAGGAAACAATCTCCACCGAGGAAATCACCCTCAATCCCTTGGCCTCGGCAAAAGACGGCCAGGCCTTATCCATCACGCCGAAGTCCAACGGCTTGCATTTCCTCACCCTCCGCGGCACCGATCCCGATGGCCGCCCGATCACCACCGTCACCCGTTTCCACGTTTACGGAACCGATCAATATCCGTGGCAATATGAAGACGGCTTGCGCGTGAAACTCGTCGCCGAAAAGAAATCCTATCAACCCGGAGAAACCGCGCGCGTCCTCGTCCTCACTCCCATCGAAGGCACCGCCCTCGTCACCGTAGAACGCGAAAAAGTTCTCCGCTCGTTCCTCGTCCAACTCAAGGCCGACAAGCCCGTCATCGAAATTCCCCTCACCGAAGACGATGCCCCTAACGCCTATGTCTCCGTGCTCATCGTCAAGGGCTCCAAGGATTCCGCCCGCACCTTCAAAGCACCCCAACTCCGCCTCGGCTATTGCGAATTGCTCGTCGATAACCAGCGCGACACACTCACCGTGAACCTCGAAACCCCGGCCGAGAGCTCGCGCCCGGGCGACGATGCCACTCTATCAGGAACCATCACGCTCGCCGATGGCAAACCCGCCGCAGGCGCGGAAGTCACACTCTATGCCGAGGACGAGGGCACACTCGCCGTCATGGGCTATGAAACTCCCAAACCCATGGAGTATTTCTATCAACCACGCATCCTCGGCGTTGAGGCCGGAACCTCGTTCGAATCCTTCATCGCGGAAGACCCGGAAATGCAATCCTTCAACACCAAAGGCTTCTTCGTCGGGGGCGGCGGAGACCTCTCAAAACTCGCCGATCTGCTCCGCAAAAACTTCGATCCCTGCGCAACCTGGGCGCCCGCCATCATCACCGATGACGCCGGGAAATTCAGCCACACCTTCAAACTTCCAGATACGCTAACCCGCTACCGCGTCATCGCCATCGCCCATCACGCAACCAGCCGCTTCGGTCATGCCGAGTCCGCCATCGTTGTGAAAAAGGATCTGATGTTAGAACCGAAAGCCCCGCGCTTTGCCCACCAAACGGATACGATCAACCCGCAAGTCCTCGTTCAAAACGCATCGCGCTTTTCCGGCACTTGGGAAATCGAGTTCAACGCCCACACCGCTGCCGGCACGCCCGTTTGCCGCGCGCTGGGCGGGACCAAGGAAACCATCAGCCTAGCCCCAGGAGCTTCCGCAACGATGGTATTCCCCACCCTCGCTGAAAACACCGGTGACGCCGTGCTCTCCTGGAAAGCAACGCCGGTTTCCCTCAAAGACGGCGTGCTCAACGAGAATCTCACCCGACAACTATCAGATGCCGTGGAGTCACGCTTCCAAGTCGCCTACCCGATGCCGCTGCTCCGCCAGGTGAAATTCGTAAAACTCGACCAACCTGGAGTCTTAGCCGATCTCCGCAAAGCGCTCGACGCCAAGCTACTCGACGGCACCGGCACGCTGGATCTCGAATTCGCCCGCTCACCACTCGCCGAAGCCGCCGGCTCCATCGATTTCCTCCTGCACTACCCCTACGGCTGCGTTGAGCAAACCACTTCCTCGCTCATCCCGTGGTGCGCCGTCAAGCCGCTCAAAAACGTCATTCCCTCCTTCGCGAAACTCACCGACGAAAAAGTCAAATCCGCCCTGCAAGCCGGTGCCGATCGCCTGGTTTCCATGCAACTTCCGAACGGTTCCTTCACCTACTGGCCCGGCGGCACGGATGCCGTCGATTGGGCCACGCCCTATGCCGGCCTCGGCCTCGTCTTGGCCTCATCCTCCGGCGCAAGCGTGCCGGATGCCGCCATCGATGCGCTTAAGCAATACCTCATCGAAAGCCTGCGCGGCCTTGCCGAAACCAAATCCGCATCTGCTCTCGAAACCCACGCCCGTGCGTTGCTCGTGCTCTCTCTCGCCGAAGCTCCTCAGGCGGCCTATCAGAACGCAATGATCGATCGCTTGGCAGATCTAACGCCCGCCGCCCGCAGCTTGCTCGCCGCCGCGATCGCAGTGGGAAATCACGATCAGGCGAGTCGTGACAAGGCGCGCCAGGTGATGACCTCAAAAATCCCCACCAAGATCAAAAACGACGACTGGATGCCGTATTCCCCGGACAAAGCGCTCGAACTCATCGCTTGGACATCGATCGATCCAGCCGGTCCGGAAGCCATGAAATCCCTCGATCGCATGCTCAACGAGCGCAATCCTTATGGCCACTGGCGCAGCACTTGGGCCAATGGCTGGTCACTGGTTGCGATGGCCACCTATGCCAACGAAAACGCAGCAACTCAGAGCGAATCCATCGCCCTCAACCTCGATACCAGCGACGGTGCTGAGACGATCCAACTCACGCCGGATGCCCCCACCGCCACCCGCACCCTTACTCTCGGGCCAAACCTAAAGCTCAACATCACCACCAATCACAACGCCTTCGTGCGTCTCCGCCTGGCGTCGAAACCACCCGTCGCCCCTATCCAGCCGGTCGCCACCAGCGGCCTTTCTGTGGATCGGCTTTACTACCGTATCAATTCCGATGGTTCCGCCGAACCCCTAACGGAACCCAAACTCGGCGACCTGATCCGCGTTTCCCTGCGCGTCACCTTACCGAAGGATGACACCAAATACCTCGTCATCGAAGACCCGCTGCCTAGCGTGTTCGAGACCGTCAACACCGACTTCAAATCACAGAGCAGCGGCCTCGGCATCTCCACCAGCGAGAAAGATTGGAATGTCAGCCATTCCGAACTTCGCAGTGATCGCGCCGTGTTTTTCCTTGATCACGTATCGCACAAGGGCAGCTACACCGTCACCTACCTCGCGCGCTGCACTCTCGCCGGCCAAGCCACCGCGCCGCCTGCCAAGGTCGAGCCCATGTACGACCCGGAAAACTTCGCCCTCTCCGCCTCCCGAATCTTCAACGCCAAGTAATCACCCGCGCCAAGACAGCCTCACTGGAATTGATGCATTTCAGCAATGCGCAAGCTAGACTGCTTGGCACCGTAAGACTTCAGAACCAGCCCAACATCGCCAGCACTCGCGTCAGCGTCCACCCGAAGGTGATGATGAGAGCGACGATGAAAACCTTGATGCAAAGTTCAATAGCGGGGCGGGTCATGGCCGCGCGTTCTACCCGCCGCCGCCCACTCCGCCAAGAAAAATGCCGCAAAACTCACAAACAGCCTGCGCGGCATCCACGGAGGAATCAGAATCCGGAGCCTTCCCATTGCAATCACTCGGTTCCACCGGGTTTCGATTGACGGAATGGTGGTGTCGTTCGTGCTCGGTGGCTTGTTGGCTCCATGGCTGGCGAAACCAACGGTGTCCAACTTTGGGGTCATGAGCGTGCGTAGATTTTAGCGAGACTGGCCAGGGCGTGCTGCCATGAGAGCTCTGAAATATAGAAAGACAGGCTTTTTGACAAAATATACTCTTGCGTCTTGGGATCCAGCAGGTAATCTGCCGTTGTCATGAGCGTAAACAACCGAAAGCGATGGATTGTGCCTTGGAAGGATTCGGTGACGAAGCCGGCTATTTACCATTGTCTCTCGCGGGTGGTGGGTCGGGATTTTGTGTTGGAGGTGGATGAACGGGAGCATTTTCGGATGCTGATGCGGATGTGCGAGAAGTTCACGGG
>JFJP01020821.1_pt1 | contig 13378 bp, 8 predicted proteins | sample 431651 | NCBI WGS metagenome assembly JFJP01 (sample SAMN02602958, study PRJNA72255) | Microbial mat metagenome, whole genome shotgun sequencing project. | biome: fresh water; feature: sink hole; material: water; isolation source: purple microbial (photo- and chemosynthetic) mats found in...
CTCGCTCTGGAGGAGGAAGTTCTTGCCGATGAAGACGTCCTTGCGCTTCTTGCCCATGGCGATGCTCCGGTGGCGGCAGGGTCGCCGGAAGTGGCTTGGCTGCAAGGGTGTGGCGCTGGTACGTGCGGGGGGGATTCCTACCCTGCCCGCCCATGCCGGCGTGGACCTCCGAGCTGCTGACTGCCTGCCGCAGGCGCCCCGCCTGGACGGTCAGCGCCGTGCTGCTCGGCCTCGCCAGCCTGGCCATCCTGCCCTGGGATGAGTCCATCCAGGCCCCGGCGCGGGCCTGGAGCACGCTGCCCGGCGTGCAGGCGCTGCTCGATCTGGTGCGGCCCTTCGGGCGGGGCGAGGTCGCGGTACTGCTGGTTCTGACCATCGCCGCCGCTGGCCGGCGCCGGCTCGGCGCCCAGCTGCTGACCGCGCTGATCGTCGCCGCGCTGATCACTTGGGTGTTCAAGCTCGGTGTCGGCCGCGTGCGACCCAACGATGGTGCGTACTCCTTCGTCAGTGGCGACACCAGCACCGCCTTCGCCCTGGTGCCGCTGCTCGCGCGCTCGTGGGGGTGGCGGCTCGGAGGGCTGGCTGTCGCCGCCGGGGTGGCGCTGTCGCGGGTGGTCCTGGGCTACCATTGGCCGACCGACGTGCTCGGCGGCGCCGCGGTCGGACTGCTCGGCGGTGTGATGGCCACCGGGCTGTGGCCGCAGCGGCCCAAGGTCTGGCTGACCGACCGACGCCTGTGGCTGGGGCTGGCCGCATCCGCCTGGGTGGCCGCCGTGGTGTGGGCCAGCGTCTCGCCGAAGGTCGAATGGCTGCGCGTGTTCCTGCTGGTCTATGGTCCGGCCCTGCTCGCCTGGGCGCTGTGGCCGTGGCTGCGGCGCCGGTTGCGCGTCGGCTGGTTGCCGCCTTCCTGGGTGGTGGCGGCCGGCCTGGCCGCGCTGCTCACCGCGCTGGCCGCCAGCCACACCCTGCTCGACCGCGACGAGCCGCGCAACGCGCTGGCGGCGGATGATCGCCAACGACGCCTGGCTGGTGCCGACCTTCAATGGCGAACCGCGCCTGCACAAACCGATCCTGCCGTACTGGCTGATGACCGTCTGCCTGCGCACCGGCCTGCCGGCCGACCTCGCCTGCCGCATCCCGGCGGTGCTGTGCATGGCCCTGGCCGTGCTGCTGCTCGGCCTCACCGCCCGCCGGCTGGTCGAGGGACGGACCGCGGTCATCGCGATGCTGGCGCTCGCTGGCTCGCCGTGGGTCCTGGTCAGCGGTTCGGCGGCGACCACCGACGCGGTGCTGCTGCTGGGCATCAGTGCGACGATGTGGGTGGTGGTGCGCTGCCTGCTCGACGGTCCGCGCTGGTGGCAGGTCCCCGCCGCCGGCGCGGCGATCGCCTGGGCCCTGCTGGCCAAGGGCCCGATGGCCCTGCTGGTGCCGTTGGCGACGGTTGCGGTGGTCACGGCCTGGGCGCGCAGCGCTGCCGGCCGCGGTCTGGTGTCCTGGCGCACCTGGGCGGTGCTGCTGGCGGCGGTGGGTATGGGGCTGGGGCTGGCGGCGCTGTGGTTCGTCCCCGCCGACCGTTCATTGGATGGCGCGTTGTGGCGCGAGATGATCGGCGACCACGTCATCAACCGCATGCTCGTCGAGCGCGAGAGCCATGGCGGGAGGTTCTGGTACTACCTGCCGGTCCTGGCTGCAGCCTGCATCGCCTGGCTGCCGGCGCTGACGGTGGCCCTGCGCCAGTGCGCTGGTGGCGCCGGGCTCGAGCCGCGTCCGCGTCTGATCCTGCTCGCCTGGGCGCTGCCCGTCCTGGTCGCCGTCAGTCTGGTGCAGACCAAGCTGCCGCACTACATTCTGCCGATGCTGTGGCCGGTCGCTGTGCTGCTGGCCGTGGCGGTGGCCGACGGGCATGCGGCGTGGTGGCGCTGGGGCCGACGGGTCCAGGCCGGACTGCTGCTGCTGGTAGCGGTCGCGCTGATCACCGCCCCAGGCTTCGCTGGCGCACTGCAGGCGGCCGGGATGCTGCAGGCGCCGCTGCCGTTGGCCCTGCTGGCGGCACCGGCCCTTGCCGCGGGGCTCGCCTTCCTCGCCGTGTACGCCTTCACCTGCTCGCGGGCGCGCTTCGCTGGCGGAGCCGCCCTCGGCATGGCAGCGGTGGCCGTCGCGCTGGCGGCGAACGTCTGGCGCCTGGAGCCGTACAAGCCGGCTGCGGTGGTGGCCGCGCAGATCCGTGACCGCGTCCCGGCTGGTACGCCGATCAGCACCTGCGGCTTCGATGAACCGAGCCTGTACTTCTACCTCGGCCCCGAGCGCGGACCGATCGCGACGCTGCACGGCGCCGGGGATCTGCGCACCTGGAGCGAGGGCAATGGTCCAGCGGTGCTGGTGGCGACCGCGCGCTACTACGACGAGGCCGGTGGCAGCGCACTGCCGGTGGCGGTGCTGCTGCGCCAGCAGGGCTACAACTACACCAAGGGCAAGGCGCTGGAGGTTGTCGTGCTGGGTCGCGGGCTGCCCGCGAAGTCGCGGGTCAACGTGCGCTGACTACTTCGCCGGCTTGGCCGCGCCCGGCTGCACCAGCACCTGGCGCATGAAGGCCAGCTCCTCGGGATAGGCCGGGTTGGCTGGGAACTCCCGTACAGCCAGCTCGGCAGCCATCAGCGCGTGCGCCGGAGCCTTGCCCAGCGCCGCACGCCAGGCGATCCAGAAGTACTTCGGCTCGTAGTGCACCTCCTCGTCCCAGGCCCTGAGCACCGTGGCGAACCAGGCCGGGTCGAGGCGGCGGGCGGTGTCGCCGATCATGCGCGAGGTCTCGTCGTACCAGTCCTTGTCGCCGCGCTGCTTGACCTGCTTGAGGTTCGCGCGCAGCGCCTGCTCGTCCTTGGCGATGAGGGCGCGGACCAGCCCGACGAGGTGGGCCTGCAGGGTCAGCCGCGGGCTGTCGAGCGGTGTGCCGCCGATGGACTTCGAGGCCTCGAGCGCCTGGTCAGCCAAGGCGATCGCACCCGTTGCGTCGAAGGCTTCGCGGTCGCGGTCGAAGAGCTCCATCAGCCGACCGGTCCAGTAGGGCGGGCAGGCCTTGATCCAGCCGGCATCGAGCACGACCTGGGCGATGCCGCCGACACGGCGGCGCGGCACATCGGCAAGATTCGCCGGCTTGGGAGCGGCGTCGAGCAGGGCCTGGAAGCGGTCGGCGCCGAGCAGGGTGGCGTAGGCGGTGCCGGCGGTGGCGTAGCGCATCAGCGCCTCGCCCGGATCGTCGACGTCGCGGAAGGCGACGCGGTCGAGCCACACCTGGGCGAAGCGCGCGACCAGCTGCAGGTCGGGGTCGGCGGCGAGGTCGGCCTGGCCGGCCCCGTCGAGGCAGGCGATGGCGGTACCGGCGAGCGACTGGGCGAGGCGGCGGAACTGCTGCAGGGCGGGATGGTTGTCCCACAGGTTCTGGTCGAATTCGGGGCCTTCGAGCCAGTCGCCGAGGGCGTTGAGTCCGGCCACCGGGTGCTGCAGCGCGTCGGCCTTGCCAGGGCGCTGCTGCTTGCGGCCGAGCGCCTCGACCAGGCGGTCGTTGAACATGCCGAGGCCCGGCTTGAGCGAGCGCAGAGCGAGGTCGCGGGCCTTGTGCCCGGCGAGGGTGCCGGCGAGCTGGGCGCTGACCTGCATCAGTGCCGGGCCGAGGGCCTTCTGCTGCGCCGGCAGCTGGCGTTCGAGCAGGTCGAGGGCGACCTCGCGGGCGCGATGGTCCTTGCCGGCATCGAAGAGGTGGCCGATCAGCTCGACGTCCATGTACAGCGAAGACACCGGGTCGCCGGCGGTCAGATCGATGGCCTTCTGATGGAACTCGGCGGCGAGGGCGTACTGGCCGGTGAAGCTGTAGAGGCCGGACAGCTCGCGGTAGTTCGCCGTCTCCTTCTTCTCCAGTTCGTTCGAGGCGATGAGCGCCAGCATCTTGGCGATGCCGCGCTGGTAGGTCGAGTAGTGCCAGTCCTTCTGCACATCGATCATGATGCGGGCGTATTCGGGATCGCCGAAGATGCGGTAGGACAGTCGCCACGAGCCGCGCTGGTTCTCGTCGGTGAAGCGCAGCAGCACGCCGAGGCCGTTGGGGTCGAACGTGTCGCTGTCGTCGAAGTGCTTGTAGGCCTTGCCTAGCGCCTGGCCGAGCACGGCGTCGGCGAACTCCAGCGCCGGCCCGGTCTGCAGCACGAAGACGTGCCAGGAGTCGGCGCGCTTCTCGGCCCAGGCGCAGGCGGCATGGCCCGGTACGCCGATGACGTGGGCGGTGCGGCCCTGGCGTTCGGCGATGGTCTCGTAGAGCTCGGCGAGGTCGTCGCAGTCGCCGCGGAACATGCCGCCGGCAGTGGTCGCCAGGGTCTGCAGCGCGGTCTGGTGGATGTCGCCCTTGTCGCGCTTGTTGCCGATCAGGGTCGGCCGGCGCGCGTCGGGGCTGTCGTAGACGTAGCGCAGCAGGTATTGGCCGATGAGGTCGAGGCTGGCCGCATCGGGCAGCGCGCGGGCCGCCTCGGCGAGGAAACGCTCGCCCTCTGGTGGGCTGCCGTCGCGCGGCGGGCGCACCGTGCCGTGCGGGGTGGCCAGGGCGAGGACGTCGCCAAGCGGGCTGAGCACCAGCAGGTGGGCCGGCAGCCAGTCGCCGACGTTCGGCGAGCGGTTGCGGCGCGGCACTGCCGCGGCCCAGGTCGCGGCGGGCAGCTCCAGCCTGCCGTCAGCCGCGTTCCACACCCCGACCGGCATCCAGTCGGTGTCGGCCTGCCGCCACGAGCGGGCCCCGCGGATCGTCTTGGCGGCGTCGGCGGCGAGCGGATCGGCGCCCGGATCGAGTTCGACCACCGTGACCATCGACGGCAGGCCGCTGAAGTAGGTCGGATCGGGATGCTCGGTCAGCCAGGCCGAGCGTGTGCTGCTGCGCAGCGCCCAGCCGCCGCGGCCGAAGGCGTCGTTGACCTCGGCCAACTCGCCAGCCGGACCGCTCCAGCTCTTGACCGAGGCCGGCTTCTCGGCCTGGCGCACCGCCGCTTCGATGCGGTCATCGCTCTGCACCGTGGGAAAGAACTGGCGCAGCCAGCCGCTGCGTACCACGCGACGGCAGAAATCGGGCGAGGCGTCATCGAGCTCGCCGTTGTGCTCGGTCGCCGGCAGCTTGTCGAGCACGGCGCCGAGGGCGCGCCGCGACGGCTCGTCGAGGTCGAGTTTCGGCATCTCGGCCTTCAGCGCCTCGATCGCCGCGCTCAACTCGCGCAGGTCGGCTGCGCGGTCGGTCCCAGCCAGCTTCTGCGCGGTCAGCACGCCGCCGGGCAGCACGACGTGCTCGGCGCCGCGCAGGTGCAGGCCGGTGAGCGGCCCTTCGGCCAAGCGCAACTCGCCGGCGATGCCGGCCTCCTTGGCCAGCGGAGCGAGGACGAGCAGGGCGGCGAGGGCGTCGGTGCGCCCGTCCTCGATCAGCCGGCGCTGCACCGTCACCGTGCCGCAGGCGGCGGCGACCTGCGGCTGGCGCCGCTCGTCGATGCCGCTGAATACGACGGCCTGGGAGGCGTCCTTGCCCTGCCACCACAGCTTGCCGTCGCGTTCGACCACCGCCGGCACGGCCGGCAGGCGCGACTTGAGGTCGGCCACCGCTGGATCGAGGGCGGGCGGCGCCGGCGGCAGCGGCTGCGCGATGGTGTCGCCGATGGGGACCGGCTGCACCGGCACTGGCTGGGGGATGGTCTCGGCGGCGAAGCCCGAGGCGATGGCGAGCAGCGACAGGCAGAGGCGGTGCATGCGTGTTCCGATCACGGCAAAGGCAGGAAGGGGGTCTGGTCGAAGCGGTCGTCGAGGTCCTCGTAGACCGCGGTGACCTCGTCGATGGGGATGTAGACGCGGTAGCGGTGGGCCTCGGCGGCGAAGCGGTCGACGGCGTCGGCGAGCAGGATCTCGCGCCGGCCCTCGCCGCTGCTCCATTCCGGCCCGTTCTTCGCGAGCTGGTAGATCTTGCGCGTCATGTCGGGCGACCAGTTGAGGCAGCGCACCTCGCCGATCACCACCTCCTTGCGCACCTCGACGATCTTGAGCAGGAAGCGCTCGCCGCGCCGCACGATCAGGGTGGCGACGCGCTGCTGCTTGCACAGCGCCTCCAGCACCTTGGTGATGGATCCCGGGTTGTCGGTACCCGGGACGATGATCTTCTGGTCGGCGCTCATGACAGTGGGGAGACGTTAGTCGAACGCAGGACTTTCCAAGGGCGTTCATCGCCGGTTCGACGGGACCGCCTATGCCCGGAGCAACCCGATGCATACGAGTTTGCTCACAGGAGGCACAGAGACACAGAGGGACGAAGGAGGCGAGGGGGTTGGGTTCGGTCTCCTCGGACCTCTGTGCCTCTGTGTCTCCTGTGAAATGCCTGCGGGTTGCTGCAGGGTATGTGTCGAGCCGGACGCTAAACCAGCTTGTCGCCGAGTTTTTTCGCCAGCTTCGCGCGCCACGCCGGGGCGTGGTCGGTCTGCACCGGGGCCAGGGCCTCGACCAGGACGGCGACGCCGCGGTTCTTCTCCAGGCTGGTGGCGTTGGCCGCGACGATGGTCTCGCTGGTGACGATCTCCTCGCCGACCACGCAGAGGTTGGGCATCAGCGCCACGGTCGAGCCGCTGCGCACGATGTAGATCGCGGTACGGCCCTCCTCGGCGCAGACCCGCTCGATGTCCTTCGGTCCGGCCTCGAAGCGCAGGCCGAGCTTCGGTGACTCCAGCACGCTGGTGTACAGCTCGTCGTACATCGGATCGATCAGCACCGGGGCGCCGCGCAGCTCGACAAGCTTGGGATCGTCGGCGCGGTCAGCCCAGCGGCGCGAGGCGCCGAGCGCCTTGATGCGTTGTGCGCGAGCCTTGTCCATCAGCACGCAGTGGCCGAGGTAATCGTCGAGCCCGAGCGAGCCGAGGATGCGCACCTGCGAGTTCTCGCCGGCGGTCAGATGGGCGCGCAGCTCCTGCCAGTTGCGCACCTGGCCGGTGTCGAGGACGTCGAGCAGGGTGTTGTGGAAGGCGTCATAGCAGGTCAGCGAGAGGTCGCGCTTGTGCTTGCGCAGGCAGGTCGGGGTGACCTCGTGCTCGGTGCCCATGAGCACGCCGCGCACGTCCTGCCACAGGAAGTCGCACTGGTTGAACACCGCCCGCACCGGCTTGCCCGGGCGGGTGATGTCGAGTTGCAGGTGCAGGCAGAGGGCGGCCTCGCGCACATCGCTGTCGGGATCGGCCAGCCAGTTCCCGAGCATCGCCTGCACACCCGCCATCGGGGTGTAGCCAAGGCGCTGCTTGCCGTCGGCGCCGGGCAGCCGGCGCATGCGCGCCAGGGCGGTCTCGACGTCGCCGAGATCGTGTCCGGCGCGGTCGGCGGCGCGCATGGTGGCGTCGGCGTCGGCGCCGTGGTCGTTCCACAGGTCGATCAGACCCTCCTCGAACTTCACCCGGCGCTTGTCCTCCTTGATCAGCCGGCGCAGATGCGCGACCAGCTCGGGCTTGAGCCAGCCGAGCTGGACCAGCCGCTTGAGCACGTCGTCGAAGGAGCCGCCTTTCGGAGGGACGGCGATGAGCACGGGTTCGGGCATGAGGCGTGATATGATGGCTGCGAGGCAGCGGTGGCAATGGCCCTGGGAGCGCAGGCTTCAGCCTGCCGGGGCAATGGGCCTCCAACCCATGCAGGCTGAAGCCTGCGCTCCCAGGGGCTACTTCTCGCGCTTGGCCGGTATCCCGGTGAGGATCGTCTCGGCGATACGCAGACCATCCAATCCGGCCGAGACGATGCCGCCGGCGTAGCCTGCGCCTTCGCCGGCCAGCCACAGTCCGGGGATGCTGCTTTCCAGGGTGTCGGGGTTGCGCTCGAAGCGCAGCGGGCTGCTCACCCGCGCCTCGACCCCGACCAGCGTGCCCTTGCTCATGAAGCCGGGGATGACGCGCTCGAAATAGCGCAGCGCGGCGCTGATCGAGGCCACCGTCGCCGGCGGCAGGATGCGGTCGAGGCGGCCGGGGCGCAGGCCGAAGCGGTAGCTGGTGGCGCCGGGCGGCGGGCCGGCCTCGCCGCGCACGAAGGCGGCGGCCGACTGCGCCGGGCAGGCGAGGTCGGAGCCGCCGGCCTCGTAGCAGGCGCGCTCCAGCCGTTCGATCACGTCGAAGCCGGAGAGCGGATCGTCACGGTGGTCGTCGGGCTGGTTGACGATCAGGCCGGCGTTGGCGAAGCCCGAGGCGCGGGCGTAGCGGCTCATGCCGTTGGTCGACAGCTGGCCGCGGTCCGAGGTCGCGGCGATGATCTCGCCACCGGGGCACATGCAGAAGGTGGTGACGCTCTGCGCCTTGAGGTGCTCGGGCGGGCGCGACACCAGGTTGTACTCGGCGGCGTGCAGCAGATGGCGCGGGTAGTCGGTCCCGGAGATGCAGCCGTACTGGCCGAGGTCGATGACGCGCTGGTCGTGCTCGATGCGGCAGCCGAGCTGGAAGCCCTTGGCCTTGTGCGTCGCGCCCCGCCGCGCGATCGCCGCGATCAGGCCGCGGGCGCTGTGGCCGGGGGCGATGATCACGGCCGGCGCGGTCAGGCGCTCGCCGGAACGCAGCACCACGCCGCGACAGCGGCCCTGCTCGACGATCAGGTCGGTGACCTCGGCGTCCCAGCGGAAGCTGCCGCCACGCTCCTCGATCATGCCGCGCAGCCGCCGGCACATGTGCGGCAGGATGTCGCTGCCGATGTGCGGTGTGGCGCGGGGCGCGGGCGGCGACGAAGGCCTCGAGCAGGAAACGCATGCGCCGGTCCTTGACCCGGGTGTACAGCTTGCCGTCGCTGTACGTCCCAGCCCCGCCCTCGCCGAAGAGGTAGTTCGAGTCGGGGTCGAGTTCGCGCCGCTCGTGCAGGCGCGCGAGGTCGGCGCCGCGCCGCTCGACATCGCGGCCGCGGTCGATGAGCAGCGGCTTGCAGCCGTGCACCGCCAGGAGGTAGGCGGCCATCTGCCCGGCCGGGCCGGTGCCGACGACCAGCGCCTCGCGCGGCAGGTCGGGGCGCAGCGGCAGGTGCCACAGCTGGTCGTCCTGTGGCGGCGGGGCGTCGAGCACGGTGACCCCGGCCTGGGCCGCCACCGGCGAGCCATCGCGGAGCTGCGCGCGGACGTGGTAGGCGAAGCGCAGGTCGGGCTTCTGCCGGGCGTCGAGCGAGCGGCGTTCGATCTCGTAGGACAGCACGTCGCCCTCGGCGACGCCGCAGGCCCGACTGATGAACGGGTGCAGGTGGTGGTCGAGCCCGACCGGTTCGCGGCCCTTGAAGCGGGCCAGCGGCACGATCAGGCGTTCGATCTCGACGGTCAGGGTGCTGTGCATGCCTTTTTCACAGAGGGCTTCCGCTGCGCCACGACCACGCCGGCGAGGATGCAGCCGACGCCGGCCAGACCCAGGGTGCCTGGGCGTTCGCCAAGGATGGCCCAGCCCAGCGCCAGGGCCAGCACCGGGACCAGGTAGAGGAACACGGCGGCGCGAGCCAGCGGCAGCAGCCCGGTCAGGGCGGTCCAGGCGGCGTAGGCGGCGGCGGTGGAGAGCAGGCCGAGGAACAGCCAGACGGTGAGGGTGGTTTGCGGCTGGCCGCGCAGGTCGGCCAGGGCGTCGCCGCTCCACGGCAGCAGGGCGAAAGTGCCGATCCAGATGGCGAAGGTGGTCGGCCACCAGCCGCCGATGCGTGCCGCGATCGGCTGTGTCCACAGGCTGTAGCCAGAGAAGGCGAGGCTGGCGCCGAACAGCATGGCGAGGTCCGGCAAGGTGCCGCCGGCGCCCGGTCTGGCCCCGAGCCCGATCAGCGCCAGCCCGGCCAGCGCCATGGCCATGCCCAGCCAGGTGCTGCGGCCGACGGCCTCGCCGAGCAGCCACCAGGCGCCGAGCGCGGTCCACACCGGGGCGCTCTGGATGATCACCGCCGCGGTGCCGGCATCGGTGCTGCGCTGACCCCAGGCGGACAGCAGGGAGTAGAGCGCGATGCCGACCACGCCGGCGAGGATCAGGCGCAGCAGTTCGCCGCGCTGCAATGGTGGTGGCCGGCGCCACAGCAGGACGACAGCGCAAACCAGGCTGGCCACCAGGTTGCGTCCGAAAACCATGCCCCCTGGCGAAAGATGGTGCTGGCTGAGGGCGGCACGCATCACCACCCAGGCCGAACCCCAGATGCCGACCACGGCGGTGCCAAGCAGCAGGATCCTGATCATGTCGGGAAACGACGCAGGCCGGGCGGATGCCCGGCCTGCTGGTCGCTGTCAGCGCCGGAGGCTCAGGCCTTGGGAGCTTCGGCGGCGGGCGCAGCCGCTGCGGCAGCCTTGGCTTCAGCGGCCTTGGCGGCTTCGGCGGCGGTCTTGACCTTGCGCTCGTTCTTCAACTTGAGTTCGTGCTTCTTCTTGGCGCGGCGGGTGGCCGGGACGAACTTCTTGCCGTCCTTCTTGGGTCCACCCGTGTCCTTGGCCTTGGCCTTGAGCTTGGCCGAGACCGGCAGCTTGACCGCGATGCCGTGGTGCTTGAACAGGTTGCGCAGGGCGTCGCTGAGGATCGCACCTTGGGCGAGCCAGGCTTCGACCCGGTCGGTCTTGACCGTCAGGGCCTTGCCGTCCTCGAGTGCCGGATCGTAGGTGCCGAGCACCTCGTTCGACAGGCCTTCGCGCGCATTGCGGCGATCGATGGCCACGACGCGGAAGTAGGGGCGGTGGAGGCGGCCAAAGCGGCTGAGGCGGATGCAGACGGCCATACGGGTTTCTGGTCTCTCAGGTGGAGGGCGGGACGGTAGGAAGCACACGGGGGAGTGCAATCGGAAAGGTGGGGAAGCGGCATGCCGCCCCTGGCCGGCATGCGCTTCCGACGTTGCCGATCGCCGGGGTCAAGCGATAAGCGGCAGCGTGAGCGATCTCGAACGCGTGCTGAGCGCCGTCCAGGGACGGGTGCGCCTCGCCCGCAGGGCCACCGTGGCCTGGCGGACCTGGCTGGTCTGCGCCGCGCTGCTGGCTGTGCTGATCCTGGGCTCGCGCCTGCTCGGCGTCGCCCCGGGCTGGGCCCATCCCGCCGTCCTGCCGATCGCCGCCGCTGCCGCCCTGTTGGCCGGCTGGCTTGGCGGTCGGGCGATCGACCGCCAAGCCGCCGCCCGCCTGGCCGACGCGCGGCTGGGCGGCGACGACCTCCTGCTGACCGCCAGCGAGTTGCCAGCCGCGGCCGGCGGCCTGGGCGCCGTGGTCCAGGCCCAGGCCGCCGCGCGCTGCGCCGCCGATCCCCGCGCCATCGTACCGTGGCATCCGTGGCGTCGAGTGAGCTTGTCAGCCGGCATCGCCCTCGTGCTGCTCGCCGCCAGCCTGTGGCTGCCGCAGCTCGACCCGTTCGGCCGCGTGCGCCAGCAGCGGCTGCGCGACGAGCGCCTGGCCACCGCCGAGGCGGCGCAGCTCGCGGCCGAGCGCCGCTTGGCCGCGGTGCTGGCGGAGAAGCCCGAGGCCGAGCACAGCGCCGCGGTCGAGGGCGCGCTCGACGACCTGCTCGCCACCCTGGGCGAGCGGGCCGCCGACCGTGCCGCGCGCCTGCAGGCCCTCGACGCCCAGCGCCGGGTGATCTCCGCCGCCCTCGAACGCACCGACGAGCGCGCCCTGCCCGAGCAGGCCGAGCGCAGCCTGCAGCGGGTCGGTGGCCTCGACCCGGCCTCGGTCGCCGGCCTGCGCCAGGCCCTCGCCGGTGGCGAGGCCGAGCAGGTCAAGCGGGCCCTCGAGCAGGCCGCCGAGCTGGCCAAACGCATGCCGGGGATGGAGCCGGCGGCCAAGGCGGCGGCGCAGCGTGAACTCAAGCAGAAGCTCGACGAGCTGTCGCGCGCCCTGGCCGGCGGCGGCGCTGCGGCGCAGGCGGTGCAGCAGGCCCTCGACCGGCTGGCCGAGGCCGCCGATCCGGCGCTGGCCCAGGCGGCGATGGAGTCGCTGCAGGCCGAGCTGGAGCTGGCCGAGGCCGCTGCCGAGGGCCTGGCCCAGGGCGGTCGCGACCGCGAGGCGCTCAAGCAGGCGCTGGAGACGCTGCGTCTGGCCAAGGCCTGCGCCCAGTGCCAGGGCGGCGGCGAAGGCGAGGGCGAGGGCGGCAAGCCCGGCTCGCTCGCCGACTACAAGGCGATGTTCCAGAAGCTGCTCGACGGCGAGGCCGGCAGCGGCCAGGGCATGGGGCCGAACAAGGGCCAGGGCCAGGGCGGCGTCGCCGAGGAGGATCCCGCCGCCAAGACCGACTTCACCGACGAGCGTTCGCGCTCGCAGCAGACCGCCGGCAAGATCGTCGCCAGCTGGCAGGCGCCCGGCGCGCAGGAGCGCGGCACCGTGGTCGAGGCCTACCGCGAGCGCCTCTCGGCGGCGCGCCGCGAGGCCAGCGACGCGGTCGGCGGTGAGGACCTTCCGCCAGCCTACCGCGACGCGGTGAAGAAGTACTTCGACGATCTCGTCCCGGCCAAGGAATAGCATGCGCACCGTCCTCATCGGCCTCGTCGTCAGCGTGCTGGCGATCATCAGTTGGTTCGCGTTGTGGCGGCCGCAACCCGGTTCGGTCGAGCTGTGGTGCGCGCACGATGCGGTGTACGCCGAACAGGTCGTCGCCGCCTTCACCAAGGCGACCGGCATCCCGGTGGTGGTGCGCTACGACAGCGAGGCGACCAAGAGCCTCGGCCTGGTCGAGCGCCTGGCGCGCGACGGCGGTCGCGACTGCGACGTGTTCTGGAACAACGAGATCCTTGGCACGCTCAGCCTAGCGCAGGCCGGGCGCCTGCAGCCGCATCTGGGCGCGGGCTGGCAGCGCAGCAGCCTGCGCGATCCCTCCGGGTTGTGGACCGGCTTCGGCGCCCGCCTGCGCATCGCCGCGGTCCATCCGCCGAAGCTGGCCTCCGACGAGGCGGCGGTGACGGCGTTCTGGCGCGGCCAGCTCGGCGACGCGGCGATGGCCAAGCCGATCTACGGCACCACCCTGACGCAGTGCGCGGTGCTGTGGCAGCAGCTCGGCGAGGCCGGCTTCGCCGCCTGGCACGACGGCGCCCTGGCCCGCGGCCTGCGCCTGGTCGATGGCAACTCGGCCACCCGCGACCTCGCCGCCGCCGGCACCGTCGCCCTCGGCCTGACCGACAGCGATGACGCGGTCTCGGCGGTCGCCGCCGGCAAGCCGCTGGCCATGCTGCCGCTGCGCCTGGGCATGCTCGCCGACCTGCCGGCCGACCAGGCGAAGCGCACCATCGTCATCCCCAACACCGTGGCGGTGATGAAGGACTGCCGCCATGCCGACGCCGCGCGCCGACTGGCCGACTTCATCGCCTCGGCCGAGGTCGAGGTGATGCTGGCGCACAGCGCGGCGCAGGTGCCGCTCGGCCCGGTCGATGACGCCGC
>JFJP01005927.1_pt1 | contig 13377 bp, 11 predicted proteins | sample 431651 | NCBI WGS metagenome assembly JFJP01 (sample SAMN02602958, study PRJNA72255) | Microbial mat metagenome, whole genome shotgun sequencing project. | biome: fresh water; feature: sink hole; material: water; isolation source: purple microbial (photo- and chemosynthetic) mats found in...
GCGTGGTTGGCGCTGTACAGAGCCACGATGTCGGCACCGTACTTCACCGCGACGGGCCGGTTGAAGTACGCGTCGCGTCTGGAACAGATGCGTCGGTTACGCAAATCGGACCAGTCCCGGAACTGTTCTGATTTTCGGGCGACCACACTGGTACCTGAGGCATGGTAGTTGGGCAGCACCATCGTCATTTGCGAACGCCGCTCGGGTGTGTTGGCCACCGTGGCAATCATCACATCCACACGGCGGGACTCCAGCACTTCCACTCGCTCGGCGGTCAGCACCCCCAGCAGTTCCAGCTTGACACCCAGCTTGGACGCCAGATCACGGGCCAGGTCAACTTCCAACCCTTCGAATTGGCCGGAGGTCGGGTTGAGCATGCCCCACAGGGGAACGTCTTTTTTAACCCCCACCACCAGCACGCCGCGTTTCTGGATGGCCTGCAGTGCAGAAGCCTCAGCCGCAATTGCCACGTGCGTGCCAGTGAACACCGCAAAGCACAGTATCAGCGTCCAGAGGCTGGCCTGCTTCAGCCATCCGCCCGCACGGCGTGTTGAAAGGGCGCTCATGACAATGTCTCCTGTGGCTTGTAGACCAAGGCAATGCATGTGATGTCGTCCGATTGTTCGACCCCGTCTGCAAATGCGTGAACAGCGGCCAGCACCCGTTCAACCGCTGCGCGGGCGCTTTCGCAGGGGTACTTGCGGAACAGGTCTGCCAGTCGGTCCTGACCAAACTCCTGCTGCGTGCGGTTCATGGCCTCGGTGACACCATCGCTGTAAATCAGCACCGTGTCGCCGGGCTGCAAAGCCAACTCGCCGGCACGGTAGCTCTGCTGTCCCATGATGCCCAGGGCCATGTCGCCGACAACCGGCAGGAAATCCACCTGACCGTCAGCGCCGATGCGCAACGGTGGTGGGTGCCCACCGTTGCAATACGACAGGGTTCCTGTGTCGGGGTTGAACAGTGCGTAGACCAGCGTCACGAACATGCAGGTGTCGTTGTCCTGGCAGAGCTCATCGTTGACCTTTTCAACCACCAGTGTCACATCGGGCGTGCCCTGTGTGGCTGTGACACGAAGCAGGGTTTTGGACATCATCCCGAACAGGCCCGGGCCGATGCCTTTGCCACTCACATCGGCAACTGTCAGGCCACGCAGGCCCTGTCCCACGGCGAAGTGGTCGTAAAAGTCGCCACCCACCTCTTTGGCTGCCTGCATGGTGCCCCACAGGTCATAGCGCGGGTGCTGAGGCCACGCATGGGGCAACATGGAACTCTGCATCTTGGCGGCAACGTCGAGTTCTTTGCGCAAACCCATGAGCTGGATGGACTCCCGAAATGCCTTGGTGACCGTCTCGAACCAGGGGCGCCAGGCCGTTGGCACCATGGGAATGGCCGATGGCTGAAAGCGCGACTCGGCCGCCAGGTGACGCACCAGTTTGGCGGCAGGACCGACAAACTGCAGCGACGTCACGAGGTAGGTGGCCACCATCACGGCCACCAGTCCCACCAGTGTGGCCAGCATGGACAGGCCCTGGTCTGTCACCACACGCCACCAGATGTCTTGTTCCGACACCATGTAGTACTGCGTCCATGGCGCACCCACAAATCGGTGGGCAATCACCACCTGGCCGTTCAATATGCGGTGCGTGTCGTTTGGCAATTCAGCCAGGTCCTTGGGCTCCACGCCGGGCGGCAGCACAGTGGCGAGCGCAGGCGTTTTTTCCACAGCGAGCGGGTCCGCGTAAGAACCCGGGTGTGCCAGCACCTGGCGGAATGCATCCACCAGCATCAACGTGCCCAACGGGTAAGTGAAGTCGCTGTACATGCGGTTCAGGTAGTCCAGGCTGGTGTCGATGGTCAGCACGCCCACCAGCCGCTGGCCCCGGTACACCGGCACCAGCACCGGTACGAGCAGGCCCTGGTCTTTGCCCCCGAAATAGGTCGGTGCCCACTGCTTCTCGCGGTCGGGGTTGACTTCTGCGCTGCCCAGGCGCCACACAGGGTCCAGGTAGGCAGCAGGGCTGAATGCAATGGCGGGCGAAGGCCGCCACGGAGACGTCAACAAAAAGCGCTCCGTGGCCAGAAAACGCGCCCGCGCAGCATTGGGCAAGGTAAAAATCAGCGAGCGGAACCCGGCGTTGATCAGCAGTGCCTGCTCCACATCACCATAAAACTCACTGGAGCGGCCCACCAGAGCGCCTTCGCCAACCAAATTGCCCGTCAGGTCAATGTCGGCGGCCTTGTCCAAACTGAAGCTGAGCTCGTCACCCCTTTCATGGGTCACAAAATCAGGCCAGTGCGCGGGGGGCTTTCCCTGTGTGGATGCGGTGCGCGACGCAATCTCGCTGTCGTCGCTGACCAGCATCTGCAGGTTGTCGAGCTGGTTGAGCGAAGACCGGATCACGTATTCCACAAACTGGCTGTGGCGTTTGACGTTCGACTCGATCAGGGCCACTTCAGACGCGAATCGCTCGCGCAACTGGATGCTGAAAAACACCATCAGGCCCAGCAGGATCAACCCGTAAGCCGCACCGATCAGGCGGTTGTAATTGCGGAAAAAATGCACCGACACATCGGTCGGCAGGTGTGACTTGCGGTTCTGCCAGGCCTTAAGCAGCTCCACGGGAAGCCTCCATTGCAGCTGTATCGATCAGAGCGCCCAGCTCACGGGTCACCAGTGCGGCAGCCACCGGCGCTGTGAGGCGGTGCAGATCCACCACACCCGCTTCTTCCGGCAAGGCCACGCGTTCAGAGTAAGCCACCAATGCCCCGGTGTCGAAACCGTCGTCCACGTGGTGCAAAGCCAGAACGGCATGGCTATGTCCGTCACGGCGCAACGCGTCGAACGGATTGCCACCCACGTATTTCGATGGCCACGCATCTTCGATGCAGGGGTGGATGTTGAAAAACCCCAGGCGCGGGAACTGGTGCAGCCGTGAATCGATGCGCTGCCCGAACGTGGCCATGATGCACAGGTCCGGACGCCAATTGCCCTCGTACAGCGCATAAAAACCGGGGGTTTTGACCCTGCCCTGATACACATCGATGCCAGCTGCCTCCGCGCACTGCCGGACCATCAATTCTTCGTGCCGCTCATGCGGGTACTGCCACACCCGCTTGTGCGGGCTGACAAACGGCTGTGAAGGGTCGTCTGTGGCCACCCCAACCACCTGAACACGCGAGGCCAGCTCGCCTTGCAACAGTGCTTGCAGCACATGCAGCCCCCGGTAAAAGCTGCCGAACATCGCCACCCGCACCTTGGGCCCTTGGTGAGTCGTCTCGTTACTTACGGTTTCGGGCAGCAATGAAGAAGACATGGGGGGCATGGGGTGCGGCACTTTCATGGCGGTGAACAGGACGCCACAACAGGCTGCTGCAGCGAGCGTTGCAATACCAGGGTGTTGCCCTGTGCATCACTGATGTAGTCCACCGGCGGCATCATCTGGCGGATGAGCATCCAGCCCAGACCACCCACAGGCCGGTCATCGACGTCGGCCAGCAGATCGGGCGTGGGGGCCTCGTCCGGAAAAAACGGTACGGCCTGGTCTCCAATGAGCGCTTGCAAGGTGTGCGCGTCCGGCAGCCGGAACTCAAGGCTCAGCAGCCCGGGTGCCCTGCCCTTGTAGCCGTGGTTGACCACGTTCACACAGGCTTCTTCCACCGCCAGCCGAACGGCTTGCTGGTCGTCATTCGACAGTGCCAGTTGCTGGCACGTGTCGTTCGACAGCGCCATGCAACGGGCCAGACCGTCACGGTCAGCCAGGGCACGGACGGCAGGTGGCAAAGCAGGCATATGGGTGGATGAGCTGGGCGGCTTCATAGGGACGCAGCGTGGAGCGGACAAGTGTGCTGTACCTTCAGGCGCATGTCCACCGCACTGCGGCGTTCAGACAACGGAGGGCTCATCGTGACCCGACAAGCCCAGCGACAACACATGCCGGCGCAGCAGCCACACCGCCCGTTCAAACAGCGTGGTACTGGCAAACACCGCCTGTTGTTGCGCAGCCGGGAGGTCGTCGCCCAGGTTCAGGATGCGGCGGCGCACGCCGTCCATCATGTCGGAGCGGTCCTGGGTCAGGGCGCGCAACAGCACCAGGTCTTCGGCCTCATGCTGGCGCTGGGTGTCGGCCAGCAGGGTTAGAAGCATGTGCAGGCTTTCGGTCAGCCCATGCAGCAGTTCCCGCACGGTGGGGCGCGGGTCAGTCAATGCGGCCACGGTCTGATGGAAGTCGTGCACCGTTTCCTGCAACGATTCGATCAGCTCGTTACGTTCACGCAGCACCACGGTGCGCTCCAGCACATCGCGCGAGTGGTGGCGGTCTGCTAGTGCCGTGATGAAGTGGTCGCACTCGCGGGCCACCGTCACACCGGCGGCGCGCAGCACGTCCACGGCGTACACCGATTCGGGGCCCTCTGCCCGCAAAGGGTCCACGTAAAGCGGCAGGTCGGCCAGCAGGCGCTGGTGTTCGCAGTCCACCAGGTCCAGTGCGGTTTCGGCCTCGTCCAGACCGACCTCGGTCAGGAAGCGGGGCTTGCCCAGTATCTCCTCATGGCTGGGCGGAAAGTGGTGGGCCAGTGCATGCTCTATGCGGTGGTGAAAGGGGTGCACCGCCACATCGCACAAAATCTGCAGCACCACATACACCACGGCCAGCGTGGCAGACGCCGACAGACCCACCGCCTGGCATGCCGCCATGAACATGGGCCAGCCACTCAGGTGCTCGATGGCCAGCAGCACACCGAACGTCAACACGCCTGCCGCTTTCAGCACAAACTGGTAGACCACCAGTTGTTTGGCGCTGCCGCTGAGGTTGTGGCCCAGCATCCAGGCTGTGATGCCCGAGGCCAGCCCGGCACCCAGCACCACGGCAGTGCCGTGTGGCACATCGAGCAACCCCACCGATGCCATAGTCATGGCCACTACCGTGATGGTGGACGACGACTGCGCCACCAGCGTGACCAGCACACCCAGCGCAAACCCCAGGGTCAGCGATTGCGACGACGAACCCAGATAGCTCTTGAGCCACTCGGCGTCTTTTAGCGGGTAAGCGCCTTGTTTGATGAAGTCGATACCCAGGAACAGCAGGCACACGCCGAGAAGCAGCCCTACCAGGTGGCGGTGCCGGGTGGACTGGTCCAGCTTGAGGTAGTAGGCCACCCCCGTCAGGCCCACCAGGGTCAGCACCGCCCAATGCAGGTTGACCGAGGCCAGCAGCACGATCATCGACGTGCCCAGGTTGGCCCAACCGATCAGCGGCAATGCTTTGCGTGTGTCGATCACGCCCGTGCTGACCAAAGTGGACAGCAGGAAGATGACCGCGTTGACACTCTGCATCACCGCCCCGGCCGCCATGCCATACAGGGCCGACGATCGGCTGCCCGTCACGGCTTGTGTCACCAGCGCACGCAGGCGCCGCCCGGTCATCTGCCGCAGGTGTTGGCCGATCAGCCGCACGCCTGTGAAAAACAGGCCCAGGCCCGCAAAAATCGTGATCAGGATGTCCACTGTGTGAATCGAAAAATGCTGTATGCCCCCAGAGGGACCTGAAACCGGTTGCCAAAGCCGATGATCGCATGCCGCGCACTCTTTCCCACCGTGCAGTATGGCCCTTCGGTGGCCCGAAGTCAGCAAAACGAATTGGTGAATGAAAATGGCATGCAGCGCTTTATTGGCATGCACTACATGCTATTCAATTTGGGGTGTCAGGTGGTCACCGCCCCACACGCAGCGTTGCACAGGCAGTCAAACCCCTCAGCCCGCACACCAGCGCTTGGCCGCTAACGGGTGATTGTTCGCGCAGGTCTCAGTGTTGGTGCCCGTGCGCCCCGTGCACATGCTGGTGCGCAATTTCCTCGCCACTGGCCGCGCGCACGGCCGTGACCTTGCAGCTGAACGCCAGCGCTTGGCCCGCCAGGGGGTGGTTGCCGTCCAGGTGCACCGTGGGGCCCTTGATCTTGACCACATTGAACACGGCGGGCTGACCGTCGTCGGCCATGCCCTGCAATTGGCCACCCACCTTCACGCCGGGCGGGAACTCGCTTTTGGGGATGGTGCGCACCAGGCTGTCGTCGCGGGGGCCAAAATGAGTTTTACGCTTGACTGGTAAGGGTTGACTGCTATTAAATTAAATATGTAGCAAACCATTCATGACAATCAAGCGAGGAGGTATGTTTTTATCCTTAAATGCGTGCAATCACCGTCACGTCACCCGCTGTCAAACCCGCCAGCCCGCAGCCAGCGGCGAATGGATGACGACAAAGGCTGCCACGTTGACCACCACCGTGACCCAGAACGCCGCACGGATGTTGCCTTGTTCGACTTGTGGCGCAGCACCTGTTTCGCAACCAGCGCGCCCGGCCACCCGCCCAGGATGTTGAGCAACGTGGACTTACCCGACCCCGACGGCCCCAGCAACACCACCAGCTCGCCGCGCAGCAGCTCCAGGTCAATGCCACGCAACGCATGTCAGCAACCTGGCAGATTGGTCCAGGGCGTGGGTGCTCGGGTCAAAAATGTGTTTGGGGGCCGAAGGCAAAGGATGCGCTCTGGATGAGCCCCTGCTCGACCACGTACACGCACACCAGTTCGATGCGGCCAGGGCCTTCAGGAAACGTGCGCGTGACATCTTCGTGGTCAATCACCACGTTGCCGAAAACCTCACGCCGCAGGAGCCTGGCATGGAGATCGGGTTCAGTAAAAAGAGGCGCTGTGCGGACACGGATTTGCGCGTGCCCTTGGGCAAGCAACTGGCCACCCAGCTCGAACTGCCTGGCATCCGGGGCGTAGGTGCTCAGCCAGGCATCGAGGTTTTTGGCGTTGTAGGCATCGAGCTGGCGCTGAATGACGACTTCAGGGGATGTGTACTGTGGCATGGGCTTCCTTCGCAATAGGTGGCTGATCAGGACGGCTCAGCTGCGTGGCCGTGGCGTGCAATTGGTTGCATGTGCGTATTCATTGCAATGATTTTTTGATGGAGCGACCCGCCAGCAACGGAGAGCGCCCCATTTGGGTGGTTTCCATCTTGAGTTTGGGGGGCTCGGAAAACCCCTCAAACGCCTCCCCTGCCTGCCATTCGCCCACAGCGTACACGCGCTGGTCCCGCAAACCTTGCACGCCTTCGGCCCATGCCATCAGCATGCGTTTGCCAACATCTGTAAAGCCGGGGTGCTGCGCCATGGCTTGGCGCACCAGGGGGCCCACATCGGCCACCGCGTCGCTGATGGCTTCCACCATCTGGCCCTGTTCTTTGGGCTGTATGCCAAAGGTGGCGGCGATGAAGCGTTGCAGGTTTTTGCCAGGCAACCAGGTTTTTTTGCCCATGAACCCGATGCCCGGCGGGTTGTGCTGAAACCCGGCATACACGCTGGTGGTGAGCATGTCGTAGGTGGGTGACAGGTGTACATCGGCCCGGCTGGTGTATAGCAGGGCCAGGTTCTTGGCGTGGCAATCGGCGTTGCGCAGCGCGTAGGTCAGCAGCAAGGTGCGGGCAAGCTGGCGGTGGGTGGCCAGCCGTTGCGGGCCGGGCACGTGGTCGCGCACGGCTTTGGCAATGCGTTCCCAGGTGGTGTCGTATTTGGCGGCGGGCCGCAGGCCCAGCAGACTGCAAAAGTCTTCCATGCCCCAATGGGGTTGGCCGTGTTCGTCCACGTCAAAGCGGTGCACCACCAGCGCCTGCCCGTCGTCAGAGATGTCGGTTTTGGCGGTTTGCACCACGCGGCTGGCCACCTGCATGCACAGGTGCTCGTTCAGCGCCACAAACGGCAGCTGGGCGCTGCTGCCTTTGATGATGTGGCGGCGCGTCACCAGACTGGCCTTTTTGTGCTGTGCCAGTGGTGAACTGCTGTCGCCGTCACTCTGCGCGTCCAAAAACTTGGGCACCACGCCCGACACGCCACTGGTGGCGTGCTGGCGCACCAGGGCGGCAAAGGCAGCTTCGGAGTTGTCGCCTTTCAGCAGTGCAGCCACCTCAATGGGCTGGGCGGGTTCGTTGAGTTCAGCCCCGGCTGTGGCCACTTGCAAGCGGCCCACCATGTTGCGGCCAATGACCGACAGCAGCGCGATGGGGCTGGCCCCGATGTGCGGGCCAAACTGCTCTTGCAGCACTTGCAGCAAGTAGCCTTCGGGCAGGTTCATTTGCAGCACGGGGGGCAGCTGGTCGTCCCAGGCGTAGCTTTCAAGCCGAACCGGCATGGTGAGCGACACCAAGTCGTCCGCCGTCACCTGCGGGTGGTAGGTGAGCACGCTTTTGAAATCGCCTGCCTGCTCCAGCGTGGCCACTTCGCGCCCCAGTATGTATACCGACAGCTGCATCACCGGCTGCCTTGCGCGCGTTCGCGGCGCAGTTCATCCAGGTTGCCTGCCTCGCCTTGGCTTACCACCTCCAGCTCAGCGCCCAGCACGGCCAACACGGCCAGCAGCTTGCGGGCGCCGAATTCAGCCCCTCTCCCCCGTTCAAAGCGCGACAACGATTCAGCCGTCACCCCCGCTTGAGCGGCCACATCGCCTTGCTTGAGCCCCAGCAGCTTGCGGCGGGTGGCAACGGCTTGGCCGAGTTCTTGCAGGGTTTGCATTTGATATTTACGTCAATAAAATGTCTATTTAGGCAAATTATTGATTTAAAAATCAAAATAATCAAGAGTTACACGCCTTGTTTTGCATCAACCCAGCCCGCTGTCACACCCCGCGCCGCGCCTTCACCGCCGCCGCCAGGCCTTCCAGCACCGGCACCGTCTGCGCAAAGCTGATGCAGGCGTCGGTCACGCTCACGCCGTGTTTCAGGGGCTGGCCGGGCACGATGTCTTGCCTGCCTTCTTGCAGGTGGCTCTCGATCATGATGCCGGTGATGCGCCGGTCGCCCGCCGCAATTTGCGCGGCCACGTCGGCGGCCACGGTGATCTGGCGGGCGTGCTGCTTGCTGCTGTTGGCGTGGCTCACGTCGATCATCACTTGCTCGCGCAGGCCGTTGGCTTTCAGCAGGTCGCAGGCGGCCTGCACATCGGCAGCGCTGTAGTTGGTGGCTTTGCCGCCGCGCAGAATGACGTGGCAGTCGGCGTTGCCACGGGTTTCAAACACGGCGGCCTGGCCCATTTTGGTCATGCCCATGAATGCGTGGCCCGCTTGCGCGGCCAGGATGGCGTCTGCCGCCACTTTGATGCCACCGTCGGTGCCGTTCTTGAAGCCCACGGGGCAACTCAGGCCGCTGGCCAGCTGGCGGTGGCTCTGGCTTTCGGTGGTGCGCGCACCAATGGCGCCCCAGCTCACCAGGTCTGAAATGAACTGCGGGCTCAGCAGGTCCAAAAACTCGGTGCCCACCGGCAGGCCCACGGCCAGCACGTCCAGCAGCAACTGGCGGGCCAGCTCCAGCCCTTCGTTGATGGCAAAGCTGCCGTCCAGGTGCGGGTCGTTGATGTAGCCCTTCCAGCCCACGGTGGTGCGCGGCTTCTCAAAATAGGTGCGCATCACCACCAGCAGCTCGCCCCCCAGGCGGTCGGCCTCGGCCTTCAGCAGGTGGGCGTAGGTCAGCGCCTGGTCGTGGTCGTGGATGCTGCACGGCCCCACCACCACCACCAGCCGGTCGTCCCGCCCGTGCAGCACGTCGGAGATGGCCGCGCGGCTGCTTTCCACCAGGTTCTGCGCCTCCGGTGGCACCGGCAGCCACTCTTCCAGCAGCGCGGGTGTGAGCAGGGGGCGCACGGCGCGGATGCGCAAGTCGTCAATGCGGGTGGTGTCGTGGGTGGAAGTGCTGGTGGGCATGGGCTGTTGACAAAAATGCAGATAAAAAATGGCCTTGGCGCTTATTATGATTCAAGTCTTTGCTACCGTTATGTGACTTGAACGGCCATCTGCCCCGTCGAATGCGGTCTGCCAGGGCGTCACCCTGCCGCAGTCTCGGGCCTCATAGCCCGGCAAAGCGTTGACGCTGGTTTGAAAGGCCTCATCGCGCAACACGGTCATGGCGTGCTGCATGGCTGGGTTGTCCAGTGTGCGTGTGTGGCACACCAGAAAGTAGCGCTCCAGGGCCAGGGGGATGAAGTCCAACCCAAACTGCCGCGCGGCCGCTTCCAGGCCAAACCCCACATCTGCCAGCCCGCTGGCCAGCAGGGCCGCCACGGCGGCGTGCGTGGTTTCGCAACGTTCAAAACCGCCAATGGCCGCTTCTTCAATGCCCTGAGCCCGCAACAACCCCTGCAGCAAAAAGCGGGTGCCCGAGTCAGGTGGGCGGTTCACAAACCGCACACCGGGGCGGGTCAGGTCGCGCAACTCGTACACCTTGCGTGGGTTGCCGGGTGCCACCATCAGGCCCTGACGGCGGGTGGCCACGTCAATCACATGCCAGTCGGCCCCAGCCAACCAGGGCGTGAAATGCGCAATGGCCGCCGCCTGCATCTCCCCTTGGGGAATGTGAAAACCGCACACATCGCACGCCCCTTGGTGGAGGGCGGCCACTGCGGCCACCGTGCTGCCATAGTGCCTTTGCACCCCGTGGCCCAGTCGGTCCAGGGTTGCCACCAGTTGTTCAATGGCGTACCCGTGGCTCGCGTGCAGGCGCAGGGCTTGGGGGCCAGTGGGCAGCTCAGCCGCCAGGTCGGATTGAAGTTCTGACGCCAGCGACTCCAGCACTGGTTGAAGCCGCGCTGCAATGCGCTGGTCGGCCCAGACCAGCTTGTCGCCCAGCGGAGTCAACTGAGAGCCCTTGCCGCGCGCCATGTGCAGCAACGGCGCACCAAAAATGGCTTCGCTGTCGCGAACCAGAGACCAGCCGTGCCGGTAAGACATGCCCAGCGCCAGACAGGCCGCCTGGAGGCTGCCGGTCTGGCGAATCTGGGTCAGCAGTTCGATCAGGCGCGGCGACAGGGCCTGACCATTGCTGCCCTGGATGGTCCAGACGGGCTTGATGGAGATGTGGTTCATCGGGTAAACCCTTTAGGTGCTGTACAGCACATGCAAGGTGCCGAAGCGCTCATATTGCGCTGGTGTGGGGATGCAACGATTATTCGCCATCCTGTTTGTCAGGCTTGGCTCGCCCGCCTTGCCCCGTTGTGCCATGACTTGTGCCCTGCCTTCCGCCTCAACGCCGCCTGTGACGTTGCACCTGCGCAAAAAGCCGCATCACCAGCTCAAGGGTCGTCAGCCCACCGACGTAGCCCGCGCAGAGGTGCGTCGCCTCATCGGCCTGCCACCTGCAGACGTGGGCCACCGGCGCGACCTGCTGATCGAGCACCTACACGCCCTCAACGACGCGCACCACGGCCTGCCCGAGGTGCTGCTGGTGGCGCTGGCGGCCGAGATGAACATCCCTGTGGCCGAGGTGTACGAGGTGGCCAGCTTCTATCACCACTTCGAGGTGCTGCGCGATGGCGAAGCAGGCCCTGGCCTGACCGTGCGAGTGTGCGACGGTCTGAGCTGCCAGCCTGCCCACTTTGCTGGGCCGGGCCGATGTGCGCGTGTTGGCCGCCCCGTGCGTGGGCCGATGCGACCAGGCGCCTGCCGTGCAGGTGGGTCAATGGCCGCTGGGCCATGCCACCACAGACGCCGTCGCCGCCCTTGGGGCACAAGCCCCCGAAAATTTTGAAGAAAAATGGCATCTACCGCATGACTGTATTGACGTTGTAGCTACTGATTCCGTAGACCTTGAAGCCTACACAAGCACCGGTGGCTACGCCCTGGCACAACAAGTGGCCAGCGGCCAGCGCGATCCCGACAGCGTCATCCAAGCACTGGAACACGCCGGGCTGCGTGGCTTGGGCGGCGCCGGCTTTCCGGCGGGGCGCAAATGGCGCATCGTGCGCGGCCAACCAGCGCCAAGGCTCATGGCCGTCAACATCGACGAAGGCGAGCCCGGCACCTTCAAAGACCGCTGGTACCTGGAGCGCGATCCCCACCGCTTTCTGGAAGGCCTGCTGGTGGCCGCGCAGGTGGTGGGCTGCAGCGCGGTCTACATCTACCTGCGCGACGAGTACCACCACGCCCGCCGCCTGCTGACTCAGGCGCTGGCCGATTTGCGGGCCAACCCTCCGTGCGAATTGCCCACCATCGAGCTGCGGCGCGGTGCGGGTGCCTACATCTGCGGCGAAGAGTCCGCCATGATCGAAAGCATCGAGGGCAAACGGGGCGAACCCCGCCTGCGTCCGCCCTACATCGCCGAGGTGGGCCTGTTTGGCCGCCCCACGCTGGAGCACAACTTTGAAACCCTGTACTGGGTGCGCGACATCGTGCAACAGGGCGGTGACTGGTTTGCGTCGCACGGCCGCCATGGGCGAAAAGGCCTGCGCAGTTTCAGCGTCAGCGGGCGGGTGAAGCAGCCCGGCGTGAAGCTGGCCCCGGCAGGCATCACCCTGCGCGAACTCATTGACGAATTTTGCGGCGGCATGGCCGACGGCCACACCCTGTACGCCTATCTGCCCGGCGGGGCCAGCGGCGGCATCTTGCCCGCACGGCTGGCCGATGTGCCGCTGGACTTTGACACCTTGCAGCCCCACGGCAGCTTCATTGGCAGTGCGGCGGTGGTGGTGCTGAGCCAATCTGACCGCGCCCGAGATGCCGCGCTGAACGCCATGCAGTTCTTCGCACATGAAAGCTGCGGCCAATGCACCCCCTGCCGCGTGGGCACCGCCAAAGCCGCCGCACTGATGCAAGCCCCCGTGTGGGACGCCGACACCCTGACAGACCTGGCCACCGTGATGGTGGACGCCAGCATCTGCGGCCTGGGCCAGGCCGCGCCCAACCCCATGCAAAGCGTGCTGACGTACTTTCCACACGAGGTGAGCGCATGAACGCCCGCGTACCCAACCTGACGCAAGCCACGCGCCACGGCACCCACCGCCCAGGCCCTGCGCCCGACGCGCCAGAGGTGGCGCTGACACTGGACGGCCACCCCGTCAACGCCCGCCACGGCGAAACCATCCTGCAACTGGCCGACCGTCTGGGCGTGGCCATTCCCCGCCTGTGCGCAGCCGACGGCTTGCGGCCCGATGGCAACTGCCGTTCGTGCGTGGTGGAGATTGCCGGTGAACGCACCCTGGCCCCCAGCTGCTGCCGCAGCGTGGCCCCAGGCATGGCCATCCAGGCCACCAGCCCCCGCGCCCGCAAAGCGCAAAACATGGTGCTGGAACTGCTGCTAGCCGACCTGCCCGAACAAGGCCACAAGTGGGCCACTGACAACCCCGCCGAGCCCCACGGCGAACTCAGCCAATGGGCGGTGCAGCAAGGCGTGAGCGTGCGCCCCGCCTTGGCAGCCCTGCGTCGTGAAACACCCGCACCCGACCTCAGCCACCCCGCCATGGCCGTGAACCTGGATGCCTGCATCAACTGCAACCGCTGCGTGCGCGCTTGCCGTGAAGAGCAGGTGAACGGGGTCATTGGCGTGTCGGGTCGGG
>JFJP01039484.1_pt1 | contig 13377 bp, 10 predicted proteins | sample 431651 | NCBI WGS metagenome assembly JFJP01 (sample SAMN02602958, study PRJNA72255) | Microbial mat metagenome, whole genome shotgun sequencing project. | biome: fresh water; feature: sink hole; material: water; isolation source: purple microbial (photo- and chemosynthetic) mats found in...
TGCATCACTAGGCACGATAGCAACCTTGCCCATTGTGCCAGAACAACTCATAATTATATCATTTGGAAGCACTTCAAAACCTTTCATTTCGTTAAATTTCTCTTCAGAGATGAAATACCTAAAATCTTGAAATTGATTATAAATTGCATGAGATTGTTCATATACCGGAATACCCTTTTCAACAAAAATTTCCTTTTTTAAACTACCGCCAAAAGGTCCCCTTTTAAATATGCAGATGTCCCCTAATTTTTCATAATTCAAATTGCCAAAATCCTTATCTGAATTTTTATATCTCTCCCCACTCAAATTATAATCCCCGTTTTTGGCAATTTCGGATTTTTGGACGATGTGGGCTATGGCATCGGTGGGAGACGCGCAACTGCGCGTCTCCACAAATTCCCTGATGATATCTATGGCATCATCCAATTGTCCCCCTTTTACAGCATTCCGCTGTGCCCCTAATCCATAACCATCGTTGGCAACCTTAACAAACAGAATTTCATTGCTGGTTTTTGCAAATTCTTTGTCCATTAACAATATGGAGGTTTTTACTCCGCTGTAGGGATTAAAAACACCTGCCGGTAAACTCACAACGGCATAGAGGTAATGTTCCACCAGCATTTTCCGCAATTCTTTATAGGCTGTTCCGCTCTGGAAAATGATGCCTTCGGGAACAATTATTCCTGCACGGCCTTTGGGGTTCAGGTGTTCGGCAATGTAATCTACAAACAACACCTCGCTGCGGTTACTGCTTATCGAAAATTTCTTGTGTGGCCGTATTCCGCCCTTCGGACTCATAAACGGGGGATTTGCCAGAATTACATCAAAATTGTCTTTCCATCGGTCTTCGCTGCTCAGGGTATCGTATTCCGAAATGTGCGGGTCGGAAAATCCATGTAAATATAAATTTACCAGGGATAGGCGTACCATATCAGGGGATATGTCGTATCCCACGAAATTATTGATGATTCGTTTGCGTTCGTCGGGGGTGGAAACGCCCAATTGGGCGTTTGTACCATCCCCCCCATTCATTATATATTTAAACGCCGAAATCAAAAACCCCGCCGTACCGCACGCCGGATCCAGAATGGTATCGTTTTTACCCGGGTTTACCGCTGCCACCAAAAAATCAATGATATGGCGGGGGGTGCGGAATTGTCCTGCATCGCCCTGCGAACCCATTACCGAAAGAAGGTATTCAAATGCATCGCCTAATTTCTCGCTGTGGGTATATTCAAATTCGCTGATGGTTTTCAGAAACATTTTCAGGGTTTCGGGGTCGCGATAGGGTAGATAGGCGTTTTTGAAAATGTCGCGGAACAATTGCGGGATGTTTGGATTTTTATCCATGCTCACAATGGCTTCGGAATATAAACCCAGCATTTCAATGGCGGTTACCTTGGAATCGAACAGATTATCCCAGCTGAATTTTTCGAAATCCCCCGAAAAGAATTTAGCCTTTCCCCCCAATTCAATGGCTTCCTTGTCCATATCGTCCATGAATTTATAGATCAAACCAATGGTAATCTGTTCTATTTGCGCCTTGGGATCGGGCAATTTACCAACCAGGATATCACGGCAATCGTCAATTCGTTTTTTGGTGTTTGTATCTAACATTTTGGGGTCTAATTATTGGCGTTTGGCGTTTTAATTTCATCATCCTTCCATTTTGCCGGATTGGCATCAATATAATTCGAAATTCGTTGAAACGATTCATCGTTTCGGATAATATGATCGTGAAATCGCGATTGCCATGCGAAATCGGCATGGATTTTCCGGGCGTTTATGGTGCAAATGCGTTTGTATTGGTTGATAATAACGCCCAAATTGGGCGTTCGGACGGCCGTGGTAGAGACGCCCAAATTGGGCGTCTCTACGAATCCCGATCCCATTAAATCATCATTTTTATTAATCATCAATATCCCATGAATATGATTCGGCATCACCACAAATGCCCCCAATTCCACAAATTTAAAATGCCCGGGAATTTCGTACCAAAATTGTTTGGCAATTATTCCGATTTCCGATAAATTCATTTTTTTGTTATGCACCTCCCCAAAATAATGCAAACGGTTATGGGTACAAATTGTCACAAAATATGAGGCATTTGAACCATAGTCCCAATTTTTCAACCGGGCAGAGGGTATGCGGTATTTATTTCGAAATTTTTCAGACATTTTATCAGGCCGCAAATTTTTCAAGGCTTACATAATCCTTAATGTATTGAGGAATCACATCTCTGTATTTGCCGGCGACTTCTTTAAATTGCGAAATGGTAAGGGTTGGATTGGTTTGCAGTGCCTGAAAATCTTTGGCCTCAATAATTTTTCGTATCTCGTTATCCACAATGTATGCCTTGAAGAAATATTTTAATGCCCGCAAATTAACCTCCTCCTCAGGTGAATAAATAGAAATAAATTTATCGAATTCCTCATCCAGTAATTCGTCTTTCGTTTTGAATTTCGGGATGATGCCAAATACTTTTTCCACCATTTCACGGATGGATACCTTGCGGTCAATTTTTGCGGCCTTGCGAAGTTTCTCCAGATTAAAATATGCTTCCGGTTTATCAAAAATTTCGCTTTGTATATGCGAAACTACCTGTTCCCAGTTACCGAGTTCCACATTCTTTTTAATGATGTCGTCCATGGCTATCCGGTCTTCGAATTTTTTAAACAGCATACGATCGATTTTCATTCCTTCGTATCCTATTTGTTTTTCGCTTAGAACCGATAAAGGGTCGGGCCGGAAACTGGTATATTTATCGATATCAATTCCCCCTCCCCCTGCATCTTTGCCTGTCCGGGGTTTTGGTAATTTTATTTTTTCGTCGTAATCAAATTTATCCTCGAAATATTCGCAGTTGGCAAAGAAGTCAAACAGTTTGAAAAACGTCTTTTCGTGTTTTATGATTTCTTCTTCACCCAGTTCGTTTTTGTGTTTAAAATCAAACGTGTTTTTACGGGTTCCTCTCCCTTTTATCTGCACAAAATCCGACGGACTGAAAATTGGCCGCATCATGCAGAGATTCAGCAAATCCGGACAGTCGTAACCGGTTGTCATCATCCCAACGGTAACGCAAATGCGGGTCTTGCACGATTTGTAGCCTTCCAGCCAGCTTGTTTTACCATTCAGGTTGTTATTGGTAAAATTGATTGACATTTGTTGCGAATCGGCAACCTGTGAAGTAACCTGTATGGCAAAATCGGAATTGTATTTGTCGGGGAAAAGCTGATCGGCAAATTCGTTCAGAATTTCGGTGATTCTTCTGGCATGGTTCTGGCTCACGGCAAACACAATGGTCTTGCCGACCTCGTTGGTAATCGGATCACACAAGGCATTTTCCATAAATGTCTGACAGAAAACCCGGTTGGTTCTATCCGAAAAGAATTTCTTTTCAAAATCGCGGGTAACAAAAACCTCTGTTTCTTCTCCTTCTTCGGTGGGAACAACAACTGCATACCCCTCATCGGACAGTAATTGCGTGGTTATTTCAGTACGGGCATCCAGAACCCGGGGATTAACCAGAAAGCCATCGTTAACGCCGTCAATTAATGAATAGCGGTAGGTTGGTTCACCTCCCTCGCAACCGAATGTAGAGTAGGTATCCCTTAGCATCCTGCGCTCAATTTCCCTGGGGTCGTTATCTCTGACCTTAGCCGGGTCAACACCTTTAAGGTAATCTTTGGGAGTTGCTGTGAGGCCTAATTTATAGCCATGGAAATATTCAAAAACAGCCCGTGCATTGCCTGAAATGGAGCGGTGCGACTCGTCGGAAATGATCAGGTCGAAATCCGTTGGTGAAAACTGGCTCCGGTATTTATTGTCGAACATCAGGGATTGAATGGTTGTAACCACAATATCCGCTTTTCGCCAGTCGCTTTTATGTTCTTTAAAAATGAAGGTAGAATAATCGGGTTTCAGGTAATTGGTAAATGCTTTCCAAGCCTGGTCTTCGAGTTCCAGCCGATCCACCAGAAACAAAACCGTGCGGGCATTTTTTGTTCTTAAAAAGAGCCGGATCACAGCAGCAGCAGTAAGGGTTTTACCGGTGCCCGTTGCCATCTCAAAAAGAAAGCGGTCTTTTCCTGCACTTACTGCATTTTGCAAACTTTGAATTGCTTTAAGCTGATATGGTCGCAGAAACCGAAGCGCATTGGTCCAGATAAAATCTTTACTATTTTCAACAGTCCCGTTCCATCCCGGTCTCTGCGCATAATCAGGCATCTGAACCGTAACAATATAATCGATATCAACGGGTTCGGTTGCCAGAGCATTTCTGTCCGGATTCCATTCTTTTATTGCACCGATTTCATCAGGGGAAGGAAATTTATAAACCGGCTTTGGATTTCCCTTTTTGAGGTTCCACAGGTAATGAACGATACCATTCGACAAAATAATAAACTGTGCCCCAACGGTATTTGCATATTTCCGGGCTTGTTCCTTTGCCACCAGGGGGTGAAGGCTTTCCCTTTTAGCCTCCAGCACACAAACCGGTTTATTGTTGGAGTCTATTAGTAAAAAATCAAGCGAACCCGATGTAACGCTTTCAAAATCATTGCCCCAGGCATCCGCTTCTTTCTGAGTAATTTTCACATGGTTTTCGAGCAGGATATTCGCCCTTCCTTCAGGGGTATCGAAGAACCGCCATCCGGCTTCCTGGAGGAGCTGGTTTATTTTGATTCGGGAGTGTGCTTCGTTTTGGGGCATTAATCAGATCATTACAAATTATCTGCAAGATAAAAAAATCTTTGATCGATGCTACGAGGGAAAGAAGGTGTTTTGAAAATCGTTTTTATTATTTAAGAGATTTCTCTTTATCCGATTGGGGGTTGCAGGGTTTTTGGCGCAAAGCGACAAAAACCCTGCAAGCCCTCCGAAAAACGTACGATTTGTCATTCCGAAAGGAACGAAGTGGAGTGAGGAATCTCCCCGGGAGCATGTTTAAACAAAAGCAACAGTCGTATATAATTGCTAATCTGGCCTTTGTAATCGGTAAAGAAAAATTACAAAATCCTGACCTGGAATAAGGGTACATTATACTATTTTCAAACATACGCCCTTTACGCAGTTTATAATCATTATACATTCTACAGCGCTTATTAATCATTACTTTTGGCACTATTCTTTAAAAGTGCGGGGTCAGCACTGATAAACTCTGACAAAACCAAAATGAAAACTAAAACCATTTTTTGCCCTGAAATTCTAAAGGGCTTGCGATTGTTTTTATATGTTATCGGTGTTTTTTTATCAGTTTCCACATTGAGCAGTTGTGAAACGGAGGACAATACCCCCAAAGTTGATCCTGTTAAATATTCTGAAGCTGATATGCTCGGAACATGGCAAAGACATAGTGTGGTTACAAACAGTTCTAATCAGGGATTCTGGATCCGTGCAACACTAGTGAATACCGAAACTACTCATACTGCTCACTATGTTCTTCCCAATGGACATAATATGGATACTACTTATACCGGAATGGTTGTTACAATGACCGAAGACGGGGTTATTACCACTCCATCGGACCCCGCGGCACATTCTTATCTTAGTTCTGATAAAAATTTCTGGGTGGGAACAACAAAAAGGGATGATTTATATACTTTGGTGATCGACCAGAAAAGTATCAGCGGAACATCCTATAGCGCTTCAGATTTTCAGGGAACATGGCAAACGCATTACCTGGTAGCTGGCGGAACCTGGACTGGCTGGATTCATGCAGTTTCCGTTTTGGACAATAATGGAACAAGTATCTCAAATTCCCTTGTAAAAAGCGATGGCGAAACAGGTACAACTGCCGGTGGTACAAATCTGATTTCATCAGACGGTATAATCTCTTATGAAGCAGTTCCAAGTTATCATGGATTTATGAGTGTTGATAAAAAATTAATGGTTACCAATATGACTGATGGTGGTGGCGGTGGCGGACTTTCAATTGCACAAAAAATGGTAGATGGAACATCATACAGTATCGCTGATCTGAAAGGTAAATGGCAACTTCATGATATTATTGTAGGTTCGGAAAACTGGACGGAACATGGTAATATGACTCTTGATAGCCTGGGAAATGCTGAAATTTCAAATCTTATACGTGATGATGGTGAAATCTTTGATAATCCTGGTACAATAACATTAGTAATATCTGCTGATGGTATTGTTACTTTTGGTGAAGACTTCCATGGGTTTTTAAGTGCAGACAAAAACCTGATAATTGGAACAAGAGGAGATGCAGAAAATGCATATAGTCTTATTGTACTTCAAAAAATGCCATAGGAAGGATTAATAAAAAGTCCTGATATACTTCCCTTAAAAAGGATTTCCTGAAACCAATTAAAGCTTCATGTCGTCTGCATACCAGACACCACATGAAGCTTTTATTTTCTGATAATGTAAGATATCCTCAAATCATGGTATGCGTTCTTTCGCTCTTTCAGCCATTTTTGGGCTGACTGGCAGCCCCTATATAAAAATTCCATGTGGCTTTCCCGAACGTTATCAAAATAGAATGTTTTGTCCAATTCTTAATAAAAAGGAAGGTTTGTTAATTGGTAAAAATAAAATTGCTAATTTTATTTTAGGATTAAAACCAATGATTGTGTAGCCGGCGACCTCAAATTTCAGCTTGCATTCTTTTCGGTCTTACCTGCCTGATATTCCTTGTTTATAGATACATTAATACAATGAGAAAACATTTTTTCAATTTGGTAATTGCTTTATTATTTGCCGGTTTCTTTTATTCTTGTAAGGATACAAGAGATTATGCCCGCAAAACAATTTCCCTGAACGGGCAATGGCAATTCACGGTTACCCCCGTGGAATCATCAATGCCAAATGAATTCAGAGGGAATTGCCAGGTTCCGGGCCTGGGAGATTTGGCCGATTTTAAAATAGATAGCTTTGGATTTCGGTTTAGTCAAAAAAGAAATTTGTGGTATAAAAAATCATTTACTATAAACAATCAGCCTGATGAGAAGGTTATTCTGATTTTGAATAAGGTGAAATTCGGGCATGCCGTGTATGTAAACGGTCAAAAAGCCGGCGAATCTGATTATTGTTTTACACCATCAGAATATGATATTACTACTTCATTAAATCATGCCGGAGAAGTAAACGAACTGGTTGTAAGGGTAGGCGCTTTTCCTGATAATCTTGACAGTTCCACTATTTATGGAGCCGACTTTGAAAAAATCCGTTACCTGTCCGGGATTTACGATGATGTGGATTTAATCATTACCGGGAATGAGCATATTAACAATATTCAGATAGCACCCGATATCGAAAACAGCAAAATAAAACTTGCTGTTTATATGGATAACGATAAAGCCAATAAATTACATTACAACATCACCGACAAAACTACCGGGAAAACAGTTGTCTTTGGCAAACTGACCAATATCAGCTGGGAGAACAACATGGCTTTGTTTGATATTGAGCTACCGAATTTTGAAGTATGGTCGCCCGAAAATCCTCAACTCTACGCTTGCACTGTAAAATCTGCAAACGATCATTTTACAAGCAACTTTGGCATGCGCAGTTTTGGCTTTAATGCGGAAACAGGTCGTGCTGAACTTAATGGCGAAACCTATTTTATGCGAGGCACCAATGTTTGCATCTTTCGCTTTTTTGAAGATCCCGACAGGGCTGCTCTGCCATGGGATACCGTTTGGGTACGACAATTGCATAAGAAATTCAAATCGATGGGCTGGAACTCCATCCGGTATTGTATTGGCTTTCCTCCTGGGTTCTGGTACGATATTGCCGATGAGGAAGGGTTATTAATTCAGGATGAATACCCTATCTGGACGGGGCTTAACAGGGAAGGAACTTCAGCTTTTCAAATCTATTATCCTCATGTTACAGCTGCTTCTTTAGCAAATGAGTTTAAAGACTGGATGCAGGCTCATTGGAATCATCCCTGCCTGGTTATCTGGGATGCTCAAAACGAATCGGTAACTACCATTACTGGCGATGCAATAAAATTGGTGCGTCAGTTCGACTTATCGAACCGTCCGTGGGAGAATGGTTATGCCGCTCCTGATCAACCTACAGACCCGCAGGAAGCTCATCCTTATCGTTTTACCAAGTACTATGTCCAGCATGAAATAAAGAGAGCTGAAAATCCCTTAAAGGAGCTCTTCAGTGAAGCTCAAATCCCTGATAACAGCGCCAGCGACCGCACGCCACCAAAAGATGGCGGCGTTTATCCCAATCCCATTATCATTAACGAATACGCCTGGCTATGGCTTAACCGTAACGGTACCACAACCCTGTTGACCGACAGGGTATATAAAGTATGTTTTCCTGATGATACAACTTCATCCCAGCGACTGGAAACCTATGGCAGGCATTTAGGCATTCTTACCGAATACTGGCGTGCCCATAGAAAAAGTGCTGGTGTACTGCATTTTTGCGGATTGGGTTATTCCCGTTCCGAAGAACCCCGTGGTCATACCAGCGACCATTTTATTGATATTAAAAACCTCACTTTCGACCCAAATTTTGTAAAGTATGTAAAACCTGCTTTTAACCCGGTTGGAGTCTTTATCGATTGGTTCGAACATGAAGTAATTGCCGGCCAGCCAATTGCTGTTAATGCTATAATAATTAATGATTTGGGTAGTACAGTTGAGGCTGACATGCAGTTGAGATGGGCCAGTGATAGTGAGCAAATTGCAGTTTCTGAAAAAATCAATCTGCTTCCGTATGAGAAAAAAGACCTTAAATTTGATATTTCTTCACCACAGATTCATGGTGAATATGAATTGGTTTTATCGGTAAAGTATGATGGAATAAGCATTGAAAGCAGAAGAGAAACTCGGGTAAACATGAAAAGATGAGACTGATTGTATAAATACTGCATAAAGAAACCTCGATTTAGTGATTCCGGATAACGGGCATAAGTATAATGAAAATTCACATCTACTATATTTACATTCTCACGAATAAAACAAATACTGTTCTTTATACAGGTGTAACAAATGATTTGATAAGACGTTGCCATGAACATAAAAATAAACTTATCAAAGGATTTACTGAAAAGCATAATGTTAACAAATTGGTCTATTACGAAGTTTTTGACTTTATTGATGTAGCCATTAAAAGGGAAAAACAAATTAAGGGATATTCCAGAAGCAAGAAAGATGCCTTAATTGACAAAGTAAACCCGGGCAGGACTGACTTATACAAAGATGGAGTAATTGTACAGATTCCTCACTCCGCTTCGCTTCAATCGGAATGACAATGATCATGTCTTAATAGGAGGAGGACGGGGCGGCTATGCCGCCCCGTCCTCCTCCTCCTCCTCTCCCCCCAAAAAAAAGTGTCATTCCGAACGAAGTGAGGAATCTACCAGAAAACTACTACTCAATCCCAATCAAATCAATCTCCCCCATCAACCTCCCCGTTTCCGCGAGCGCAACAATAATTTTCTGATAGTGTAAGATATCCTCAGATTCCAGCTTGCGTTTTTTCCGGTCTTTCAGCCATTTCTGGGCGGGCTGGTAACCGTTGATGTAAAAATTCCAGGTGGTTTCACTAAAAAAAATGCTGTACTGCGTAACCGGAAAAATAGTAATATCTGGTAGTTAAAAAAAGTTGGGCATAAAGCAACAAAACCTTGCAAACTTGCACGATTCTCATTGATTAGTGGTAAATTTGAAGCATGAGTAAAAAAGTTCATTATATTGATATCGAGATTGATAAACTTACAAATAGCATCGAAAATGCATTTTCAGGAGATAGTTTTGATACTGATTTGATGCCAATTTCAAAAGAGGATTTACGATCAATAAAAAAAGGGAATGGATGGCAATTTGACTGGAAATATGAGTTCGGGCAAACTGATAGGCATGTTTACAAATTGACAATAATTGGTAATCCAAACATAATTCAAGGGTTGATAAGTTTCTCAGATCAAAAAGACCATTTATTTATGCATCTGATTGAGAGTGCACCGTTTAATAGGGGAAAAGATAAAATATATGTTGGAGTTGCTGGAAACCTGGTTGCATTTTTGTGCAAAGAGTCATGGGATAGAAAATATGAAGGATTCGTTTCATTTGTTTCAAAAACCCGATTGGTTGAGCATTACGAAAAGACTTTAGGCGCGGTTCATGTTGGTAATCACAAAATGGTTATTTTTCCTAAAGAAGCATTACAATTGATTAAGAAATATTATAAAGACTGAGATATGGGATTAATTAGAGAACCAAAAGGAGTAGATTTTGTAGTTGACCCGAGACCATTAAAGGATTGGGAGAAAAAGCAGATAAGTGATATTATAGCTCACTACAAAAAAACCGGAGAGATAAAAAAAATGTCTATTCCGAAAAAGACTAAATTGGGACAGATTGTGTAAATATTGCACAGATTACCTTCGGTGAGCTCGTACGCTATCAATCTCCCCCATCAACCTCCCCGTTTCCGCGAGCGCAACAATAATCTTCTGATAGTGTAAGATATCCTCAGATTCCAGCTTGCGTTCTTTCCGGTCTTTCAGCCATTTCTGGGCGGGCTGGTAACCGCTTTTTTAAGTTCAAAAAAATAACTTGTTTCCATTTTTATTTAAAAGAAAAAAATAGTATATGAGAAATTTATTAATCACATCCATAATAATGCTGCTTATATTGGGATGCAATAGTTCTAAAAACACGAATAATGCAGAACCTTTCCATAAGGCCCAATGGATTGCACTGACACAACTTGAGGACAGTATGAAAGTTGTACCTGCCATACATGGCTGGGGAGATGAATTGGGAAATAAAGCGGTTGAACGTTCGGTTGTTCCCATGTTTCGAAAAGAATTTAATGAATCTGGTGATATTAAAAAAGTATCCATCAATATCTCCGGAATTGGTCACTACAAACTGTTTATAAATGGAAAGTCAATAGGAGACAGATTTTTAGCACCCGGCTGGACCTTATATCAAAAACGATGTTTATACAATACCTATGATATTACTGAACAAATAAAAAAGGGGGATAATGCCATAGGAGTAATTGTAGGAAACGGATTTTATAATATAAACCGCGAACGCTATCGCAAGTTGGTAGTTGCTTATGGCCATCCCCGATTAATTTTTAATATTATTATAGAATTGAAAGATGGTACCATTAAAAATATCATTTCAGATTCCACAATTAAAGTAACTCCATCTCCTGTTACATTTTCAAGTATTTACGGAGGCGAAGATTATGATGCCCGCTTAGAGCAAATGGGCTGGAACAATGCCGGTTTTGACGATTCAAACTGGAAACATTCGATTGTATTAAATGATTCGATAGGAACACTTTTTCCTGAAAAAGATCATCCGTTAAAAGTTATGCAGACATTTGAAACGAAAAATATTATCACTTCAAAAACAGGAAAAACGATATATGATTTTGGACAAAATGCATCCGGGATTATTGAATTAAAAGTAAAAGGGAACCAAGGTGCAAAAGTTATTATTAAACCGGATGAGCTTCTCAATAAACAAGGAAACGTAAGTCAGGTTAGTGGTGGCGGACCCTATGAATTTAATTACACGCTTAAAGGAGGCGAAGAGGAAGTGTGGCAACCATACTTTTCATATTACGGGTTTAGATATGCCGAAGTAGAAATTATTGAACCCTCAGGTGTTGATACAAAAACAGAAGTAGTTGAATTAAAAATGCTTCATACCCGCAATTCATCACCAACCGTGGGATCTTTCTCCTGTTCCGATACCCTGTTTAATCAAATTTTTGAACTCATAAATTGGGCTGTTAAAAGCAACATGGCTAGTGTTACCACCGATTGTCCGCACCGCGAAAAACTTGGATGGCTGGAACAGTCCTATCTTATTGGCTCTTCGATGCACTACAACTATGATATTCATTCATTTTATAGTAAGATTGTTGACGACATGATGGATTCTCAGCTTGAGAATGGACTTGTTCCGGATATTGCTCCCGAATTTGTGCATTTTAAAGACGGATTTCGTGACTCTCCTGAATGGGGCAGCGCTTCAGTAATTATTCCCTGGTTATTGTATAAATGGTATGGCGATAAAGATGTATTAGCAAAAGCCTATCCCATGATGAAAAAATACATCGACTATTTGCAAAGCAAAGCAAAAGATCATATTCTGGATCATGGATTAGGTGATTGGTATGATTTGGGTCCCGATTTTCCGGGAGAAGCGCAATTAACACCCAAAGCACTTTCAGCAACAGCCATTTACTATTATGATTTGAAGCTACTGGAAATAATATCCGGGATTTTGGAAAAGAATGAAGACGTAAAAAAATATTCTGATTTATCTATAAAGGTTAAATCTGCTTTTAGTAAAAAGTTTTACAATCCCCAAACAGGTGTTGTTTCAACCGGCAGTCAAACTGCTTATGCAATGTCGCTTTATACCGGTTTAATACCCGAAGTTGATAAAGAGAAGGTGTTTAACAATCTTACAGACTCAATTACCAAAAATAATTATCGACTTACTTCGGGAGACATAGGATACCAATTTCTGGTTCGCGTATTAAGTAAAAACGGCAGATCAGATATTCTGTTTAAAATGAACAACAGAACTGATGTGCCCGGTTATGGATTCCAGTTAAAAAAAGGAGCTACTGCCTTAACAGAAAGCTGGGCAGCACTTGAAACACCTTCCAACAACCACATGATGCTGGGGCATCTGATGGAATGGTTTTATAATGGACTCGGAGGAATTGCACAAACAGAAAATTCAATTGCTTACGACACTATCGTAATTGCTCCAAAACCTGTTGGTAATATTACTTGGGTTAAATGCTCATACCAATCAATAAAGGGTGTTATTTCTTCAAATTGGGAATTAAAAGAAGGTAGTTTTTATCTCAATATAGAAATACCCAAAGAGGCTGTTGCAAAAATATTTATTCCTGTTCAGTATTCTAAAACTTCCTGCATTATTAAGGAAATGAAGACCAATAATACTGTAAATGTGGAGGTTAATAATGGTGAGTTTGAAATTGGTGCCGGCGCATATCAGATTGTTGCAAAGTAGTGAATAGAATTTCTTTTAATTGGTTGTCTGCCATGCTCTTTCGGGAGAATAAGATTATAGAGCATTCAACCGGACTGATATTGTATTAAATAAGCTAATATCGTATCCAAAAGGCTCCCATTTTGCATGATACCAGGCTTATGGAAACATTATAAAAAAGTATATTCGCAAAATAGCAATATGGGACAAACTTCACATATTATGAGAACAATAAAAAATTAAATTATGAGAACAATTGTTTATTATTATTCCCACAAAGGCAGCAACCGATATCTTGCAAACAAAATAGCCAATGATTTGAAATGTGAAATTGAAGAAATTAAACCAAGACTAAACTCTCATTTGCTGATGTTGATGGGATTAAATCTCGGAA
>JFJP01002167.1_pt1 | contig 13376 bp, 16 predicted proteins | sample 431651 | NCBI WGS metagenome assembly JFJP01 (sample SAMN02602958, study PRJNA72255) | Microbial mat metagenome, whole genome shotgun sequencing project. | biome: fresh water; feature: sink hole; material: water; isolation source: purple microbial (photo- and chemosynthetic) mats found in...
CTGCCCTGGGGCAAGTACACCAAGGACAAGCTGGACCTGGTACGGGCGCGCAAGATTCTCGACACCGATCATGATGGCCTCGACGACGTCAAGGAACGCATCATCGAATTTCTCGCTGTCGGAACGCTGAAAGGTGAGGTGGCCGGCTCCATCCTGTTGCTGGTCGGGCCGCCCGGCGTCGGAAAAACCTCCATTGGCCGTTCGGTGGCACGCGCGCTCGGGCGCAAGTTCTACCGCTTCTCGGTCGGTGGCATGCGCGACGAGGCGGAGATCAAGGGCCACCGGCGTACCTACATCGGCGCCATGCCGGGCAAATTCGTCCAGGCGATCAAGGAAGTCGAATCGCAGAATCCGGTGATCATGCTGGATGAAGTCGACAAGATCGGCGCCAGTTACCAGGGCGATCCCGCCTCGGCGCTGCTGGAAGTGCTTGACCCGGAACAGAACTCGGAATTTCTCGACCATTACCTCGACGTGCGTTTCGATTTGTCGAAGACGCTGTTCATCTGTACCGCCAATCAGCTCGACACCATCCCGGCGCCATTGCTCGACCGGATGGAAGTGATTCGCCTGTCCGGCTACCTGATGGAAGAAAAACTGGCCATCGCAAAGCACCATCTGTGGCCCAAGCAGATCAAGAAAGCGGGCCTGAAGCGAGGGCAGGTCAGCATTACCGAAGCCGCCGTGCGGAAAATCGTCGATGGCTATGCGCGCGAGGCCGGCGTGCGACAACTGGAAATGAACCTGGGTAAAGTGGTGCGCAAGAGCGTAGTCAAGATTGTGCGCAAGGAGGCGGAGAAACTGCATGTCACTGCCGACAATCTGGCTGAATTCATCAATGAACCGCCCTACATCCCGGAGAAACCGATGGCCGGCATCGGTGTTGTCACTGGCCTCGCCTGGACCGCACTCGGCGGCGCCACGCTGACCATCGAAGCGACCAAGGTGCACACGCTGAATCGCGGTTTCAAGCTGACCGGCAAACTGGGCGAGGTGATGAAAGAATCCGCCGAGATCGCCTACAGCTACATTTCCAGCCATCTCAAGCTGTACAAGGCAGACGTCAAATTCTTCGATGAGGCCTTCGTTCACCTGCATGTGCCGGAAGGCGCGACGCCGAAGGACGGCCCTTCCGCCGGCATCACCATGGCGACCGCGCTGTTGTCATTGGCGCGTAACGAGAAGATCAGCCGGCCACTGGCGATGACCGGCGAACTGACCCTGACTGGGCAAGTGCTGCCGGTCGGCGGTATCCGCGAAAAAGTGATTGCCGCCAAACGCGTTGGCATCCATGAACTGATCCTGCCCAATGCCAACCAACCCGACTTCGACCGCCTGCCGGATTACGTCAAAGCTGGCCTGTCGGTCAGCTTCGTCAAGCACTACAAGGATGTCGCGAAGCTGGTTTTTGGCGCCTGATGCCGCTGCTGCACCCAAGCGGCGGCCTGTTCTATCACCTGCGCGCCTGGCGCTGGCAAAGCACACGCTGGCTGCCGTTTCATAGCGAAGTCGCGCGCTGGCTGGATGCCTGGCGTCCCGAGGCAGCGCAGCTGGTGCTGATCGGGCCGAGCGGCGGCTATGCGCTGAATGCCCGTTTTCTGGCGCGGTTTCAACGCATTACCATACTGGAACCGGATGCGTTGGCGCGTCATCTGTTGCGCAAGCGTTTCTCCGACTTCGCGTTTGAATTTGCCGATTCAGGCTGGTTGGCTGGTTCAGACGGCCCCGCCATCCTGGCGCAACGCTATCCAGAAGCAGCCTTTCTGTTCTGCAACCTGCTTGGCCAGAAATTAACAGGGCAGGGCGTCGGGCATGATCGGCAAGCCTGGCTGGGAGGGCTTCAAACGGCTCTGCAAGGTCGCAACTGGGCTAGTTGGCACGACCTCGCCTCCACCACACGCCGGCCCAACCGTTTCGTTCAACTCAGTTTGCCCCAGGCAGAACCGCTGGACGACCTGCTGGCCCGGTTCTGGCTGGGCGGCGAACTGGAAATCCACGATCACGAATGCGCCGGCATGTTGCCGCAATCGCCCCGTCAGTACACCCTCTGGCAACTCGCCCCGGGTCGATTTCATCTGGTGGAGTGGCTGCCGGCGAAATCGGATGGATGAAAGCGGCTAACAAGCTGTCGGACTTTGGAATCGTCGGCTGCACCTTTTGTGCGCCTGCAATAACGTTCTACCGCCGTTTAGCCAGTTTGGCGAAGCGCCGGATGATGTCTGGCTGGACATCGCGCAGCTTGTCGTTGGCGTGGCGCTTGAAATCATCGGCGCCCGTATGTATCTCCAGTGACCGCCTTCTGAAGCGCGGCGATCAGGCTTCGCTTCAGCGACATACCAATACAGGAATCTTGCAGTGGGTCAGTACTTTCTGGGTTTCCGACCCGAGCAATACTGCACTGACGCCGTGCCGACCATGCGAAGCCATGAAAATCAGATCACACTGCTTGCTGTCGGCTGCGGCGATGATGCCTTCGTAAGGAAAAGTGAATTCATTCGTCAATTTCTCGTGGCTGACTTGGTAAACCTGCGCCATTTGGCTGGCCAGGCTGAGTATTTCGTTGGCATACCGTTTGATTGAATTGATGTTATTCACATCCATGCTAACCACGCCAAAGCCGATTTCGCCGGCAATGATGTCGGGTTGGTAAGCTGGCTTCGCATAATAGAAAACCAATTTCGCCTCGATTGCCTTGGCAAAAAGACAGGCTTGCTTGACTGCGTTATTCGCTAGATCGCTGCCATCAATAGGCACCAGAATTTTCTTGTACAAAGTATTTCTCCGTTCATTTTTTCGATTTCAAACCGCCCGGGGCTGGATGGCGAGGTTGGGTAACGCGCCTGGGTGACGCGTTTGGGTAAGCAATCCCGTCTCACCTATTTTCGCCCCTCTTCAAACAACATTATGGTGACGGCGAATGACAGAATGAACAACCAGACATCCGCGTCGCATAGCGTTGTTGAAATGCATCAAGCAACCGATCTTGCCCCCGAAAAACGTACTCCATAGCGAAAGTTTGTGAGGCCGGCTGAAGGTTGGCAGGCTTTACGGCAGGATGTTTGAAAACCGGCGCGAGGCCATGGTTGAGGTCATGGACTGGCTGACTTTCTACAACCACAAGAGAATTGCACTCGACGCTGGGTTACGTCAGTCCCACGACGTTTGCGCAACGCTGGTTTGCGGCCCAGCAGCAAGGCAGAAAGTCCGCATATTGGTCAGACTATGCAGTCCGGAATTCAGGGGCAAGGTCAGTTTAGTTTCCAAAGCGGATATAGGCGATTGTGCCGATACCCGCCAGCAGCAGCGCTGCGCCGCTCATGTGCGGCTATTCTCCCGGCACACCCTGCCACAGCATGTCGAAACCGAGCTCAAAGGTGTCGCTGCACATCTCGGCCAGTGCGCTGAATTTGTCGTTGAAAGTCTGGTCGGCATGCGATTTTTCATGCTGCTCGAACGAGGACCAATAGGTCACGATGGCGACGTCGTAGTCGGGCACTTTGACTGAGCTGACCGAGCCTTCCTGGCTGATGAATCCAGCGTAGGCAAAAACCTGTCCGGCGATAAAACCGCCAGCCTCGTTGCCGTAGGTTTCCTTGACCACATGGCACATCTCGCCCAGCGCGAGTTCAATGTCATTGGCGGTAACACCAGGCTTGAGCTTGACTGCGTTGAACAGCATCTTGCTTCCGAACGGAATGGTGACGGGATTGAACATGGCATTCTCCTGTGTCGAAAAACCTGCCCGGGCGGGGCGGGATGTGGGTTTGGTATGAAATACGTTTAGTGCATCAACGACGCTTGAACAGGCTGACAAAATTGTCGTTCAAATCCGCCTGGAAGGCGGTCCTGGCGACATTCTGCTTGGCGCCCTTGAAGCTGAGTTGATTGATCAGACCTTTTTTCTTGTCCAGGTTGACCATCAGGCCATAGATGTTGTTCTTCTTGACCAGATAGGCGGCCACGGCGTCATCTTCGCTGGCGGCTTTTTCCAGCCACTTTTTCGCGGCGACCGGCAGATGCAGGAAGAGTGCGCCCTGGTAATCGATCTTCGCCAGTTCGATCAGTGTGTTGTGCACCGAGGCGTAGTTGTCGGCGTCGCTGACTTGGCCACCGAACAGCAGCGCGATCGCGTCCTTGTCTTTCAAGCTGGCCAAGGCGCTGGTTGCGTCTTCAGGCTTGCTGTAGGCGACGATGTCCAGGCGGCGCATCGGCTGTTCGCCGGCCTTGGCAGCGATCAACCCTGCATCCTTGTTGTTGGCGATAAACGCACCGGCCAGCGAGCCGGCCAGGGATACGCAGATGGTGCTGTCATTGACGGCGATGCCGAGTGATTTGGCTTTGATGACTTTGCTGAGCGCATTGCCTTCGAGCTGGCCGGCGTAGGCGCGCACGATGAACTGTTCGCCCAAGGTCAGTGGGACGGGGGCATCCGGCGTGGCATGGGCAAGCAGCGGCATGGCAAGCAAAGCCGCAACGGTCAGGTTGATGAAAGTGCGGGGAAATTGCATCGGTTTTCCTGGCTGGCTAAGTAACATGAAAAACCCAGCCGAAGCTGGGAGAGGGTTTTGCAGCGGGTTGCTTAAAGTGATTTCTTGCAGAAGTACCAGTCGACGCATTCGTGGCCTTCGTTCATGCGCGCTTCGGCGGCATCGACATCCTGCGGCGGCGGCACGATGACCTTGTCGCCGGGTTGCCAGCCTTCCGGTGTGGCGACCTTGTTGGCATCGGAGGTCTGCATGGCGGCGACCAGACGGACGAACTCGGCAATCGAGCGGCCGTTGCTCATCGGGTAATAGACCATCGCGCGCAGCACGCCGTTGGGGTCGATGATGAAGGTGGCGCGCACTGCCGAGGTATCCGAAGCGCCCGGCATGATCATGCCGTAGTCCTTGGCGACCTTCATCGACAGGTCTTCGATGATCGGGAAGGGGATGTCGACGCCGAATTTCTCCTTGATGTTGCGCACCCAGGCGACATGGGCGTAGTAGCTGTCGATCGACAAGCCGATCAACTCGCAATTCAGCTTCTGGAATTCAGGGTAGTACTTGGCGAAGGCCATGAACTCGGTGGTGCAGACCGGGGTGAAGTCGGCCGGGTGGGAGAACAGCACCAACCATTTTCCCTTGTAGTCGGACAGTTTCTTCACGCCGTGCGTGGTCTTGGCTTCGAAGTCGGGCGCGGCTTCATTGAGGCGGGGCATGACGGGGGCAGAATTCATTTCGGACATGATGTTTCCTTTGATTCGGGTTGTGGGTCTGACTACATTCGTTGATTAGCAATTGCTAATGTTTTGCAGTGTCCATGTCCCGGCCCCTTCTGTGAAATTGATTGTTATGAACGTGCCAATCTGTTTAGTAGATTGGCCTGAGCTTCAGTACTTGAGTGTGACGACGCTGTGGGCGCCCGCTTCAGTTACTTCGAATGCCGCTGCCTTGAATTTGGGCGGGCCGGAAGGTTTGTAGTTGTTGCTCAGGCCATAGCCTTCAATTGGAAACATGCCGAAGCGCAAGTTGAGTTTGCCGTCGCCGTTTTCGTCGTGATAGGCGATCACGGCATATCGTCCCGGCGGCAGGTCGCGGAACACGGCGCTGACGCTGCCAGCGGTTGCCGGCAAGGTCAGAATCTGGCGCGCTTTGTCCTCTTTGCGGAAGCCTTCTTCGCGCTCGAACAGCATCAGCTTGACCTTGCCGCTGTTGCTGCTGACGGCTTGCACGCTCACTTCGAGGTCGGCGGCATGAACAGTGCCAAGACCGCAAGCCATGCCGGCAGCCAGAAGCAGCAGACAGTTCTTCATGCTTTGCGCAGGCCTTTGACCCAGGCTTCCATCGCCTCGTTGGCGGGTTTCATCGGCGCTTCCATAAAACTGATGACGAACTTGTCACCCATGTCGGCGATACCAATTGAACGTGGACGCACCGCCAGCACCTGCGGGTTGGGCAGAGCGAAGCCAAAGCAGAAAATCACATCTACCGCGCCGACGAGGCCTTCGACAATTTCGCCGCCGATACCCTTGGTGTGTGCGTAATGGTCGAAGACGCCGATGAAAGCGACTTTTTCTTTCTCGGCAATCTTGCCTTTCAGATAGGCCACGACATCCTCAACGGTTTTGCAGTCGGTTTCGTTCTTGCCGATTTCAGCAACAAAAACCGGATATTTTTCCATCAGAAGTGTTTGTTTCATTCATTGCTCCAGCGTCAGATATAAGGGGTTGGGCAGGTTCGGGGATCAGGTCGGCAAACGTAACTCGACGACTGTCAGGCTGGGTTGATCATGTTCATGATCATGATGATGCCCGTGACCATGATCGTGCTCATGCGCTTCAGGCGCAAGCTCTGGCAGGTTGCCATTCAGCCAGGCGGTGATCGCGCTATCCGGATCGGTTTCCGATGTTGCAAGGGCGAGAATGCCTTTCTGCTTAAGTCGATTTTGCAGGCTGAATCCCATGCCGCCGGAAATCAGAACATCGACGCCATCAAGCGGATGCGGTTGATCATGTGCACTTTCATGGAAGCTTTGCTCAAGCGTCAGTTCGAGCAGGTTCTTACCCTTGATCTCCTTCCCCTGGACTTCATAAACCCAGAACTTGCGGCATTTGCCGGCATGTCCGGTAATGGTTTTACGGTTCTGGCTGGTGACGGCGATTTTCATGATGGGGCTCGTTTGTTGGGGTAACAACTCTTACAAAGCAAACATCGCGCCAGTTCAGGATTCGAAATCAGGCGGCTGATTACATTCAGATAATTAATCCACCCAGCGATTGACGGGCGGTAAATATTTCGCTTCTTGACAATATTGGCAGGCATGCAAGACATTATTGACATGTCACCGCCTAAACTCGAACTGTCCGGCGAACTTCTCGCCCTCCTCGAATCCCTACCTGAGCCGCGTATTCTGGTCGATCCGGAGTACCGCATTTTGTCGGCCAACGCGGCTTATCGGCACACCTTCGGCAACCCGGCCAAAATCATCGGCCGGACCTGTTACGAAATCTCGCATCACTTCGACAAGCCATGCGATCAGTGCGGTGAATCGTGCCCGCGTCAGACCGCGATGAAGACGCGGCAGCCCAGCCGTGTGCTGCATCTGCACCACACGCCGCGCGGCCAGGAATATGTCGATGTCGAGCTGGTACCGATTCTGGATGGCGCTGGCAAGCTGGCTTATTTCGTTGAGACCATGCGCTTTCTGCATGACAGCGGACGCCAACCCGGCGCGCTTGGCATGGTCGGCCATTCTGCGGTGTTCACCCGCATGCTTGACCTGATCAATCGGGTTGCGCCGGCGATGACGCCGGTTTTGTTGCTGGGGGAATCGGGCACCGGCAAGGAACTCGCGGCCCAGGCGGTGCATGACCTGAGCCCGCGGCGGGAGAAACCGTTTGTCCCGGTGGACTGCTCGGGCATGACCGAAAGCCTGTTCGAGTCGGAATTATTCGGCTATGAGAAGGGCGCCTTCACCGGCGCCGGCCAGCGCAAGACCGGGCTGGTGGAAGCGGCCGCCGGCGGCACGCTGTTTCTGGATGAGTTGGGTGATATTCCGTTGCATTTGCAGGTCAAGTTGTTGCGTTTGCTGGAAACCGGGACTTATCGCCGGGTCGGCGGCGTCGAGATGCTGCGCGCCGATTTTCGTCTGGTCTGCGCGACACACCGCGACCTGGCGGCCATGGTCGAGTCGGGCGAGTTTCGGCGCGATCTGTATTACCGGCTTTCCGCGTTTCCGATTCACCTGCCGGCGCTGCGTGAACGGAGTGAAGACCTGCCGTTGCTGGTAGCGCATTTGTTGACCCGGCTGGCGCCGGAGCGTCCGTTGAAACTGGATCAGGCTTCGCTGGCGCGGCTGAAGCACTACGCTTTTCCCGGCAATATCCGAGAGTTGAGAAACCTGCTCGAGCGCGCCATGTTGATGGCGGACGGCGACCAACTCAGCCTCGTCGATGATCTCCCCGCAAGCGGCGCCGACACCGCACGCGCTGAAGCGTCGATCATTTCGCTGGAAGAGGCCGAGCGCCGTTATGTGCGGCAAGCGCTGGCACAGCTTGGCGGTGACCGCAAGCAACTGGCAAGTCTGCTTGGGATCAGCGAACGTACCTTGTACCGCAAGCTTTGAACCACCCACATTTTCATCATGGTTGACCAATCCACCCAAGCCTCCCTATCCTCGCGACACTATTTCAGGAGTTGCTAATGAACACCGCTGTCACTGATTCAAACGTAAATACAGCCGCCCCGGCCCCCGATCTCGCCAAGACCATGCATTCGATCATCCAGCGCATCGCTACCGGCCCGGAATTGTCGAAGGACATTTCCATGCAAGAAGCCAAGCTGGGCATGCAAGCCATCCTGGAAGACGCAATCGACCCGGTTCAGGCCGGAATTTTCCTGATTGCGTTGCGCATGAAGCGTGAAACGAATGATGAATTCAAAGGCATTCTGGATGCGATTCTGGATGCGACCCAGCGCGTAACCGCCGACGTGGATGAGGTAGTGGATATTGCCGATCCTTACGACGGATACAACCGTTGCCTGCCGGCGGCGCCTTTCCTGGCGCCGCTGCTGGCTGAACTGGGCGTGCCGGCGATTTGCCAGGGACTCGAAGCGGTTGGGCCGAAATACGGAGTCACCGCACGCCATGTCATCCGCGCCGCCGGGGTCAATGTCGATTTAACCCCCGCTGCGGCCGCCGCGCGTCTGAGCGATCCGGCGATTGGCTGGAGTTATGTCGATCAGGCGCAGTTCTGTCCGGCTTTGCACGACCTGATTTCCTTGCGCACCAAGATCATCAAGCGGCAGGCGGTGACCACGATTGAAACGCAATCGAAACCCATCGTCGGCCGCAAGAAAACGCATCTGGTCACCGGTTATGTCCACAAACCCTATCCGCCGATCTACGCCATGCTGGCGCGGCATGCGGGTTTCGATTCGGCGTTGATCATTCGCGGGGTTGAAGGCGGTGTGATTCCGTCGCTGCGCCAACCCGGCAAGGCAACGCGCTATGACAACCATGGCGAGGAATATGAAATCGACCTCGATCCGACCACCCTCGGCATTGAGCAAACCGCCCGCTCGGTGCCGTTGCCGGACGATCTACCGAAAACCGAACGCGCCGATGAAGTCGTCATCGCGGTCGATATCAACGCCACCGCTGCAGCCGCCGCGAAAGCCGGCATGGCTGCGCTGCGCGGCGAGAAGGGGGCGACTTACGATTCGCTGTTGCTGACCGCCAGCCTGATCGTGCATCACGTCGGCAAGGCCGCCTCTTTCAAGGCGGCGGGTGAACTGGTGCGCGCCGCGCTGGATTCCGGCCGTGCGGCGGCACGGGTCAAATGAAGGGGGCGAAATCATGACCTGGACCGTAGTGGCTGTTGAAGGCGAACTCGGCGTCGGCCAGATGAAACGCATTGCGCCGGCCGGCAAGCCGTTATTGCTGGTGAATGCCGAGGGCGGCTATTTCTGTGTCGATGAAATGTGCAGCCATGAGGACTATTCGCTCTGGTTCGGCTGCGTCAAAGGTCGCTCGATCAAATGCTCGCTGCATGGCAGCTATTTCGATCTGGCCAGCGGCAAGCCGTTGAACGAGCCGGCTGACTGCCCGCTGACGACCTATCCGACCAAACTTGAAGCTGGCGACATCTGGGTGGATGTGTCGTAGCAGTGATGTCGAGGTTACTTGAAGAAGGCGAGCAAGACTGGCTGGCCTTGCCTCAGGTTGCGGCGGGTTTGCGGTTGCTTGCCTCAATCACGGTTGCCTGGACATAGCGTCGACCTTCTTCCTCGAAGCTGGCCAGGCTGACCTCAACTGCAATGGTTGAGCCATCTTTGCGAATGCCGAATAAATCCAGGCCGGCGCCCATGCTGCGGATGGACGGATTGGCCAGATAATGCTGGCGCAATTCAGCGTGCCGGACGCGGCTTTCCTTGGGCAGCAGTTGCTCCAGTGAACGGTTGAAGAGTTCGCCTGGCGCATAGCCAAACATACGTTCAAGCGCCGGATTGGCCATCTCGATCGCGCCATGATCGTCGACGACCAGCAGCCCGTTCGGGTTGGTTTGCATCATCAGTTGCAGACGTGCCTCGATCCGCCGATGCAGCAACTCGCTCCGCTTGCGTTCCGAGATGTCGGCCACGAAGGCATCGACAAAAATTTCGCCATTCTCGTAAAACGGGCTGAGGCTGATCTCGATCGAGAACTGACTGCCATTCTTGTGTCGGCCGTAAAGTTCGCGGCCGCTGCCCATGGGGCGCGAAACCGGGTTGCGAATGAAGGTGGCAAAATGTTGCGCATGCATTGGCGCGGCCGATTCTGGAAGCAGAATTTCCAGGGGCTGGCCGAGCAATTCTTCACGCGCATAGCCGAACATGTTGGCCAGCGCCGGGTTCACCAGCACGATGCGACCATTCTTGTCGGCTGCCAGCAGGCCGTTGGTATTGGCTTCAACCACCAATCGGAAGCGTTCCTGGGCTTGATGCACGGCTTTCGCCGCTTCGGCTTCCGCCTTTGCTTTCGCGACGTTGGCGACTGCGGCAGCGCGCCCGACCACGGCGCGCGCGAGCCAGGCGGCAATCACGCCATACAGCACCAGCAGAGAAATCACGTAAATCCCGACCGAGCGCCAGGCGCTTTGCCGTAGCGGCGTCATTTGCTCGCTGGATAGATGCGTCACCACCAGCCAGGTCGGGATGCCTTTTGCGTCGCGGCTATCGTCGACTTTCAATGGATAGACCGTGCTCCAGGTCCACAGGCCATCGGCCAGTTCGACCTGCCCGGAAGGAATTTCCGAGATTGCCTTCCAGGCTTCCGGAAAGCTGGCGCTCAGGCTGGCTTTGTGGGGCAGCATGAAGCCCCATTCGAGATTCGAATCAGGATTCTTCAGCCAATAGCCTTCGCTGTTCAACAGCATGGCGTGGTCGCGCGCTTCCATCAGGCTGTCGGTGAAGTTATTCAGGATTTTACGTGCGTCGACATTCAGCACCAGCACGCCTCGGCGGTTGCCATCCGCAGCGAACATCGGCATCACCAGACGCAGCATCGGTTTGTACGGCGACTCGATCTGGCCGCGCTCGATGTTGAGGTCCATCGGCGAGATGAACACTTCGCCCGGTTTCAACGTCATGCCTTGCTTGAAGTAGTAGCTATCCGCCAACGGTTGCAGGTCCGCTTCCGCGACTGACTGCGGCTTGCCTTCGACGTTGTTGATGCGAACCCGCTCAAGGCCGCTTGCGTCTAACCAGCGGATCTTTTCGTAACTATTGGTGTAGGTAATGAGGTTGGCAAAAATCGCCTGCATGGCCTGAAGGTCGCTTGCCGATCCCGACTCGACAGCACGCGCCAGATCGGCCTCGCTGGCCAGAATGCGAAGTTGGCGCAGCGGCAGATGCAGTTCGTCATCGAGACGGCGTACTCCCATCACCACATTGCCGATCTCCACAGTCTGGAGCATCGACATTTCCTCGTTGACCCGCTCTTTGCCGACATACCAGCCTCCGGCAAGGATCAGCAGGGCGACCGGGGTGAACAACAGTAAAAACAGGCGGAACGGAAATTTATTCGCGACAGCCACATCGGCAGCATCATCGTGATTGGAATTAAACATGGACCAACTCCTTTTTATTCGTATTGATGGTTTCGTTGTGTTTATTCACCAGGGCGCAATTTCGCTGGGTGGCGTTTGGAAATGACGTGGCAAATACTATCGAGTAGCTGATTGTTTTGCACGGGTAATGTTTTTCACCCAATCGGTCGACGATGACTGGCAGCGGCCTGGCAGCGGCCTGTCATTCGAGACTGATGCGGGCAGCGAGTTGTTGCGCTATCGAATGCGTGCTGTAGGCGGTATCGATCAGGAAAGTGACCGTTGCGGCCCGGATCGTTTTAGCGTTATGGCAATGACTGCTGATGACCTGGCCGGCCAGGCTAGTCAATAACCTGAAACAGCCTCTTTCTTTTATTGCTGGCACACACCCAACAATTTCGACTATGGGTAGCAATCTCGGCGGGTGCGTAAAAATCGACACCACAACCGGGACAGTGTTTTTCAACCAGCGGCAAAGCCCATTGTGTCGGTTCGGCCCAGGGTTGCAGGGTGACGGCATGATGCAGGCAAACATCCTGACACAGGCCGCAACCGGTACAGGCGCGCTGGCGCAAACGGTATGCCGGCACTGCCGCATCGAAATGAATCGCACCTTCCGGACATACCCGGCTACAGGCATGGCAACCCACGCAGTGACTGGCGTTCAGACGAATCGCCCAGGGCATCAGGGCGTCGTCTCCCTCAGGCAGATATTCGCCTGGCGGCTTTCGCGGTTCCTTTTCCTGAACGGGGGGTGCACCGATCAACACCGAGGCAGGTTGCTGCGTCAGCGCACGAAAAAAGCCTCGCCGGGCATCTGCCACTGCTGCGCCCGCAGCGTTGATCAATGCCGACCAGGCGGCCAGCGTCACCTCGCGCAACACGATGGGGCGCCGCCCACGCTGACGCAGTGCCGCATTGAGATGGACCAGCCGGGTTGACAGCTGCTCGCCCTGGCCGCGTGGACAAGCGGCGCAATCACCATGCGCCAGCAACCAGACGTGTTGGCCGGCTTGATAGGCGCGCAACAAGTCGCCCAGGCCGATGGCGTGCAAACAGGCGATGCGACCGGGTTCAGTATGACTGACAGCTTCACCGCCGGCGCGATCGCAGGCGGCCAGCATGGCGTTGGTGCCGGCCACCGGGCGACTGGCCAGGGCAAGCGGCAGAGCGATGGCCTGGCGCGGACAGGCAGGGATGCAGAGGCCGCAGCCATCGCACAGACCACTATCGAATTCGAGTGCAGCATCGTCGAGCCGCCATGCCTGTCTCGGGCAGACCTCGACGCAAGCGCGGCAGGTGGCTGTCTCGATGGCGGCATGCACGCAGCGCGCGCCATCGAGTTTCGGCAGTTGGACCTCCCCAACCGCTGTCATGCCAATTACTGCGCCAAAGCCCAGGCCAGCACCTTCTTCAGGTCGGCATCGCTGATCTTGGCCTGCGCCGGCATCGGCACCGGACCCCAGACACCCTTGCTGCCAGCGCGCACTTCTTTCGCCAGTTTGTCGGCAGCATTGGCATCGCCTTTGTATTTGCTGGCGATGCTTTTGAAGGACGGGCCGACCACTTTCTTGTCCATGGCATGGCAGGCCATGCAGCCGTTGGATTTGGCGGTGGCCTCGTCAGCAGCGGCCTGACCGACCGAGACAAGCAGGCCGAGCGCCAGGGTGAGGGGAATGAGTCGGGTTGATTTCATGCTGTGCTCCTAGAGGATGCGGGTTGAAAATCGTGTAAAGCCGGTTACCAGGACGGTGCCAGGCCCGGAAAGAAGGTGACGGGGACAGCTTCAGCGGCCTGTCGCGGCCGC
>JFJP01005741.1_pt1 | contig 13376 bp, 12 predicted proteins | sample 431651 | NCBI WGS metagenome assembly JFJP01 (sample SAMN02602958, study PRJNA72255) | Microbial mat metagenome, whole genome shotgun sequencing project. | biome: fresh water; feature: sink hole; material: water; isolation source: purple microbial (photo- and chemosynthetic) mats found in...
GGCTATCTGGGCAAGCTCACCGGGGGATTCCTGGGCAGCCAGTACCAAGACATTTTTGCCTTCATCGTGCTGGCGCTGGTGCTGACGCTGCGGCCCTCGGGCTTGCTGGGTGAGCGCGTCGCCGACCGCGCTTGACGCACAGGAGAACGACCATGATGAAAACAAAAGCCGGAAAGTTCGTCACCTACCTGCTGGTGGCGATCGCGCTGCTCGCGCTGCCGCTGATCCTGCAGTCCACCGGTAGCAACTCCTGGGTGCGCATCGTCGACATGGCGCTGCTGTATGTGCTGCTGGCGCTGGGCCTGAACATTGTGGTGGGCTACGCTGGTCTGCTCGACCTGGGGTTCATCGCCTTCTTCGCGGTAGGCGCCTACCTGTACGCCCTGCTGGCGTCGCCGCACCTCACCGACACCTTCGCCTTTTTGGCAGCCCATTTCCCCAATGGCCTGCACATGAATTTCTGGATCGTGATGTTCGTCGCCGGCATCTTGGCCGGCATCACCGGACTGATCCTGGGCGCTCCGGTACTGAAGCTGCGCGGCGACTACCTGGCCATCGTGACGCTCGGCTTTGGCGAGATCGTGCGCATTTTCATGCTCAACCTGGACCGCCCGATCAACATCACCAACGGGCCCAAGGGCATCAGCAACGTGGACGCGGTGACGGTGTTCGGCCACAGCATGAGCCAGCGGCTGACGGTGGAGCTGGGCGACTGGCGATTCACCTTTGAGTCGGTCACGCTCTATTACTACCTGATCCTTTTCTTCGTTCTGATGGCGATCGTGATCGCTCACCGTCTGCAGGACTCGCGCATTGGCCGCGCCTGGATGGCGATTCGGGAAGACGAAATCGCCGCGAAGGCCATGGGCCTGAACACCCGCAACCTCAAGCTGGCTGCGTTTGGTACGAGCGCCGTGTTCGGCGGTGTGTCGGGCGTGCTGTTTGCCTCGTTCATGCGTGGCGTCTACCCGGAGTCGTTCATCCTGATGGAGTCGGTGATGGTGGTGGCCATGGTGGTGCTCGGTGGCCTGGGCCATATTCCCGGCGTGATCCTGGGTGCCCTGCTGCTGGCTGGTCTGCCGGAGCTGCTGCGGCACGTGGCAGGCCCGCTCACCGAGCTCACCGACGGCCGTCTGGCGCCCGAGATCCTGCGTCAGCTGCTGATTGCGCTGGCCATGGTGGTGGTGATGTTGCTGCGTCCCAAGGGCCTGTGGCCTTCGCCGGAACACGGCAAATCGCTCGCGAAATGAACGGAAGCTGACCATGGCAGAAACCATCCTCAAAGTGGCCAACGTATCCAAACGGTTCGGCGGCCTGCAAGCCCTGAGCGACGTGGGGATTGAAATCCAGCGCGGTCAGGTCTATGGCCTGATCGGACCCAACGGCGCCGGCAAGACCACCTTCTTCAACGTGTTGACGGGGCTGTACACGCCGGACAGCGGTACCTTCGAACTCGCCGGCAAGCCTTACACACCCAACGCGGTGCACGAGGTAGCTCGGGCCGGCATCGCCCGTACCTTCCAGAACATCCGGCTGTTTGCCGAGATGACCGCGCTGGAAAATGTGATGGTCGGTCGCCACGTGCGCACCCGCTCCGGCTTGCTGGGCGCGGTGTTCCGCTCCAGCGGGTTCAAGCGGGAGGAAAAAGAGATTGCGGAGCGCGCCCAGGAACTGCTGGACTACGTGGGCATCGGCAAGCTGGCCGACTACAAATCGCGCACCCTGAGCTACGGCGACCAGCGCCGGCTGGAAATCGCGCGTGCCCTGGCCACCGACCCGCAACTGATTGCGCTGGACGAGCCCGCCGCGGGCATGAACGCCACCGAGAAGCTGCTGCTACGCGGTCTGATCGACCAGATTCGCAAGGACAATCGCACCATTTTGTTGATCGAGCACGACGTGAAACTGGTGATGGGCCTGTGTGACCGGGTCACTGTGCTCGACTACGGCAAGCAGCTCTCGTCAGGTACGCCGGCCGAGGTGCAGCGCGATCCCAAGGTGATCGAGGCTTATCTGGGCACCGGCGGAGGCTGAATTGGTCCACCCCCGCGCCGCGCTTGCAGCGCGTCACCCCCTCAAGGGGGCGATGCTGGCGGCCTGGCGAAGCCAGTTCCGCGGCATCCTGGGTCGAGACACTGACTCCGGACAGGTTGTCGATTGCAACGATGATGGAAAAATGATATGGCAACCACATTACTCAAAATCACTGGCCTGAAGGTATCGTATGGCGGCATCAAGGCCGTCAAGGGCATTGACCTGGAGGTGCGCGAGGGGGAGCTGATCTCCCTGATCGGCTCCAACGGTGCTGGCAAGACCACCACCATGAAGGCGGTGACCGGCTCGCTGCCGTTCGAGAGCGGCAACATCGAGTATCTCGGTCAGAGCATCAAGGGCCGTGGTGCCTGGGACATGGTCAAGCAGGGCCTGGCCATGGTGCCCGAAGGTCGCGGTGTTTTCACCCGGATGACCATCATCGAAAACCTCCAGATGGGCGCTTACATCCGCACCGACAAGGACGGCATTGCCGCCGACATGGAGCGCATGTTTGGCATCTTTCCCCGCCTTCGTGAGCGAAAAGACCAGCTCGCGGGCACGATGAGTGGCGGTGAGCAGCAGATGCTGGCGATGGCGCGTGCGCTGATGAGTCGCCCCAAGGTGCTGCTGCTGGATGAACCCTCCATGGGTTTGTCGCCGATCATGGTCGACAAGATTTTTGAGGTGGTCAGTGATGTGTCCAAGCAGGGCGTGACGGTGTTGCTGGTCGAGCAGAACGCCCAGCGCGCACTGCAGATTGCTGACCGCGGCTACGTGATGGATTCGGGCGAGATCACCATGACGGGAGCCGGCAAAGACCTGTTGACTGATCCGAAGGTGCGCGAGGCCTACCTGGGTCATTGAAGCGAGCCACCGGCAGGCAGCCGCTGCGCTGCCCGTCGACCCTCAGCCGCTCTTCGGGCGGAAATTACAATGTCGGGTTGCACTTTTTGGTGCAGCCCGATTTTTTCTTGTCTGAACCATGACCCAAGCTCACACGCCCAGTGCCCCGACCGTTGCTGTCGACGAGAACCAGCTCATTCTGGAGCGGCGTGAAAAGCTCAAGACCCTGCGTGAGACACAGCGCCAGGGCGGCGCTGTGGCTTTCCCGAACGACTTCAAGCCCGCGGACAAGGCCGCCGAGCTGTTTGCGCGCCATGGCCAGACCACCAAGGAGGCTCTGGAGGCGAGCCCGGTGCGGGCCAGTGTGGCGGGCCGCATGATGCTCAAGCGCGTGATGGGCAAGGCCAGCTTCGCCACGCTGCAAGACGCATCGCTGGGCGAGAGCGGCGGGCGCATCCAGATCTACCTGAACAACGAGAGCGTGGGTGAAGACGTTCATGCTGTCTTCAAGCACTGGGATCTGGGCGACATCGTGGCCGCCGAGGGGGTGTTGTTTCGCACCGGCAAAGGCGAGCTCACCATTCACGCCGACAGCATCCGTCTGCTCACCAAAAGCCTGCGCCCCCTGCCTGACAAGTTCCACGGGCTGCATGACCAGGAGGTGAAATACCGCCAGCGCTATGTCGACCTGATGACCGACGAGACCACGCGCCGGCGCTTCGTGGTCCGGAGCCAGGCGCTGGCCTGCCTGCGGGAATTCATGGTCAGCCACGGTTTCCTGGAGGTGGAAACGCCCATGCTGCACCCCATTCCTGGTGGTGCCAATGCGCGGCCGTTCGAGACCCACCACAACGCGCTGGATCAGCAGATGTTCCTGCGCATTGCGCCTGAGCTGTACCTCAAGCGCCTGCTGGTGGGCGGCTTTGATCGCGTGTTTGAGATCAACCGCAACTTCCGCAACGAAGGCATCAGCGTTCGCCACAACCCCGAGTTCACCATGATGGAGTTCTACGCGGCGTACTGGAACTACCAGGACTTGATGGACTTCAACGAGCAACTGATCCGTCATTTGGTACGCCAGGTGCACGGCGACACGCCGCTCACCTACAGCGGCCAGTCGGTGGATGTGATGTCGCCGTTCGAGCGCCTCACCATCCGCCAGGCCATCCTGAAATACACCGACGCCGGTGAGCAGGTGGATGCGTCAGACTGGCTGATTTCGCAACTGCGCAAGCTCGGCCTGAGCGAGGCCAAGCACCAGCTGAGCCGGCGCAGTCTGGCCAGCCTGCAGGTGCTGTATTTTGAAGAGATGGTCGAAGAGAAGCTGTGGAATCCCACCTTCATCATGGATCACCCCACCGAGATCTCGCCGCTGGCGCGGGCCAATGACCAGCAGCCCGAGATCACCGAGCGCTTCGAGCTGTACATCACCGGTCGCGAGTTCGGCAACGCCTTCTCCGAGCTGAACGATGCCGAAGACCAGGCCGCACGCTTTCATGCCCAGGTGGCCAGCAAGGACGGTGGCGACGACGAAGCCATGCACTTCGACGCCGATTTCATCCGCGCCCTGGAGTACGGCATGCCGCCAGCCGGCGGCTGCGGCATTGGCATCGACCGCCTGATGATGTTGCTGACCGATAGCCCCAGCATCCGCGATGTGATTCTGTTCCCCGCGCTGCGCCGCGAGCATTGACCCCCCCCGCGCCGCCTGTCGGCGTCACCGGGCGATGCGGTGCGGCCCGGCAAAGCCGGTTCCGCCGCATCCTGGCTGGGCTTCCCCTCTGGTTCGCGGCTCTTTTTTGTCGCCTGAAGAAACAAAACCGCCCAAGGGCGGTTTTGTTTTTGGGCGGCGTTCGCGCTTATGCGAATTCGATCAAGGCCTTGCGCATTTTCTTCATCGCCGCCACCTCGATCTGACGCACCCGCTCGGCGCTCACGCCGTATTCGGCCGCCAGCTCGTGCAGCGTCATGCCGCCCGATCCGTCGTCGTTCACCTTGAGCCAGCGCTCGGTCACGATGCGGCGCGAGCGGTCGTCCAGTTCATTCATGGCGCGCGCCACGCCCTCGGTGGCCAGGTGGTCGCGCTCGGCGCTTTCCAGCACCGCGGTGGGCTCGTGGTTCACGTCGGCCAGGTAGGCGATCGGGCCAAAGGCGTTCTCGCCGTCGTCGTCCGGTGCCGGGTCCAGCACCACGTCACCGCCAGAAAGCCGGGTCTCCATTTCCCGCACCTCTTCGGGTTTCACGCGCAACTCCCGCGCCATCACGCCGACCTCGCTATCCGACAGCACCTCGCGGTGGGTATCGCCGTCCCGCGCTTCGGCCCGGAAGCTTTGCTTGCGCGACCGCAGGTTGAAGAACAGCTTGCGCTGCGCCTTGGTGGTAGCCACCTTGACCATGCGCCAGTTTTTCAGGATGTATTCGTGGATCTCGGCCTTGATCCAGTGCATGGCGTAGCTCACCAGACGCACGCCCTGCTCGGGGTCAAAGCGCTTCACGGCCTTCATCAGGCCCACGTTGCCTTCCTGAATCAGGTCGCCGTGGGGCAGGCCGTAACCCAGGTACTGCCGGGCGATCGACACCACCAGCCGCAGATGCGACATCACCAACTGGCCGGCGGCCTCGATGTCGTGGTCGTCGCGCAGGCGCCGGGCGGCGCTCTGCTCTTCGTCCAGCGTCAGGAGCGGCATGCGGTTGACGGCGGAAATGTAGGCATCCAGATTGCCCAGCGGTGGCAGGGTCAGCGAGCGGCTCGCCCAGGGACTGACCACCGCCAGGTTGGCGGATGCAAGACTGGGATTGGCAAGGGTTGCGGACATACGGTGACGCCTCCAAATAGAAATCTCAGCAAAATGTTAGCACTCTCTGTGAGTGAGTGCCAATGTTTTGGTTCCATGCCCCTCGCTGGCCAGCCCCACCAGATCGTTGCGCACTGGCTGTGTGGCCAACGCGGCCCACCCGGTGGGCCCGGCCGCTGCCAACTGGCGTAGGCTTGGGATTTCATTCATCCTCAGAAAGTCGCCTATGCCACGCCCCATCCTTGACGAAGCCGCCATTCACCCGGCCATTCAGCAAAAAATTGCCTCGCTGCACAGCGACGTGCTCGGCGAGGCGCAGGCCGCTGTGGCGCAGCATGCGGTGGTCGTTCTGGGGATGGCGCGTAACCCGTTTGTGGCCCGTGCCCGCAAGGCGCTGGATCGGGCGGCGGTGCCCCATGAATACCGGGGCTACGGCGGCTATCTGTCGCAGTGGCGCCGTCGCAATGCGCTGAAGATGTGGACCGGCTGGCCCACCTTTCCCATGGTGTTTGTCCGGGGCGTGCTGGTGGGGGGTGCTGACGAGCTGCAGCGCCTGATCGATTCCGGGGAGCTGCAGACCCGTTTGCGCTGCTGAGGTGGCCAGTTCTGTCGCGCACTGGGCCGCGGCACTGCCCATGCCTGGGTCGTCCGCGTTGGCATCTCGGCCTGCCTACAATGTGCCGATGATTGCTCGTGAACCCACCATCGCCCGTCTTGCCAACGCCCAGACCCTGCTGCTGGACCCGTTTGGCCTCACGCCCACCCACTTACAGCGCGCGCTCGGCGAAATCATGTCGCACGGTGTCGACGACGCGGACCTCTATTTCCAGACCACCCGCAGCGAGGGCTGGAGCCTGGAGGAGGGCATCGTCAAGACCGGCAGTTTCAGCATCGACCAGGGCGTCGGGGTGCGCGCGGTCAGTGGCGAAAAGACCGCTTTCGCCTATTCAGACGATCTGTCGTGGAACTCCCTGATTGACGCGGCGCACACCGTGCGCACCATCTCTGGCCAGGGTCAGAGCCGGCGCGTTCGCCGCACGCCCGCTGCCAAAATTTCGAAATCGCGCTCGCTGTACCCGGGTCTGGACCCGATCGCCACGCTGGACAGCAGTGCCAAGGTGGCGCTGCTGGAGCGGGTGGAAAAGCTCGCCAAAGCCAAAGACCCGCGCGTGGTGCAGGTGATGGCGGGGCTGGCTGCAGAACACGACGTGGTGCTGGTGGCCCGTGCCGACGGCACCATGGCAGCCGACGTGCGGCCGCTGATTCGCCTTTCGGTCACGGTGATCGCCGAGCAGAAGGGCCGCCGCGAGGTGGGTTCGTCGGGCGGCGGTGGGCGTTTCGGGCTGGCCTATTTCGACGATGCCATGGTGCAGACCTATGTGGATGAGGCGGTGTCCAATGCGCTGACCAACCTCGACGCGCGGCCCGCGCCGGCAGGCGAAATGGTGGTGGTGCTCGGCTCGGGCTGGCCCGGCATCTTGCTGCACGAAGCGGTAGGCCATGGCCTGGAGGGCGACTTCAACCGCAAGGGCTCCAGCGCCTTCGCCGGCAAGATCGGCAAGCGGGTGGCGGCCAAGGGCGTGACCGTGCTGGACGACGGCACGATCGCCGACCGCCGCGGCTCCCTCAATGTGGACGACGAAGGCCACCCCTCGCAGCGCAACGTGCTGATTGAAGATGGCATTCTGCGCGGTTACATCCAGGACTCGATGAACGCGCGCCTGATGGGCGTCAAGCCCACCGGCAACGGCCGGCGCGAGAGCTATGCCCATGTGCCGATGCCGCGGATGACCAACACCTACATGCTCGGCGGTGACAAGGCGCCCGAAGAAATCGTCGCCAGCATCAAGAAGGGCCTCTACGCCACCAACTTTGGCGGCGGCCAGGTCGACATCACCTCGGGGAAATTCGTGTTTTCGGCCAGCCAGGCTTACTGGGTGGAAAACGGGCAGATTCAGTACCCGGTGAAAGGCGCTACCCTGGTGGGCAATGGCCCCGATGCCCTGACCCGCGTCAGCATGATCGGCAACGACATGCGGCTGGACAGCGGCGTGGGTACCTGCGGCAAGGAAGGCCAGAGCGTGCCGGTGGGCGTGGGCCAGCCCACCCTGCGTATCGACGGCCTGACGGTCGGCGGTACCGCCTGAGGCGTCTGCACCTCGCCACGCGCGTCGCTTCGTGATGCAAGCGGGCGCTGTCAGTTTTTCGGTGGCGCTGCGTTTCTGGCTCAAGCTGGGGTTCATCAGCTTCGGTGGCCCGGCCGGACAGATTGCCGTGATGCACCGCGAGCTGGTGGAAGAGAAGCGCTGGATCAGTGAGCAGCGCTTTCTGCATGCGCTGAACTACTGCATGGTGCTGCCAGGCCCCGAGGCCCAGCAGCTCGCCACCTACATCGGCTGGCTGCTGCACCGCACCTGGGGCGGCATCGCTGCCGGCGTGCTGTTTGTGCTGCCCTCGTTGCTGCTGCTGATCGCACTCAGCTGGATCTATCTGGTCTACGGGCAGGTTGCCGGGGTGGCTGCGGTGCTCTGGGGTATCAAGCCGGCGGTGGCCGCCATCGTGCTGCACGCGCTGCTGCGCATTGGGGGCAAGACGCTGCGCCACCCCCGCCAGTCGCCGGTGCTGTGGGCCATTGCGCTGGCCAGTTTTGTGGCGCTGTATGGCCTGGCGATCCCGTTCCCGGCGGTGGTGTTGACCGCCGCTGCCCTGGGCTGGATCGGCGGGCGTGTGGCGCCGGCGCAGTTCACGCCACCAGTCGCCCAGCCGGTTGCGGTGGCCGCGGCCGCGGAGCGGGCGCCCGCGCTGATTCACGACGGCATGCCCGCGCCAGCCCACACCCGCTTTTCCCGCTCTCGCCTGCTGCGGGTGCTGGCGGTTGGCGCAGCGCTCTGGTTGTTGCCCATGGCGGCGCTGGTGCTCTGGCACGGTTGGGACGGCACGCTGGCCACCATGGCCCGGTTTTTCACCAAGGCCGCGCTGCTCACCTTCGGCGGTGCCTACGCGGTGTTGCCCTACGTGTATCAGGGGGCGGTGGTGGAGCACGGCTGGCTGCTCGCTCCCCAGATGCTCGATGGCCTGGCGCTGGGCGAGACCACACCCGGGCCGCTGATCATGGTGGTGGCGTTTGTGGGTTTTCTGGGTGGCTGGGGCCAGCAGGTGCTTGGACCCGATCACCTGTTTCTTGGCGCAGCGCTGGCCGCCTGCGTGGTGACCTGGTTCACCTTTCTGCCGTCGTTCGTGTTCATTTTGGCCGGTGGACCGCTGGTAGAAAGCACCCACGGCAAGCTGGCGTTCACCGCACCACTGACCGCGATCACCGCGGCGGTGGTGGGTGTGATCGCCAGTCTGGCCTTGTTTTTCCTCACCCATGTGCTGTTTCCCGAGGGCATGGCCGCTGGGCTGTGGCGCGCGCTCGACCCGCTGGCGCTGCTGATCGCCTGCGCGGCCACCTGGGCGCTGGTGGTGGGCGGGCAGGGGGTGGTGCGCGTCATCCTGTGCAGCGGCCTGACCGGCTGGGTCTTGCACTTGCTCGGCTGGCTGGCGTGAGTGCAGCGTTAGTGGACTGTCATCTGCCCTGTGCTACATTGCTTCTCTATGAACACGCAGAGCAGCTTTGCTTTTGAGTTTTGGTTCTCGGTCCCAGGCGGACGAGAGGCGATGCTGTAAGCGTTTCACCGAATCTCGATCAAACCGCCGGCGCCCTCAGCCCGGCGGTTTTTTTTGGTCTGTTGTTGCCCCGTCTTTCACTTTACCCATGACTTTTTCAGGAGCCCCGCGATGAATGCCAACACCCGTCCCGCCAGCACCGATGCCTGGCATGTTCGTCCCATCGACAAGACCAGCCAGACCGATGACGAACGCATCAAGGACATCACCGTGCTTCCGCCCCCCGAACATCTGATCCGTTTCTTCCCCATCGGCGGCACGCCGGTGGAGGCCTTGATCAGTCGCACCCGCCAGCGTATCCACCAGATCGTGCATGGCGAGGACGACCGCCTGCTGGTGGTGATCGGCCCATGCTCCATTCACGACCCGGCGGCTGCGCTCGACTACGCGCGCCGCCTGCAGCCGCTGCGCGAGCGTTACGCCGACACGCTGGAGATCGTGATGCGGGTGTATTTTGAGAAGCCACGCACCACGGTGGGCTGGAAGGGGCTGATCAACGATCCCTACCTCGACGAGAGCTACCGCATCGACGAGGGCTTGCGCATCGCGCGCCAGCTGCTGATTGATATCAACCGCCTGGGCCTGCCAGCCGGCAGCGAGTTCCTCGACGTGATTTCACCGCAGTACATCGGCGATCTCATCAGCTGGGGCGCGATTGGCGCGCGCACCACCGAGAGCCAGGTGCACCGCGAGCTGGCATCGGGCCTGTCGGCGCCGATTGGATTCAAGAACGGGACCGATGGCAACATCAAAATTGCCACCGACGCGATTCAGGCCGCCGCGCGCGGTCACCACTTTTTGTCGGTGCACAAGAACGGCCAGGTGGCGGTGGTGCAGACCCAGGGCAATCCGGACTGCCACGTGATTTTGCGCGGGGGCAAAGCGCCCAACTACGACGCTGTCCACGTGGCCGCCGCGGTGAAGGAACTGCAGGCGGCCCACCTCCCGCCGCGCCTGATGGTCGATTGCAGCCACGCCAACAGCAGCAAGCAGCACGAGAAGCAGCTCGACGTGGCGCGCGATGTGGCCAGCCAGATCGAGGGTGGGTCGCGCAGCGTGTTCGGCCTGATGATCGAGAGCCACATTGAAGCCGGTGCGCAGAAATTCACGCCGGGTAAAGACCTTGTGGCCCAGCTCGCCTACGGCCAGAGCATCACCGATGCCTGCCTCGGCTGGAACGATTCCGAGCAGGCGCTGGCCATGCTGTCGCAGGCGGTCAGTCGCGCCCGCCAGCGCTGACACACACCAGCAACCGCGCCGGGCGGTGGGTGAACCCGCTGCCCGGCGGCACAATATCCTGTGGACCGCGCCCCCGCCGGTCGAGCCTGAAGGAGCCCTTCCATGCGCAGCCAAGTCACCGTCAGCTGGAGCGAGCAGTCCAGCTACCGCTTCGATCTCGAAGAGGTGCAGCCCATGCCCCACGAGCAAGCCCGTGCGTGGCTTGATGAACAGTTCACCGTCCTCGAATGTGAGCCGATCCGGCTCACCGGCAAGGTGCTCACCGCCGACAAGGCATTGGTGGTAGCCCAGAGCGCCGGCGAGCCGCGGTTTCGCGATGCCGAGCACCGGGCGTGGGCCCTGTCGTATGCGCGGGCGGTGAGCGCCGCCTTGGCGAAGCCTGTGGTGCGGGTCGACCTGGCCAGCAGGTCGGTGGGCTACTGACCGTTGCCCGGATTCAGCGAGCGGCCAGCGCGCTGAGCAGCTTGGCGTGGATACCGCCAAACCCGCCGTTGCTCATGCACACAATGTGATCACCCGCGCGCGCCGCCTGCGCCACCAGGGCCACCAGGGTGTCGATGCTGTTGGCCACCTGGGCGCGCTCGCCCATCGAAGCCAGCGCCCCGGTGGCGTCCCAGTCGAGTCCGCCGCTGTGGCAAAAGGCCAGATCAGCCGCCTCCAGGCTCCACGGCAGCTGCGCCTTCATGGTGCCCAGCTTCATGGTGTTGCTGCGCGGCTCGAACACCGCCAGGATGCGCCCGCCGGCTCCGGCGGGCTGATCCAGCTGGCGCCGCAGGCCGTCGAGCGTGGTGCGGATGGCGGTGGGGTGGTGCGCGAAGTCGTCGTAGACCGTGATCGAGCCGCCAGCTCGCGGCACCGAGCCGCGCAGCTCCATGCGCCGGCGTACGTTGTCGAAACTGGCCAGTGCCTTGGCGGCCGCGGCGGGCGCAACGCCCACATGCTCGGCCGCGGCGATGGCGGCCAGCGCATTGAGCTGGTTGTGCACCCCCGACAGCGCCCATTCCACGCGCGCCACCGGCTGGCCGCGTTGCAGGACCTCAAATGCATGCGGCTCGCCCCGGGCGGTGAAATCGCTCACCGCCGCGCCGAAGCTTCGCACCTCGCTCCACAAACCTTGGTGCAGCACCCGCTCCAGCGCATCTTCCAGCCCGTTGACCACCACCCGGCCGCTCGCGGGCACGGTGCGCACCAAATGGTGGAACTGGCGTTCGATGGCGGCCAGGTCGTCAAAAATGTCCGCGTGATCGAATTCCAGGTTGTTCAGGATCGCGGTGCGCGGCCGGTAGTGCACGAACTTGCTGCGCTTGTCGAAGAAGGCGGTGTCGTATTCGTCCGCTTCAATCACGAAGACAGGCCCCCACGCTCCGCCGCTGCGCGGGTCGCTGCCCCCCGAGGGGGCTGATTCGCCTTGGGGCGGCCCGGCGGCGAATCCCGGCCCCCACGCTTTGCCGCTGCGCGGGTCGCTGCCGCCGAGCCTTGCGGACACACCGAAGTTCACGGGTACGCCACCAATCAGAAAGCCCGGCGCCAGGCCCGCGCATTCGAGAATCCAGGCGAGCATGGCCGTGGTGGTGGTCTTGCCGTGGGTGCCCGCGACCGCCAGCACGTGGCGCCCCTGCAGCACGTGTTCGGCCAGCCACTGCGGGCCGCTGGTGTAGGGCGCACCTGCATCCAGAATCGCCTCCATCAACGGGAATTTCGGCGTCCCATCGGGCAAACGTGCGCGGCTCACCACGTTGCCCACCACAAACATGTCGGGCTTCAGCGCCAGCTGCGCGGCGTCGAAGCCCTCGATCAGATCGATGCCCAGCGCACGCAGCTGGTCGCTCATGGGCGGATACACGCCTGCGTCGCAACCCGTCACCCGGTGCCCCGCCTCGCGTGCCAGCGCGGCAAGCCCACCCATGAAGGTGCCGCAAATTCCCAGTATGTGTATGTGCATCGCAGGATTTTAGGGTGCTGGTCATCCGGTTGGCTGGCCTGCTGCCGAGGCGATGCCAGTGCGCCGGACGGGGCAAAAGCGGCGGGGGCACAATCTGCCCATGGAAACGTTTCGAGACACTGCCGCCGATGAGCTGGCCCAGGTGACGGCGCGCCTGGTGGTGGAAGACGGCATGGAATACGCCAGCGCCAAGCGGCGGGCGGTCAAGCAGCTGGGCCTGCCCCCGCGCACCGCGCTGCCCGACAACGCGGCGATTGATGCGGCGGTTCGCGAGCACATCGCCCTGTTCTGCGGTGACACACAGCCAGCCGAACTGGCTGCCCTGCGCGCCATGGCCTTGACCTGGATGGAGCACATGGCTGCGTTTCGCCCGCACCTGGGTGGCGCCGTGTGGCATGGCACCGCCACCCGCCACAGCGACGTGTATCTGCAGCTGTTCTGCGACGACCCCAAAGCGGCGGAGTGGACGCTGCTGGACCGTCGAGTCGACTACCACCCCGGTGAGGTGAATGGATGGCGCGGCGAGCCGGTGCCGGCGCTGACCGTGCGCGAGCGCTGCGATGCACTGGGAGAGTGGGTGCTGGTGCATCTGATGGTGTACGACCTGGACGACGTGCGCGGTGCGCTCAAGGCCGACCGGCAGGGGCGCAAACCGCGCGGGGACACGGCGGCGGTGCGTGGGCTGCTGGCGGCCACGTTGTCAGAGGAGTTGCCATGAACCGGCGCCATTGGCTGATGGGCGGTGTGGCCGGCGCCGCGGCACTTGCCGGCGCCGGGGTGGCCTGGCAGCGCCTGCAACCGCACGATGTGGCCAACGGGGCAGAGGTGGCTTTCTGGGCGAGCCAGTTTGAGGGGCC
>JFJP01041611.1_pt1 | contig 13376 bp, 15 predicted proteins | sample 431651 | NCBI WGS metagenome assembly JFJP01 (sample SAMN02602958, study PRJNA72255) | Microbial mat metagenome, whole genome shotgun sequencing project. | biome: fresh water; feature: sink hole; material: water; isolation source: purple microbial (photo- and chemosynthetic) mats found in...
GAATATCAAATAATTATATCGCTATAAAATTTTTGTCATGTACTAAAATGTTTTCGGCTTAATATTTAAATATGAATCAAAAACTGATAATAATTTTAATAATTCATTTAAAAAAAAGCTCCTTCCAATCAAAAATGCTTCATCTACGCACTCTCAAGTCACCCTTTAGTGTCCACGAGAGCTATCGGGAGGGGGGCTGAGTTACATTATTTCAAATTAAAGATCAAGCCTTGAATCACATATTTTTTTAAAATTTCATTTGCTGCTGCTTGTTGTTTTTGTTTAATTGCAATGTAATAGGGCTGAGTTAGTATTGAAGTTTGAGATGTTGAATATTTAGACAATAAATATTCGAAAGCTTTTTTAAAATAGGGAGATATTTCATAAGTTTCATTATTTAGATATAATGTAGAATTATTGAACCCACCTAAAAGATAGGTAAAATAGGCCTTTTGATAATCTTTGCAATTTCTAATAAATACAAAATTGGGGTATTGAGTTATGAAATTCTCATACCAGATAATTCTATCTACATGTTTTTCAGGAGAAATTATTATGGTATCATTTTGAGCAAAGCCTTCACTGTTTTCTAATTGCATTTCGGTGAGATAAAGATTCATTTGCTCAGAGACCAAAGGTAAAAAATTCACAAAAATAAAATCGTAATTAATATCTACATATAACATTCCCTCGTCCGATTTTACTAAAAATCCTTTCTTCATCATTGAATTTAAGTAATCCGAAACTTTGCGCGATACTTTTTGACCTTTTATGAATGATTCGTAATCAGTGGTATCAATAGCTATATTTTCATTTTGATAAACTAAAAGTGTATCCAATAGATTTTGATAAATTACAAATGCAGTGTCACAAAGCCCGGTACTTTTACCCGTAAACAATATTTTATATTTTTCGGTAGCCCGCAATGATGAAGTTGCATCGGTACTGTCCAGTGAATCAACAAATGCGCGAAACTCCGTAAGAGTAGGATTTTCAATATTTGCATTTAAGCTATCTACAGTTTTGTAGTTGTTTTTTTGTTCAATCGCTGTTTTTTTGTTACGATTACAAGAAGCTGAGATTAAAACAGAAATGAAGATTAGAGTAATTAAAATAGACTTTAAGACTGTTTTCATAAGGAAGTATATTTTTTTTGAGCACAGTGAAATATTTAAATTTTTCAATTATTATAACCATTTATTTGAACACTATCCCCATTGGGTTACACCAAAGGAAAGAAACACTGCATTACAATAATTCGAGAACGGATGTTTTGGAGTTTGTATTTTTGGATACTACTAATTTTGCAAAATTCAGAAATAAAAATCATTCATGCAAATCAAAATTCTTAATTTGTATACAGCAAAGTTGTATAAAAGGACTGTTTTTTTTGTATAAATTTTCAAATTTAAGAAGATGAGTGAAGATTGAAAACACTAATAATAAGTATTTACTATTTTGTCATATACCATTTAATAAAATAAAGATATACAGCATATTACAGGTTTAGTTATAGGACATTATTTTATTCTCATTATTTAGTACCTGATTAAAGAGACTTATTTTAAAGATTTTAAAAATAAAGTGCAAACTAAAGATGTTTCAATTTTGAGACGTCCATTCAATTTCTTGATTTTTGAAATCAAACTTTCTTACAATCAGAATAAATAGCTGATTGTTGCCAATATTCTATGATTATTGACCATGTAGGGATTTGTAACAGTACCATTGCTTTGGATTGTGCCAAAATTTGCAGCAGTAAGTTCATACTCAAAACCTAACTTGATATTAGAAATATTGAAAGTAATGTTTGGTGCAACTCTTAAAAGCTGATCTAACTGTGTTTGACTTCCTTGATAAAAGCCATATCCATAAGCAGTATATTTGCCTTCAGTGGCAAGCAGATTCTTATTTGTACCAAGGTTTTGCGAAATTCCCCCATAAATACCAACCTGTACTTTTGTTCCATAAGCTAAACTTAGCCATGAAGTTAAGGTGTTGAAATTTGTGTAGGTATTCACAGAGTTATTTTCTGTTATATTTTTTGTTCCACTCACGCCATAGCCGCCTACCATTACGTATTAGCTTAAATTCTGACCATAAACTGTTTTTGTGCGAATCTGAAATTTATTATGCGCATATTGTGCGTAAGCAAAAGCCGAAGCTGAATTTAATCGATCACGGTTTATTAAAAGTGATTTTCCATCTACGCCGAGACCAGCCAAAACTCCTTTGGCTTTAAAATCAATACCTAAATAAAGTCCCGGAAGTAGTCCGTTTTTCATATAAATAGAGCTCGAACCATTTGGACCCTGTGTTAAGTATTGCATTTGATACGATGCAACTGATAGTAATGAAAAATTTTGGCCTAAATTCTGTTTAAATCTAATTTGCGGACTTCTGTTGAATGACTGAAAGGGTGCGCCTACACTTAATGCCGGTGTAAAGGGTTGAATATTGCTAAACATTGGATGCCAGGTTTGCCCAACAATCAATTCTGAATTCACCCAATTAAATTTTATATATGCATGACGTAATCTTATCAAATAATAATAAGCCTTTACCCCGGCAAAGTCTAATTCTATTTTTGCACTTGTTTTTGCTCCGAACACTTTACTTCCTGTTAAATCTATACCTAATCTTGATGATATTGCCAGCATTTGTGAGTTTGGAAGTGCGTTATTATCAATATCAGACAACATTTCTTTTGGTTTAGGTAAAATACTCAATAATCCATCAAACGCTTCTTCGTTTTGTCGGGAATTGAAATATAAATCGTTTCGTACAAAACCGTAAAATTTATAACTCGTTTCAGGCTCTATAGCTACTGTTGAAAAAATTGTTGAAATAAAAATGAAGAAGAAAAGTGTTTTTTTTGTTTTCATAAATATGTTATTATCAAAAGTTTAACGTATGTTCAATAAGAATTTTAATACCAATACCAATTAAAATTAATCCACCTACAATTTCAAAATTGAATTTCATACGTTGTTTGAAACGAACGCCAATATACACCCCAATTATTGAAAATATAAAACTGATAATCCCTATATTGAAAATGGCAAACCAAATTTTTTCAGGGTAGGGCACAAACACAATTCCAGTAGCTAATGCATCAATACTGGTAGCAAAAGCTAAAGTAAAAAGGGTTTTCCATTTAAAAGGATTTGAATTTGTTTCGCAATGCGGATCAATAGGTTTAAGTCCTTCGATAAACATTTTTAGCCCAATAATTCCAAGTAAAGTAAATGCTATCCAATGGTCGAAACTGCTAATAAACCTGGCAAAGGACATTCCGCCAAAATATCCAATTAATGGCATAGCTGCCTGAAATAATCCAAACATAAAAGCCATTTGAAGCACTTTTTTCCATCTGAATTTTTTAAGACACATGCCTTTACTTATGGAAACTGCAAAGCAGTCCATAGCAAGTCCAATACCGATGATTATGATTGAGATTATATCCATTTATAATGTAAAATGAAAAAATGTAAGAATGTAAAATGAAAAAATGTAAGAATGAAGAAATGATTACTTGTTGTCTTCTGATGATTTTTTTCCTTTGTCTTTTCTTAATTTATTTTCTTCTTCAAGATTTTTTCTACTAGTAATAATTATTTTGTTCAAAATCATAATTATTTCCTCACAGTCATGAAAAAGTGATTCAAACATTTTATGATTAATATATTCTGTATCATGTAATAATCTCAACCAATATCTCGTTTCTTTAGCTTCTTTTAATGAAATTGATAATTTGGAAATAAAGTCTTTTTTGGTTTGAGCTGAATTTCCTTCTTCGGTATTTGCGCCAATCGAAGTTCCACTGTTAAGAATCTGAGTTGAAAGATTATATTCATGATGTTCACTACATAAATACTTATATAATTTTACAATCCTAACTGCAAAACTATATGTTTTATCAACAATAATATTCTCTTTCATTGTATATAAATTAGAAGTTGTCGAAGTGAGAAATACTCAACACTTCGACAACGAAGCCGAGTTTTTCGTCCAGAACTTTGAATGGTGCAGAGAACCCAAACGATTCGAGTCCGAAAACTTTCCCATTTGAACCCACTAAACCTTCAAGATTTACTGGAAGACCAGCAGTTAAGCCAAATATTTTCGCACCTTTAGGTAATACACTTTCTTGATATGCTGCGGATTGACTACGGAATAAACCTTCGGAAGGTACTGATACCAAGCGAATTTTTAAGCCATCAGCACGAAGTAAAGCTGCGCCCTCATTTAAAGTTGAGACTTCAGAACCCGAAGCAACCAAAATAACATCCGGATTGCCATCACATTCAACAATGTAACCACCTTTTTCTGCTCGAACAGCTTCCACTTTACGACCATTAACCGCAGGAAGATCAGCAATATTCTGACGGGAAAGGATTAATCCAGTTGGAGTATGTGTGTTTTCCATAGCCATGCGCCATGCCACTGTACATTCTTCCACATCAGCCGGACGAAGCACCAACATAGAATTATGACCTTTGTGGTTTTTTAGTTTTTCCATCAAACGAATCTGAGCTTCTTGTTCTACAGGCTCGTGAGTAGGTCCATCTTCACCTACGCGGAAAGCATCGTGTGTCCATATAAATTTAACGGGTTGTTCCATTAAAGCTGCCATACGAATCGCTGGTTTCATATAATCAGAGAATACAAAGAATGTAGCACAAGCGGGAATTACACCACCATGTAAACTCATACCAATTGCAACGCAAGCCATTGTTAATTCAGCAACACCAGCCTGAAGAAACGCTCCCGAGAAATCGTCTTTGGTAAATGCCTTTGTGTTTTTAAGGAAACCATCTGTTTTGTCTGAGTTGGATAAATCGGCACTCGAAACAATCATGTTTTCAACTTGTTTTGCCAATTCAGCCAATACTGTTGCCGAAGCAGCGCGTGTAGCTTGTCCTGGTTTTTGAACTACTGCATCCCAATTTACGATAGGAGCTTTGCCTGAGAAGAATGTTTCTAATTTAGCAGCCAATTCAGGATTTGCTTTTGCCCATTCTGCCTTTGCAGCATATTTAGCAGCTATAATTGTTTCCAATTCTGCTGCGCGTTTTGCAAAAAGTTCTTTTGTTTCTTCAAAAAACACGAACGGATTTTCGGGATCGCCGCCAAGATTTTTTATACTTTCGGCAAAAGAAGCACCACATTCGCTCAATGGCATTCCGTGGGTTGCACATTGGTTTTCGAAACTGGAACCATCGGCTTTGCGAGCGCCTTTACCCATAATTGTCTTGCCAATTATAATGGTTGGTTTGACTGTTTCGGCTTTAGCTTCGGTCAAAGCAGCACGAATTTGTTCTACATTGCCACCATCAATTTCAATTACTTTCCAACCCCAAGCAATATATTTGGCTGCGGTGTTTTCGCTTGTTACGGCTTCTGTTCCTGTTGAAAGTTGAATATCGTTCGAATCGTAGAACATAACCAAATTATCCAAACCTAAGTGACCAGCCAAACGACCTGCTCCCTGTGAAATTTCTTCCTGAATACCACCATCCGAAATGTAAGCATATATAGTTTGACTCATTACTTCGCCAAAACGAGCTTTGAGGAATTTAGCCGCAATAGCAGCACCTACGGAGTAAGTATGACCTTGTCCGAGTGGACCTGAGGTGTTTTCAACGCCACGCATAATGTCAACTTCAGGGTGTCCGGGAGTAGGGCTGTCCCATTGACGGAATTGAGCTAGTTCGTCCAATGAATACTTTCCTGTGCAAGCCAAAACAGAATAAAGCATTGGCGACATATGGCCTGGATCGAGGAACATACGGTCACGACCTTCCCATGTTGGGTTTTTTGGATCGTATTCCAAAAACTCAGAATACAGCACATTGATAAAATCTGCACCACCCATGGCACCACCCGGGTGACCAGACTTGGCTTTTTCGACAGCCGATGCCGCAAGTATGCGGATATTGTCGGCTGCACGATTTAATACTTCAATTGAATTCATAAAAAATTGTTGTTATTTTGTTGTTGTTTGTTTAGTTATTAAGAAATTAAGAAATTAAGAAATTGAGAAATTAAGAAAATAAGAAAATAAGAAATTGAGAAATTGAGAAAACAAGAAAATAAGAAAATAAGAAATTGAGAAATGAAGTTATTAAGAAATTGGTTAACTAAACTTCATGTCATTCTGATATAATATTGTTGTCTTCTTCAATACTTTTCTTATTTTTCTTCTCTGTTTTTTTTATTTAGTTTATTGTTATCATCAATTTCTTTTTGTTTTTGTAAAAATGATATATAACCGTTCAAAATTTTTAAACACAATTCATATTGTTCTTTTAAATTATTGAAAATTTCTTTAGATATATATTCTTCGTCATACGCACAAATTAAATGATCTAAAGTCTCGCTTAATGAGCCTCTTGCTTGACGGCAAAATTGGATATTTTCCTGAAAATGATATCTTCCAAAGCCATCTGCTATATTTGCTGTCGTTGATCTGCTTGATCTTTTTAGTTGATCAACAAGTTGATATTTTTCTTCCGGAGGAAATAACTTTACAATTTTTCTAATTTCATTTCGATATTTTCTGCAATTTTTCCAAACCTCCAAATCATAAAAATTCCCCATAGTTTTTTCAGATTATTTCTTTATTTTTTTTAAGTCATCGAAAATAAGTTAATAAGAAAATAAGAAAATTAGAAAATAAGCTTGAGATATAACGGGTTTTAAATTTAACTTCATTGACCGTTGGTTCATAATTTCTATTTTTCTTAATTTCTCAATAACTCAATAACTCAATTTCTTAATTTCCAATTTCTCAATAACTCAATTTTAAAACTTATACCCTAACGCATAATTCACTCCCCAGATACTTGTGGAGTTAATTCCGAAACCGGGAACGTACCAAGGTGAAAATTTTCCATCTTTATCATTAGTCAACATTCTTTTATTTCTAATAGACCATCCCATGTATATGTTTTTTACAATTTCGACACGAACACCTGCTACTATTTCGAACCATAATTTTGTAGCTGGTAAATCAGTAAAATTATAGGTTTTACTTTCACCCCAATATTCATCATTGATAATTAAATTAGTCATACTGTAATTAAAAGCTGAAAATCCCAATCGACCACCTATCAAAAAATAATTTTGATTTTTAATTGATTTTGTCTTTTGTTTCATTACGCTGAAATCGGTACCTAACCTCATAAATCCTCCGTTTGTTGTAAAATTAACATTTTCAGACGAATTACGGTCGGCACCGGCAAATCCAAATTCAACCACCGGAAAATATTTATGAAATAAAGTAGTTTGAACTGCACCTTCGAACGAATAAGTATCACCTTTCGAAAGGAGGGTAGTGATTATAGGCGCAATATCAATTTCGACCCTTAAATCTTTTATGATATTTATTTTATTTTTTTTAACTGTATTTGTATCCGTTTTGCTTACGACTTGAGCATTTACTGTATAAATACCAACGCAAAGCAAAATGCTAATGAAAAATTTGCAAATGTGTTGCATTGAATGTATTTATTTCAGGATTAATTATTTCAATTGATTTAATAAAATGATTCGTAGATACGGCTTCTTTGATAGTATGTGTAACTATGCAGCCACATTCGAGTGATAAAAAATAATTTTCATTGTTGTTGTGAAATAATGAAATTGTATCTTTTTCATCATTAAACTGAATGATAAAATCGGTTTGAGTTTCAAATTTTTTAAGCGGTAAAATTATTGTCTTTACATCTTTTTTGTTTTTGTAAATAAATGAATCTCTATCCAGGGCTTTTACCCAGATACTATCGATATTTAAAACTTTATTAGTTGTTATTCCTGTTGTTATATTTGTGGTTTTAGTATAAAATCCGAATTGCATATTTACAGTTTTTTCTTTCCTGCAATCGTCGTCTGAACCACATGAACTGAAACTCATTTGCAAAAAAATGAATAACAAATTGGAATATAGTATTTTGTGTAGATATTTAGTATGAAACATTTCTGAATTTATTCTGTTTAGATTAATAGTCTTACTTCATCTTTAAGTTTGGTCATTGCATAATTGGTAGGTGTTTGTTCGGCCGAAGTATAAACCTGTATTATTTTTTCAGCTAAATCGGTTGCTGCATTTGTTGGCTGAAACTGTGCTGAACAACTTATTACCAGTTGTAGAAGTGTTTCCTGAACAACTTTCATGGAATTCCACAAGTCATCACTCACGTATATTTGCTGTGATAAATTGTGCGAAAATTCATTGCGGATGTTGCTCATAAGTTCCTTTTGCAAATCAATGCAATTCATTTCAGGAGTAATAGTATTTATTATCAACATATTAGGCGTTGTTCTTTCGAGGACAAGTGCCAACCTTTCGTAAGCTTGTAATTTATATTTTATTGTTTGACCGGCAATTTTTGACTTCAATTTGTTATTACGTCTATCTTCTTCATTTTTCAACATTTTACCTAGAAGTAAATAAGATGTTAACAAAACAAGTAATGCCGGTAAAACTATTTTTAAAATATCTATCATAATTGTGAATATGAATTTAAATTATTTAATTCCGGATTTATATATCTTAATTTCAATGGGTTGAATAGTAACCAAACAACCTTTTGGAAGTTTGGATAGTTCTTCTTCTGCAATTTCGTAAAACTGATTCACTTTCACTGTTGTATCAATAATTTCAATAACAACAGGCAGTTTTTCTGTCAGTTCCCAAAACCTGGAGGTGTTGATATGATGGCTACTTTTACCGTAACCCATAATGCCCCTGTAAACTGTAACGCCGCTTATACCGAATTTTTTGGCTTTTGCAACCAGGTATTCGTACATCAAATCAAATTTCATGCGGTCGGTACTACTCAGGTAAATTTTTAAAATGCTGTTCTCATCTGCCATAATATGGATTTTTACAGATTTTATTTTTATAATAAATTTGAAAGCACATAACCGAGATAAACAGCTAATATACCAAAAAACACACTACTCAAGGTATAAATTATCGCTGTAAGATATTGTCCGTTTTGCAAAAGAGTCATATTCTCGATTGTAAATGAAGAAAAAGTAGTAAATCCTCCGCAAATTCCTACCATTAAAAACAGTCGCAAGTCTGGCGAAATAATCTCACTTTTCATTGCAATTCCGGCGATAAAACCAATCACCAAACTACCAATAATATTTACTGTAAATGTGCCAACCGGAATAGACAGAAAATGAACTGATAGATTAAGTTTTGAAACCAGAAATCTAAATATACTTCCTAAAAAACCACCAAGTCCGATTATTATAAGTTGTTTCATAAAGCCCCTAACCCCTAAAGGGGAATTAAGTTAGTATTGTTTGTTTTTTTCAATATATTACTTATCAAATACTTGGTCTGAAGCCCCTTTAGGGGTTTGGGGTAATTTATATTTCCTTTTCAATCAAATAATTATTGCGTTCCGAAGAATTTCGAGCTACAATTTCGCCCAAAAAACCGGTTAAAAACATTTGTGTGCCAAGTATCATTGCTAAAATAGCTAAATAAAAATACGGACTTTGGGTAACCAAAGGTGCATGAACATGATTAATTAATGCTATAAATTTATTGAAACCCAAAGCTATAACGGCTATAAACCCCAGAAAAAACATCAAACTGCCATACAAACCAAAAAAATGCATGGGTTTTTTTCCGAATTTTGACAAAAACCAAAGTGAAATTAAATCGAGATAACCGTTTACAAATCTTTCCAACCCGAATTTTGTTTCGCCAAACTCACGTTTACGATGTTCAACTACTTTTTCACCTATTTTTTTAAAACCTGCATTTTTGGCTAAAAAAGGTATGTAGCGGTGCATTTCGCCATAAACCTCAATATTTTTTATTACATCATTTCGGTATGCTTTCAAACCACAATTCATATCGTGTAATTTCAAACCCGTAACCTTGCGTGCAGTGGCATTGTAGAGTTTTGAAGGCAGATTTTTGGTCAGTTTCGAATCATGACGTTTCTTTTTCCATCCCGAAACCAAATCGAAACCATCTTCACTAATCATTCTGTAAAGTTCAGGAATTTCATCCGGACTATCCTGTAAATCAGCATCCATGGTAATTACTACATCACCTTTGGCTGCGTTGAATCCGCAATACAGCGCTGGCGATTTTCCATAATTATTTCTGAATTTTATACCATGTACAGAGGTCGATTTTTTTTGTAATGATTCTATTATTTCCCATGAACGGTCGGTACTTCCATCGTTTATAAAAATAATTTCGAATGTGAATTTATTTTTATTCATTACTTTTTCAATCCATTCGTAAAGTTTTACGAGTGACTCTTCTTCGTTGTAGAGTGGTACGATTACTGAAATATCCATTTTATGTTTCGTGCTTTATGTTTCAAGTTTCGTGTTTTTTACCTAAGTCCAATGACCCTTTTCCAATTCATCTACTGTTTAATATCAATCTTTTCCCTATAGCTATCAAGGTTGTTCTTTGTTCTATTCAAAAATGCTTTTCTCTTTTTTTACAAAAAATGATAAAATTAATCCAAGAATTAAACCATATAAAAGAATAGTCCAAATGGTTTGAGCTGCAAATCCAATCGGACTCATCATTTTTTCCAAATCGGTGTACATTTCTTCATTGACGGGTATTTTTAAACTTTCGATTACTTTAAACGATTCCTGCAACAAATTGTCGAGAAATTCTCTGTTGACAAACTGCACATAAAAAAACTTGACTATTGCTACAATTAAGGAGCCAAAGAAGAAAGTTGAAAATATGTATGACAGGCTTTTACCGTAGGTTATGGTTCCTTCGCATTCGTTATCTCTGAACTTTACGGCCATGCGATACATCAAAACAACAATGACACATGTTATGGCCATTGAAAGTAAAGCAAGAATGCTACTTTTTGGGAGTGAAAGTAAAAAATTAAACGTGAATATACCTCCCATAATCAGTCCGTTGATCATCGAAGATTTGATAGTGTTATTTTGCATTTTTGTAGTTGTTTTTTTATCAGACAAAAATACAAAAAAAATCGGAAATAGAATTCAGAAGGATTCGAAACTGAATTGTTTATTTAATTATCATCTTAAACTTTAAGTTTCTCAAAGGTTTTTATTGGCAAAAACCACTTTTATGATAGTTTTTTTATTTTATCTTTGTAGTTCAAAACAATAACAAGTTTAAATTAATTTTATCGAAATGAAATTCAAATCACCAAAATCATTAAAAAACAGAATTTATAAATCAGATTGGCATTCAACACGCCCCATGGGTATTATTTCACCTTCTGATGCGTATTTTGTTCAGCTCAGTAATCAAATTTTGTCAATTATTGATAATTTAACAACTAACGAAATTTTTGAAGAAGCAATTAAGAGGAAAATTGCTATCAGTATAGCAGCCTATTTTGAAGATGTAATTTCAGAATTTGGATTATGGCGCGCTTTTTTAGCACTACATCACGATATGTTTGGAAAATTCCTGCCTTTTTATGATATACATGAAGATGATTATTTCGAAGATGAAATTAATAGATTTGATATCTTATTTTTAATCTGGTGTTTCTTACAACGCGAAGATATTGAAAACGAGATTCAAAGATTCCTAAATCCTGAAAATCCGCTATTAACTAATATTTCAGATCAAATATTTGACTTGTTAGAAAGTGAGTATGAAACTGCTCCCGCAAACGAAAGTGTTTATAAGTATATTCACGTGATAGATCACACAAAGGAATTCATATCTGCCAGAGAATTAATAGCTTGGTTACATTACGATTGTTATCTTGCATTATCATACCCAAGACAAAACATGCTCAAACAATCTGATATTTTTAATGATAAAAAAGCTGATAAATTTTACAAGGAAAATGAAGATGTGCTGAGATATTCTATCGAAAAATCACTTATATTTAGTTCAAAATGCTCTCCATTAGCCATTTATGCAAAGGATTGGATGGCTCAAATATTTGCAGGAACTCCAAAAGAGAAAATAATTAAATCCATTATTTATAAGCAAATTGACAATTATCATATTCTCGATTTTGACAACGAAACATTCACAATCATTAATGCTGAAAAAGAAAAGTATATTGTGAGTCTTGATTCTGTAAATAACCCGCCTTCAATGAAGGTGGAAAATTTTATAATGTGTGCAATAGTTTATTTCAAAGGTTTGTGGCATGTAAATGGTTTTGCTTCTTTTGGAAGAGATAAACGTGAACTTGAAAGGAAAGAGGATAAAAGTGAAATAAGGGAAGATATCCAGCGGACTTACGAATTCATTTTAAAGAAATCCAATAAACCCATACAATATTTCAAAAATGCAGATGATTTGAGTAGTTTTTTGTTGAAATTATTTCCAAACACCGATAAGAATAAAATTTTACCTAAGAATTATTCAAAATATACTGATTTTGTAACATTTGTAGATCCTGAAATCGGTTTAACCTTTTATCCTGAGATTGCAGTTTTTATTAAGGATAAGAATAATCCTTATTACAATATACAAGATGTTGAAGATCAAGGTCTCGCTATGTTAACAGGGTATTTCGAAATTCCTATGCAGTTTATGAATTTCTTGATTAAAAATAATCTACTTTCTGATATTTCTATCAATTCATTATTGGGAAAAGAATATGGTAACAAACAAATACAGGAAAATATTGAGTTTGTTGTGCGTTTCTTTCAACCCGAATTGTATAAATAAAATCAACAAATTCGAACTTTCCTTGTGGCTTTAGCTGCCCCTAAATCCCCTATATGGGACTTGAAGTTGCAAACATCGTGTTGATTTTCATACATTTATATCTATTAGATTAATTTGGTAAAGTAGAAGTAATTACGATTTAATAAATAAAGCAATCAGATTATAATCGTAAATAAAAAACGTATTAAATAATTGCGGTTATGCAAGCATCCGTTCGTCCGCTCAAAGCGGTCAGACGGGTTGGGATTTCAAATTTTGCGCAATAGTATATGATGTTTATTATTGTTTGATTGAGTTTCTCATTTCTCTACAGCCTCTACTTTGTAACCAGCCGATTTAAGTTGTTGAATTAATCCTTTATTTCCGGCAAGTTGCATAATATCAACTACAATAAATGCAGTATTTGTTTTGCAAACCTCATCAATTTTTGCAAACCAATTATTATTCCTAGTTTCGAGATAGTTTAAGTAATCTGATTTTGATTTTTGTATCACAAATTCGGACTCGAGTACCTGATTATAAAATGTCACAAAGTTTCCGGTTTTGTAAATCGTTCTAAGGTGCATTATTTCTTTCTGAAATGCTACTCTGTTTTTCATTAAGGCAATTAGCTGATCAGCATGTTGCTGTAATTGAGTAGTGTCCGATAGATTTTTTATTAAATCGTCAGCTGTAATGACACCATCAACAACTT
>JFJP01039485.1_pt1 | contig 13374 bp, 8 predicted proteins | sample 431651 | NCBI WGS metagenome assembly JFJP01 (sample SAMN02602958, study PRJNA72255) | Microbial mat metagenome, whole genome shotgun sequencing project. | biome: fresh water; feature: sink hole; material: water; isolation source: purple microbial (photo- and chemosynthetic) mats found in...
CCAGAACCAGGTATAGCAAATGCTTCCGCTACTACAACCAATTCATTATTGTTTAATTATATGGGTGGATATGCTGGTAATAACGGAGTTAATTATATTGATGAAATTAGAATTGGAAGCTCGTTTGCTACAGTAAGCCCTGCCTCAAATAGTGTTTCAGTAGATAAGTCAATAATCATTTTTACTTCTTTATCAAATTTAACCGATGTTTTGAATATTACTTCTAATACAGGTTATACAATTACATCAAAAAATACAGGCTGGTTATCATTATCAGATGTAAAAGGACTGAACGATAAAGTGGTAAACGTAGGAACAATGTTAGCAAACACAAGCGGTATTTTAAGAACGGATACCATATTTGTAATGGATACTGCTACCTCAAATAAAGCTCCAGTTAAATCAATTGTTGTAAGGCAGTATCCTGAATTAAATTCTACTATTACATTTAGTATTAAGAATTCGGGTGCTGCACCCATTCAAAATGCATTGGTAGAAATTAATGGCATTGGTAAATTTTCAGATGCATCTGGAATAGTAAGCTTTCAATTTAAACAGGGCGAAAAGTTTACTTATACTATTACGTCTCCTGGTTACGCAGTTTCATCAGCAAGCATTCAAGGATATGATGTAGATATTTCTCAGAATGTAACACTTTCTGCAGCAGCTGGATATTCAGTAAGTTTTATAGTGAAGGGTGAAGATAATGTTTTGATTGCGGGAGCTGAAGTGGTATTTGATGGCGTTAAAAAATATACTGCATCTAATGGTTATGTAATTTTTACTGGCATGCCATCAGTTAATAATAAGTTATACAGTGCTAATGGTGATGGATACGCAAATATTTCCAATATACTCTCTCTTGCCGCAGAAAAGGACACTACTTTTGAAATTACTTTACCTCTAATTAAATACTTTGTTTCTATTAATGTTACTGATAGCTTGTCAGGTGCACCTATAGAGGCTGCTTTAATAAAAGTAGGCAGCTCTGAATACCTTACCAATTCAATGGGTGTTGTTGAGTTTTTATCTGTTCCAGTTAGTAATCAGTTATATACAATTAGCAAAAATGGATATTATTTAAATCAAGGAAAATATACTGTTTCTACGTCTGATGTAATTAATAACATAAAGCTCAGGCTTATAACTTATAAAGTTACTTTTAATGTAAAGGATCTAGATAATAAGCCAGTTGTATTGGCTTCGGTAAAACTAGGCAATGAAACTTATATGACTAATGTAAATGGGCAGGTTAATTTTAATAACATTGCGCCTGGAACTTACAATTATTCAATTACTAAAGATTCTTACATTGATATAAATGAAAATATCAGTGTAGCGAGCTCCGATTTGGTTAAGGACATCATTTTTATGACCTTGTATTATAAGGTAAATTTTATAGTTGTTGATACCAGTGCGGTTCAGAATCCTATATCGGGTGCCACTATAGAATTTAATAACACATCTAAAGTTACAGATTTAGATGGCAAAGTTACATTTGATTTTGTAACAATTGGAAATAGCAAAGTTTATAATATATTCAAGGATGGTTACAAAACTAATGGGGGATCGGTTAACGTAATTGATCAGGACGTTTTAAAAACGGTTATTATAACACCAGGTTTGTATACAATGAAGTTTATTGTTGTTAACCCTGAAAAAAAGCCAATACCCGCAGCCAATGTTACATTTAATGGCAAGAGTCGTACTACTAATCTTTCGGGTGCTGTTCTTTTTGATAGTTTGCAATATGAATTAGGAATTGATTACATGATTGTAAAAAAAGGATATTCACCTGATTCAGGAAAGATTGATATTATCAACAGAGATGTTTTGGATACAGTAATTCTTTCTAGCAATGGACCTACTTATAAAGTTTTATTTACAATTAAGGATGGTAATGGAGTACCTATTATTGACGCAGATGTAAATATGGCTTATATATCTAAAAAAACTGATGTTGAGGGCAAGGTGTTGTTTGAAAATATTGTACCTGATGATAATATCGAATACAATATTGGTAAGCAAGCTTATGTTACCATAAGTAACACTATAAATATAGTAGACAAAGACACATCAGTTATTGAAATACTTTATTTGTCAGATACTACATTTGTGGTTCATTTTGAGGTAAAAGACGACAGAAATAATCCTGTGCCCAATGCTACTATTGTATTTAATGCTGGTAGTGTGAATACCGATTCAACGGGTAAGTATCGTTTTGCAGAAGTAGCACCTGGGAGTGGATTAAACTATGTTGTTTTCAAAACAGGATACTCTGAGGCATCGGGTAAAATTAATGTTATTAATGACTCTGTAAGCAAAAGTATTAACTTAGTATTATTCCGTTATCAAGCTTCATTTATCGTTAAGGATGAATTAGGTGAAATTATAGCTGGAGCAAAAGTTAAGTTTTATGGAGATAGCGCATTAACTGATTCAACAGGTAAAGTAGTATTTAAAGATATTTTACCTTCTATTGATAATGAATATAAAATATCTAAAGACTTGTATCATGATGTTTCAGGAAAAATTTCTGTTACTTTTTCTGATATTGATAGGTTAATATCAATGCAGCGCATCAAATATCAATTGAGTATTATTGTTGAAGATTCTGCAGGAGTAATTGATAATGCAATTGTTCGTTTAGGAAATATAAGTTTTTCAACTGATAGCAAAGGATTGGCATTGTTTGAAGGTTTAGTTCCTTCCGATACTCTTATATATACAATTTCAAAAGCAGGCTATCTGTCATTTTCTGATACAATTTTTAATTTTAATTCTGATACTATAGATACTGCTAGAATTAAACTTGATCGAAATTTCATAACGTTCATTGTAAAATCTAAATTTGGAAATCTATTGAAGGATGTTGCTTTAACATTTGATGGCAAATTACAGTATACTGATTCTACAGGACGAGCAAATTTTATTTCCACAACCAAAACCGCAGTTAGGTACACTGCTGTAAAAACACGTTTTGTATCAGTTAGTAAATTGTTAGATATAAATAAAGATACATTGATCGTAATTACAATGGATACTATTATAACAAATTATCAAGTTACTTTTACGGTAATTGATGAGAACGGAAAGGCTATGAAAGGAGCAATTATAGAGTTTTATTCAGATACTTTTGTAACTGGAGATGACGGGAAATTGGTTTTTGTATTACCTAGTTTGAATAGTGAGCCATTAAGAATTTCAAAACCGATGTATAATATTATCAATACCTTTATCACAATAAATGGTAATACTAAAAAAACTTTTAATTTGGTTCGATCTAAATATAATCTTTCATTTAGGGTTATCGATCAAAATGATGAAGCAATAAACGGTGCAAGAATTTCTTTTTACAACGTAGGTTTTTTAACCGATACTGCAGGTGCACTCAATCTAAAGGGTATTACTTCTGACACTGCATACTATTATCGCATTGAATTTGGAGATTCATTTGCCGATTCAGGATATTTTGATCTGTTAAAAGATACAATCATCAGTGTAAGGTTTGTGGGTGTTGGATTAAAGGAAAATTTCTCGATAGTATCTATTTATCCAAATCCGGCATCAGACAATATATATATCAATCAAAATGGAGTCTATACTTCTTATGGAATTTATACCTATTCAGGTATATTGATAAAGCAGGATAGGATAATAAATGATGTCGAAATGATTGATGTGTCGAAATTAAATAATGGAATGTATATTTTAATGCTTATAAGGTCTAATGGTTATAAAGATTTTAAACGATTTTTAAAACAATAATTTTAAAAAAAGGCATTGGTTTTCCAATGCCTTTTTTTACATTTGCTTCTAATCTTAAAGTGATGAACAATTTCAAATTTTTTATTTTTATACTTTTACCTGCTTTTGTAGCTTGCAGCGATAAAGCAGCAATTGAACAGCCTACTAATAATGAGCCTATGGATTCTGTATTACTGTTGATGAAAAAGAAAATTATTATTGATTCCTCAATAATTCTATATGATAAGCCTTTGACTCAAGAAGCTTTTTTGGATGAATGGACTGTTCATCATAGTGATTGGGAAGTAAAAGAGGGTTGGTTGTATGGAAGTAATAAGGGGAATTGGCCGGGCATGGCAGTGTTAAAGAAGGACTTTCCTGGAAACGTTATGCTCGAGTTTGAAGCTCAAACCATACTGCCATCTTCTCATGATATTAATGTAATGTGGAATGGGGAGTGGAATGATAGTACCGATCAGCGTGGTATAGCTTATGTTGCTGGTTTGCAAGGATGGTGGACTGGTAAAGTTGGTATTGAAAAGTCTAATGATTACAAGTTCATGGTGGGTACTCCTTTGTTTGACTTTATTCCCGGTAAAATTTATAAAATAATTGCAGGGAGTATTGATGGTCATTGCTTTATTTTTGCCAACGGAAAGTTGCTACTAGAAGCCATGGATCCAAATCCTATCGATAATCAAAAATATACCAAAGTGGGCTTCGAAGCATATTGTAGTAATATTTGTATTAGAAATATTGTTATTAGGCAAATTTGTTGGCAAGAAAATGTTCTTAAGTATGAACCTGAGTTTTAAGGATAAAATATTTACTCAGAGAAAAATTTATTAATATTCCCAATTAATTCGTCAATATCAAGGGGCTTCGACATGTATGCATCGAAACCGCATTCCTCGCATTTAATTCGTTCTTCTTGCAAAGTATAGGCAGTTTGAGCAAGTATGGGTATGCGGGGTTTTATTTTTTTTATCTCAATGCATGCTTCAAAACCATTAATTTCTGGCATTTTGATGTCCATTAAAATTAAATCTATTTTACTGAGCGAATGAACTAATTCTAATGCTTGTTTGCCATTATTAGCATGAATTAATTGTACTTGTGTTTCTGCTAGAACAGCTTCTATAAATTTGTAATTTACTTCTTCATCTTCAACAACCAAAATAATTTTGTTTTTCCAATTATAACTATTTAAGCTGATCGGATTTTCTTCTTTTTCTGTTTCGCCTTCTTCAATTGTAACGTAGGGAATGCTAAATGTGAATGTACTTCCTTGACCCTGCGTTGAATCAAAGTTAATTTTACCACCAAGCAATTCTACAACATGTTTTGCAATTGAAAGACCTATTCCCGCACCGGCTGTATTTTTGTTCTGCGTGGAGTCAATAAATTTATATCGGTTAAATATGTTTTTTTGTGTTTCTTTCGAAATTCCTAAACCGGTATCTTTTACAAAGAAAATGAGATTTTTGCTGTCTTTCTGTTCGTAGCCAAACTGTATATATCCTTTGTTGGTATACTTTAGCGAATTGTTTAGAAGTATGGACATTATTTGTTGAAGCCTTCCCGGATCGGTATATATATTGTGTAGTTTTTGATCGGGTGGCAAACTCAGGTAAATCTCTATTAAATCTTTGCCCATCCGATTTTTTTCTTGAATGAAAAATTGCTGGAGCTCCGACATTAATTTAGGAATATCTGATTCAGCCTTAATAATGCTTGCGCTGCCAGTTTCAAGATTGGCAATTTCAATTATATCATCTATTAATGTTAATAATTCTCGCCCTCTATGTATGATAATATTGCTGTAATCTTTCTTTTTTTGTTCCGATAATCCGCCTATATTAATTAATTCAGTAAAGCCAATGATACTGTTCATTGGCGTTCTTATTTCATGTGAAATATTTGATAAGAAAGCTGTTTTTAATTTGTCAGATTGTTCTGTTTTTTCTTTTTGGCGGTTGATTTCTTCCTCTTGTTTTCTTTTATCCGTGTAATCGGTGAGGTGCATTATTAATGAGCTATTACTACCTATAAGAGCCGGACAAGCCAAAACTTTTATAATTCGTTGCTGCTTATGTCCTCCTTTCTCTATTAGTATTTTACATTCATATTCTATTTTTTTTTGTGCTTCTATAATGCTTTTGAAGAAAGTTAATAAGGAACTTTGCTCATTGTCGGGAAGCAAGAAGGATAGATTCTCTAATTTAACGGTCCCATAAGGCACTTGTAAATTAATAATTGAATGTGCCTGAATACTAACTTTAGCCACCTCATTTGTAGGATACCATACTATGTAGCCCGTCTTTATTACATTTTCGTGAAATGAAAGCAGCGCTGATAGCTCATTTTCCTTAAACAATGCTGTATTGTTGGTAATTGAATCTTCTTTATATAGCTTATCTTTCGGCATGCTATGATTTTAACCCAAAAATACATAAAATTTCTCATAAATAGAAGTTTCTGGCTTTAAATTAGAATAATTCCACTTGAATATACTGTATGAATGCGGTAATTGTATACTCATCATCTACCATTGCTTCTGATAAAAGTATCAAAACATTGTTTTTTTTACCATCTCTAACTAAAATCGGAACTTCAATCCTTTTACCAATTATTTTTTGTTGGCTTGGATCGGTAAGCCTTTTTAGAAATTCGTGTTTTTCAATATCTTTTTCGTCAAATAAAATAGAAACAGAGGTTCCTATGGCAGCATTTTTTTCTAGTTTAAACATTTCTGAAGCTGCCTCATTAAAAAATTCTATGGTGCACTGCTGGTTGATAGTTATTATTGCGTCCAAAGCTCCTTCTAAGGTTCGTTCATGTCGGAGTTTGAGTTTTTCCGTTTTCTTGAATGATTCGCGCATACCTTCTTTGGTTTCCTCTAATCGCTTCCTTAGTTCATTACCCGACAATCGGAGTTTCTCTTCTTGCTGTTTAAGCTGCTGTCTTTGTTTTTCTGACTCTAATTCAATCAGTTTTTCTTTCGAAATATTATGTGCAATTAGTATAACCTTTGATAGTTCGCCATACATATCGGTAACAGCCGTAAATGTACCTCTAACCCATGAAATTGAGTTACTTTTGTTAATACGAAATGAAAACGAGAAGGGTCGGCCATTTAGAATTTCTTTCCAGTAAATTTGCAGTTCTCTAATGTCTTCTTGAGAGATTAATTCCTGAATGTCTTTTCCTACTAATTCTTTGTCGGAAGGAAAATCTGTTTCAGCAATAAAAAGATTATTACAATGTATTATTTTTCCATCAGTGCTGATTTCTGCTTTTATGGATGATCTGTTTAATGCAGCCAATTGCGATTCATAATCAAGGCTCGTTTTTTTATGTTCGGTAGAATCTATTGCTAAAAATAAAACTCTTCCCACGCTGCCATCTTCTTTTCTAATACAAGTATATGTAGAGATGGTCCATAAATCCTCCCCAGTTTTTGTAACATGTTTCATATAACCTTCAAAATGCTTTCCTCCTTTTGACAGGTTATTCCATAAAGGATTGAACCATTCGCGGTCTCTGTTATTAATAAACATAGTAATGTGTTTTCCTTCCACATCCATATTGCCTTTATAGCCCAGCTTATTGATGAACTTTGTATTGGCGTATATTAGAGTTCCATCAGGCTTGTATTCGGCTCTAATTAAAGTATGGTTTACACTGTTAGTAAAGCTAATAAACTCTTCAGACTGACTTGCCGCCATTGTTTGCATGGTCTTCAACATTTCTATTTGCTGAAAATGCTTGGTTTCCTGCTCAATAAGTTGTTTGTTTTTTGCCTGACTTTCATTCAATAATCGAAAAACATTTTTATTGTTTAAATTTACTGAGAGAATGCTTGCCATTTGCTCACAAACCCTAGTAATAAAATTTATTTTAAAATTATCGATGGGAGAGAATGAAGCCATTTCAACAATTCCATACACTTCCTGATTGCAAATTAAAGGAACAATTAGCAGGTAATTTGGAGTTGCATGTCCCAATCCCGAAGTTATTTCGATATATTTATCAGGTATTTCATCTAAATATAAAAACTTTTTTTCTAAAGCTACACTACCTATCAAACCTTTTCCCCATGGAATTTCTTTGTCTGCAAATTTTCTTCTCTCGTATGCATAGCATGAAAGCATTTTGAAGTATTTTTTATCTGCCATTGACTCAATCGAAAAAGCGGCAGCTTGATTAGCATTGCAATACGTAACAAGTTTGTTGATGATACGAAACGACCAATCTTCAATATTATCAGACGAAGAATATATTATGCCGTTTATATCGTTGATGCCATCATTTATCCATATGTATTTTTTTTCATTGGTTTTTACTTCATCAAGTTGATTGGTAAGCGTAATTAATTTTTCATTGAGTTGTTTTATATTTTCAAAAACATTTTTGTTTTTATTATGATCAGCGAGTTTAAAATGGTTGTTGTCGCTAAGCATTAGCAGCAAATATTTGTGAATGTCATTTTGAAACAATTTTTTTTCATCTACCTCATATTTTAATAGATCTTTTTGCTTTTCAAATCGCAAATTATAAAATACAGAAAATAGAAATGTAATAAAAGGTAAGAGATCGACAAAATAAAAAACGGGAGACAAATGATGTAAATACACGAATCCATATATACTAATTCCCGATTTTATGTGGTAAAATGATAATAAATAAGCAAACAGGGAAAGGAGCATACCCGGCATTAATGACAAAATATAAAATTTTATTCCTTTTTTGTTATCCATTTTTTACTTATTTATCCTTTTAGCGATTTTCGTGAATATTTTTTTCCAATTCCATTATTTTTGAAGCAATATTTTCTAAAGATACTATATGATCCACTGCTCCAAGTTTTATAGCTTCATTTGGCATACCAAAAATTATTGACGACTTTTCGTCTTGAGCAATTGTTTTTGATCCGGCTTGCTTCATCTCAAGCATGCCTTTTGCTCCATCATCTCCCATTCCCGTTAATATTACTCCAATAGAATTTATTCCTGCATAACGCGCTGTAGTTCTAAAAAGTACATCTACCGATGGTCTATGCCTGTTTACTAATTGACCATCTTTAATCTCAACAAAATATTTTGCACCACTTCGGTTTAATAATATATGCTTATTCCCAGGTGCGAGTAGTGCAGTTCCCCTCGATAACAGATCACCATGTTCAGCTTCTTTTACAGTAATTATACATTGACTGTTCAGTCTATTAGCAAATGATCGGGTAAAATTTTCGGGCATATGTTGTACTATTACAATAGCCGGACAATCTACTGGCATTTTTTCTAGAACTTTTAATAATGCTTCAGTTCCGCCGGTAGATGCGCCTATAGCAATAACTAAATCAGTAGTGCGTGTTAGTATTTGATTAACCGGATAAGGAGGAATGACTGAATCAGCTGAATATTTTGGTGTAGGGACAAAATCTTCTTTGAATTTCTTTCTCTCGATTTTCCCTGTACATGCTGCTGCAGATCTTATCGCATCGGCAATTCTTATTTTCGATTCTTCAATGAATTGTCGGGTATTCATTTGAGGTTTGGTAATAATTTCAACCGCACCATATTCCATAGCTTTCAAAGCAGCTTCGGTTCCTTTATCTGTTAAACTAGAAATAATAACTACTGGAATAGGATGTTGCGACATTATTTTTTTTAGAAATGTTAGTCCATCCATGCGTGGCATTTCAATATCTAGTGTAATTACATCGGGTAATTCTTTGGCTAGTTTCTGCGCTGCATAGAAAGGGTCTGATGCAACTCCTAGTAATTCCATATCATCTTCCCCCGAAATAATATCTGCAAGTGTTTGTCTTACCAACGCTGAATCGTCAACTATCAATACTTTTGTTTTTCTACTCATTATGATTGGTTTTCAGTGTTATCTTGGTTCCTTTCACTTTTCAAGTATTTCTGTCTTACTTCTCCGGTTTCGGTATTGAATATTATTTTTCTTCCTAGTTTTCCTCCTACACTTTGCGCTATGATGCTTATACCATGTTCTCTAATCATTTCAAATGCTAGCTTGTGATTGCGTTCTCCAATGTGAAACTGCGAAATATTAGTTTGAATAACTTCTCCTCCGCCAAATATTTTTGCCTGTAAATTTTTTTTATTACAACCCATGTCCAGCATTTTTTCAATTAGTTTTTCAATAGCTATATTGCCAAACCGGGGAGAAGCCAAACCTTGTCCATTCCATAGAGGTAACATGTAATGATTAATACCTCCGTATTTAAGTACCGGATCGTATAAGCAAACTGCAACACACGACCCCAATATTGTAGTTACTATCTGTGGAGTATTGCTTGCAAATAATGCAGAAGGATATAAAAATTGCGCTTGTACCTGATCCATTGAATGAATTAAAATGATTCTTCTTCGTCAAATAAAAAGTCGTTTCCATTCGATGAAACACTATCAATATCTTCAAGTTTCGACTCTGGTATGCTAATCCCAAATGTACTGCCTTTGCCTAAAATACTTTTTACTGCTATTTTTCCTTCCAGAATATCAATCAATGCTTTTGTAATCGACAATCCCAAGCCATGTCCTCGATTTTTAGAATTGATACCGCTATCAATCCTTTTAAACCTATCAAATATAACCCGTTGATTGCCTTCTGAAATTCCAGTTCCATAATCTTGTATGCTAATGGTTAAATTGTTATTTAGAAAGCCTAATTCAACTTTAATTTTATCATCGTCAAAACTAAATTTAATGGCATTGCTTATCAGATTTGATATAATCAATTTAAACTTTTCTGCATCAGTTTTGAAATGAAATTTTTGGTTTTCTTCTGTTTTAATGTTATTGGAAAATATAACTTCAATGTTTTTTTTTCTAAGATCGATATGAAAATCTTCTATAACCGATTGTATTATTTTTACAGGCTCAGATTTGGTTATTTCAGGCATTACATCACCAGCCTCAAGTTTGGCGGCCATAAAAATATTTTTCAATTGAAAATCTAAATTGAATGCTTCGCTATGTATAAGTGAAACCATTGAAATAACCTTTTTCCAATTCTCTTTTTCCACTACTATAATGTTTCTTGATAAGGCTAGTATGGATGTAAAAGGATTGATAATTTCATTGGTTATATGCGATATGAAGTGAGTCTTTAATGATTCTGATTCACCTAGTTTTTTATTCACCGTTTTTAATTCCTCTGTTAATTCTGTCATCTCTTTGATGGTTGAGCGGGCTTCATCTAAACGTGATTTTAACTCAACAATTAATTCGTCATCTTTTATTTGCTTGAAACTATTCATAAATTAATTAGAGTTTAGATTACTTTCTTAAAAATGGTTGGTTTAATTTGTTCTAATGGTAACTTCATTCCTGTTATTGATTCTGAATGACCTAAAAATAAAAATCCATTAGGTTTTAGGCGATCACAAAGCTTATTGATAACGTTCTCTTGAGTTTTTCTGTCGAAATATATTAATACATTTCTGCAAAATATTTGGTCGAAAATTTCAGGAGTATGAAACGAGTTATCCATGAAATTTAATCGGGTAAATGTTACTTTATTTCTCAAAGGAGCAATTACTCTTACTGTTGGTTTTATTCGGTCTTTACTCTTTAAAAAATATTTTTTCTTGAGGTCGAATGGTATCCCTTCAATTCTGTCTTCTTTGTATATGGCATCAATAGCATGGGAGAGGATTTTTGTTGAAATATCTGTTGCATAAATAGAATAATTTAGACCAGGGAATTTCTCTTGTAATTCACTCATTACGATGGTTATCGTATATGGTTCTTCTCCACTGCTGCATCCGGCACTCCAAATTTTGAATGTTTCGTTTGGCGATTCATCCATAAATTGAGGTACTATTTCATTAGTTAGAAAATCAAAATGAATGGGCTCTCTGAAAAAATCAGTTTTGTTGGTGCTAACTACATCAATCATGTGAATTACTTCATTGTCTTGTCCTTCTGCGCTAAAAACAAAGTCAACATAGTCTTTGAAATTTTTCAGTTTGAGTTCCCGCAATCTTTTTTGTAAACGACTTTGTAACATTACCCTTTTTATTTCGGGCATTTTTATTCCAAAGTTATTATATATGAATTCACTAAGCTTTCTGAATTCTTCATCACTTAGTTTTGCATTGTATATTTCTCCCAAATAGTCTATGCTCATATATTTAAATTTTATTCATATAAGTTTTGATTTATTTCTTCAACAGAGCCTTCTTTAAAATGACTATTGAAGAGTAAAATTTCATCGCTAGTAAATAATACATCAGTGTTTAATATAATCAATTTTTTTTGCTCATTTTGGAATATGCCTTTTATGTATTTGGTATAGTCTTTTATTGCTATTTGTGGAGTTGGCAGAATTTCATTATCTTCAATATCTATTACTTCAGTTACACAATCCACAATGGCACCAACTTGAGTTTTAGAATTCTCATAAGGAACATCTATAATGATGATATTAGTATGCTCATCAAAATTTTCGGAAGGGGCATTGAATCTAATTCTTAAATCAACCAATGCAATAACTGAACCTTGCAATTGAATCAATCCTTTTACTACCCTAGGAACATCAGGAATAGTTATTACCTCCTGCATTTCAATTATATTTAATACTTTTGATACATTGATAGCGTATTCATTATTGTTTATTTTGAATACTAAATAGGTGATTATTTCTTCAGTTTCTTCCATATTTATCAATAATTCAAGCTTCTGAATGCAGGTATTTTTTTGTGCAATATTTAACTGTTTTTTGTGTGTCAAGAACCAGAGCTACAGTTCCATCTCCTAAAATAGTTGCTCCTGATACAAGTTCTTGTCCTTTGTAATGCTTACCTAAAGGTTTTAATACGGCCTGATATTCACCTAAAACTAAATCTACAACCAAGCCCACTTGCTGATCTTCGTAGTTTACAATTACTATCTGATCAATTTTAAAATTCGATTCAGGCATATTAAATTCTTTACGCAAATAATAAAAGGGGATTTGTTTTCCGTCAAAAACCAACAATTGATTCCTTAAATTTTTGATAATGTCATGTTTTTCTGAGTGTAATTTGCTAATAATTGATAATGGAATTACAAAATAGGTGTCGCCTACAAGTGTTAATAATCCATCAATTATTGAAAGAGTTAAAGGTAATTTGAGTGTAATAGTGGTTCCTTTTCCAACAATAGAGTCTATTTCTACTTCACCTCTAATATCTGTGATTTTTTTCTTAACTACATCCATTCCTACGCCTCTACCTGAAATATCAGATACATTTTGAGCAGTTGAAAATCCAGGCAAAAAAATCAGATCGAATAATTCTTTATTAGAGTAATTGATGTTGGGTTGAATTAGATTTTTCGATAAGGCTTTTTCTTTTATTCTATCAGGATTAATTCCTGCACCATCATCAATAATTTGTATTACAACATTGGTTCCAGAATAAAATGCTTTTAGCATAATGGTTCCTTTTGCTGGTTTATTTGCAGATACTCTTATCTGCGCATCTTCTATTCCATGATCTATAGAATTTCTCAATATATGTAATAATGGATCGGTAAGGTTTTCTATAATGGTTTTATCTAATTCCGTTTCTGTTCCTTCAGTAACAAATACAACTTCTTTTTTCAATTCAGAAGA
>JFJP01047050.1_pt1 | contig 13373 bp, 17 predicted proteins | sample 431651 | NCBI WGS metagenome assembly JFJP01 (sample SAMN02602958, study PRJNA72255) | Microbial mat metagenome, whole genome shotgun sequencing project. | biome: fresh water; feature: sink hole; material: water; isolation source: purple microbial (photo- and chemosynthetic) mats found in...
GCGTGGGCTTTAACTTATTACTTGTATAGGGCAGTCTAAGGCCTCAGAAGTGTGATACAGTTGAAGTACCACGCTTTTTTTATGCCTGAAAGTGAACGAAAAAATTAATATAGCGGAAGCCGAAAAGCTTTAGAGTAGGCAAATCATCAAAAAATCATTTTTATGAAAATTATTAATCAATTGTTGTGTCTATTATCATTGTCATTAATTATCGTGTCTTGCGAAGAGGAGCTCGCTCCAATAGCAAGTTTTACGTTTGTTGGTGCAAATAAATCTGCTCCAGCTGAAGTTACATTTACAAATAGTTCACAAAATGCTATATCCTATTCATGGGAATTTGGAGATGGTGCTTCGTCAACTGAGAAAAACACAAAACACACCTATACTACAGGTGGAACATTTACGGTAAAGTTGACTGCGTATAGTAAAGAATCTTCGAATTCTACAACTTCAAGTATTACTATTTTAAATCCAGTGCCCAATCCTGTATCAAATTTTAGTTTTGTTGAAAATGGTAATTTTGCACCAAGCAAAGTTACATTTACAAATTCGTCAACAAATGGCTCAACTTACTCGTGGGATTTTGGAGATGGTCAAACTTCAACTTTAGAAAGCCCAACCCATGTATTCGCAACAGGTGGAACTTTCAATGTAACATTAAAAGCGAAAAATAGTATTGGCGTTGAGACTATTTTAAACAAGACAATTACCATAAAAAATACACCTACAAAACTAAAATTAAATTCAATAACTTTAACTGGATATCCTCTTGTTAAGTCAAATGGTGCAAGTTGGGATAGTGGTTCTGGTCCAGATATTTTTCCAAACATTATTCATTCAACTGGAACTTTAAGTTTACAAAGTTATAGAAAGGAAGATTTCATATCAAGCTATTTACCATACACATATAGTTCTGGATTGCCTTTCACTTTTACAAATCTTGACTATCAAAATGAAATTGATTTTTACGACTACGACCCCATTGGTTCTAATGAATGGATGAGTGGATATTATTTTACAATCAGAAACAACATGCCTACAAATGGTAATCAATATCCAAATACAATTAATTTTCAAAGCACAACAAGTGAGCTAAAATTCACCTTAAATGTTGAATGGGTGTTATAAAGCTAATCAATAAATATGAACTAAAATAAAATTTATAATATGAAAAATTTAATTATGTCAACAAAATTTTATAGTACAGTTTTAAAACACTTATTTGTGTTTTGTGTTTTTAATTTTTCAATTGTAAGCTCGTATGCAGTAAAGGCTTATCCACATCCTATTTTTGTTACACAACCTGATGGTTCAACCTTAACTATACAATTGCATGGAGATGAGTTTTATAATTACAGAACAACCACGGATGGTTATCTTCTGAAACAAAATTCGAAAGAATTTTATACTTATGCAACTATTGATTCATTAGGTGAACTTGCTGAATCACAAATTGTTGCAAATGAAATTGCCAAACGTAGTGCTAATGAAATACAATTTGTAAAATCGTTGAATAAGTCAGAACAAATTACGGCGGTTAAAAGTAACTTTAGTCGTGCTAAAAAAATAAGCTCAAGAGAAGTTAGACAAAATGAATTTCCAAAGATTGGTTCTCCTAAATCATTAGTTCTCCTTGTCAATTTTACAGATAAATCTTTTGTTACAGTTAATTCACAAATAGCATTCACAAACCTATTAAATCAAGATGGTTATAGTGCTAATGGTGGAACTGGTTCAGCTCGTGATTATTTCATGAGTGCTTCGTATGGCAAATTCTCACCACAATTTAATATAGTTGGTCCATATACCTTACCTCACAATATGGCTTATTATGGTGCTTCTTCATCAAACGATCGCGATCAAAACCCACAACAAATGGTTGTGGATGCTTGTAATTTAGCATTCAGTGGTGGATTAGATTTTAGTCAATACGATACAGATAATGATGGTGTAATTGATAATGTATTCGTAGTTTTTGCAGGTTATAATGAAGCGGAAGGGGCATCAACTAATACAATTTGGCCTCACCGTTGGTCAGTTGTAGCTGGTTCAAATTATTCAGGGAATACAGAATCAATCACTTATAATGGTAAATTGTTAAGAGATTACGCCTGTACATCGGAGCTACGTGGAAATAGCGGAAGTAATATGTGCGGAATTGGCACATTTTGCCATGAATTTAGTCATGTGCTAGGTTTAGCTGACTATTATCACACTACTGAATCAAAAAATACACTGGGCAACTGGAGTTTAATGGATGTGGGTAATGATTTGAACTTAGGGCGTACACCTCCTACTTATTCAGTATTTGATAGAAAATTGATGGGTTGGTTCGTTCCAGAAGAGGTAAACACACCATCTGATTTGACGCTTTTGCCAATATATCAGGGAAAAACAACACCACTTAACACAAACAATCAAGCTTTCTTATTATCTGGAAGTAATAATGAATACTTTCTGCTCGAATATCGAAAAAGAACAGGCTGGGATGAATTTCTGCCAGGCGAAGGTTTGCTTATTTGGCATATCGATTATGACGCTACAGCTTGGGCATATAATACTGTAAATAATTACACAGGCACTACACAGACAGAAGCAAGCCACATGAGAGTGTTTTTAGAAACTCCTGGATGGTCACCTACTCCTATTACTCCAGGTTCTCCTTTTCCATCAGAAATAATTGATTATTTTACCCCTACAACTTGGTCTGGCAATGATATTAAAAGAAAAATTACTGATATTTATAAAACGGAAAGTGATATTACATTTTCGGTTATGAAACCAGAATTAACGGTAAATGGCGAATTGAATGAATTTAAAACGCTATTAGGAACTCCATCTACTGCTCAAACGGTAAATTTTGTTGTATTAGATATTTATGAAAACAAATTTTGAAATAAAACTATCTTCTGAAAATGCATGGGGTAAAAAAATTACAATATCACCAATAAATAATCAAATAAATACAAATATTGATATTCGCTACAACCCAATCACAATGGGTAATCATGTTGATTACCTTGATGTTACAAGCGTAGGATTAGATGCCACTGGCGTTTTGATTGGTACAGCAAATCCTGTTATTATCACCCAAGTTTACGGTGGTGGAGGAAATAGTGGTGCAACTTATAAATCAGATTTTATTGAACTTTACAACACTACCGATTCGGATATTGATTTGAGTGGTTGGACAATTTATTATGTTGCAGCTACATTGTCATCTACAACGGTGAAATATGAATTTCCATTAAACACAAAAATTAAAGCTGGAAAACATTTTGCTCTCAAATGTGCTGATGGTGCTGGTGCTCAGCCCGCATGGAATATTGCTTTTGATGCTACTTCGACAATGGCATTAGGTGGTTCTGCAGGAAAAGTTATTTTACTTGATAGCAATAATGCTTTTGCGCTTTCGTCACCTCCAACTATTAACGAGATTATTAATCATGCTAACTTCGTTGATTATGTTGGATATGGCACAACAGCTGTTCCTATTTGGGGTAGTGCAATGGCATCGAATACAACTAACAATACTTCAGCAAAGCGAAAGTTTTTGAATGGCAACTATCAATACACCCAAAATTTTGGCAATGATTTTGAAATTGTAACAGCCGAACCACATAATTCTTCATTTACAACTGATATTACCAAAAACATTAGTTCGGGTTTGAATCTAAAAGTTGTGAATAAAACGCTTGTAATCAGTGGAATGTACGAAAACAAATCGATTGAAGTATTTAACATTGTTGGGACAAAGGTATATTCTTCTAAAAGTATCTCAAATTCAATATCATTAACACACTTGATAAATGGTATTTACTTTGTGAAAATTGGTACAGAAGTAATCAAAATTAAATTATAAAAAGAATCAGTATGAGAAAAGTTATTTTATTTTCGTTATTAGTTGGATTGTTTACATCTTGTATTAGCTTCAAACAAATAGGCAAGGTAAATATGATTTCAAATAGAAACATAAACCCCATCTTAAATTACACTGCATTGTCTACATTTATAAACTCTACAAAAAAGGAAATTAAAAAGTCAAAAGCTAAAACAATTGAGGACGCAATTGAAAATACAGTAAGATCAACCCCAGGCGGTGAGTTTTTAATGAATGCTAAGATTTATATTGTAAGTAATGGTTACTATGCAGTACAAGGAGATGTTTGGGGTAATGCTGAAAATCAATCATTTAAAGGTTTTAAAGTAGGAGATGTAGTAACTTGGAAAGTATTTTCGATAGAAAAAGCAAGTAACATTTATAAAAAGGGTACAATCACTGCTCTCAAAAGTGATAAGGAGTGCCTTGTAAAAGTTGAAGATACAGGCAAAACTATTGATTTGGAGTATGATAAAATAAGTAAGACTGAGTAATCTATTCATCCCCTCGCTGGTCGTAGCGTGTAATCTCGCACAAGTAGCAGTCCGTAGTTTCTTTAACTACTGACTGCGAAAAGCATTCCGATAGCTATCGGAACCAAACTTGCATATTAAAATATTCACTGCTGAATTTCAACAATTGAAGTTCAGCCGTGATTTTTTTTACTAAACAATATTTTGGCAAGTTTTGTTATTCCATTAGAAAAAATTTAGAAAACAATTGTTTTCATAATGCTTAATTGTGTTTGCTTTTCTGTAAACTTTTTTCACGAAAAGACATCTGAATAAATTATGCAGCTATTTGGTTTAAAATTAGAAAATTGATTGTATATTTGCATCTCAATTTATCATTAATTATCATTATGGGACAAGTAACTGGAATTAAAATAGAAAGGAATATTAAAGGTTTTCCAATTTTTGCGCATGTTGATTTACGCAAAAATCAGGAAGTATATAACTATTTTATTGAAAAAGGCGTTATTACTATTCCTGATATTCCTAATAAAGTTACACGTAAAGCAATAAGTCAGGCTAAAAACGGAATAGGTTTAAAAAAATTCATATCTACAGATGAATTATTTAAACACTGGGATAATGAATTATAATATTAAAGAAACAACTCAGTTTTCAAAAGACCTAAAAGAATTAATCCGAAATGGTTTTGATGTTGCTGATTAAAAACAAACTGTTCAAATTCTTATCGAAACAGGAACATTGCCGGATGAATTTAAAACACATACATTAGAAAGGGATTTTTCATTTATATACGACTCTCATTTGGATGTTGATATGATTTTATTGTGGCACAAATCACTTAATACAATTACACTTGTGAGGAATGGTACTCATTCCGATTTATTCTAAATATCTGCTTCTCGTAAACCGCAGCTGTCCGTAATTTCTTTAACTACGGACTGTAAAAAGGAAGTCTCCTGACTTCCAAATTAAAATTCACGGCTGAATTTCAAATTATTGAAGTTCAGCCGTAATTTTTTATCTGCAAACACAATTCAGCATTGTTGATTGTCATTTTGTAATATCATAAAGAATTTTGTATTTTTGTAGCGAATAATAAACATAAATGCTTATGCCAAAAGTTCTCTATTATATTACATCCAAAATTACCTGGATATTTTTGTTCTGGAATACGGACGTTAATGAAAATAGAGCACATGTACATGTAGGTAAAAAAGGAACATTAAGACTTTGTAAAATATGGCTTCAGCCAGAAGTAGAACTTGCCGATAGTGGTGAATTAAAAGAAAGTCAATTAAAAGAAATTTTACATGTTTCTGCTGAAAATCAGACTATATTGTTGAATCAATGGATAAAATTCAAATCAGGCAAGCAGGTAAAAGCTCTTACAATAAAAAAATAGTTATGAAAAAAATAGAAGGATTTTGGAATAATGTTCCGACAATAAAAAATGTTCAATTTAAAGAGAAAGGAAAAATGCAAATTGATTTGGCAGATAAACGTAGCATTATTGTTCCTGTTTCTGCTTTTCCGAGTATAAAAAAATTATCAACCAAAGACCGTAAACATTGGTATTTGTTGGGCAACGGTATTACATTTGAACATTCAAATGAAGTAATTCATATCGAACAAATTCTTGGCAATTTTCAAAATTACTCTCACGAACAGCAATTGTAGTAGCTACAGGGTATGAATTATATACTGACTGTTTAAAGCAACGTTCCAAACTTGCAGAATTTATTCACGGCTGAATTTCAAACAATTTGAGTTCAGCCGTATTTTTTTACCAAACAATATTTCAGCGCGTATTGTTATTCTATCAAAAAGAAGTTTCGTATATTTGCACATTCAATTATTAAAAAAGAGAAAGTATGATACATACTGTAGATTCAAAATCGAACAAATACCTTTCTGAAGCAGTCGTAAAGAAGTCTAAAATGAATGGAAATCAGACTTTAGATTCAATTCCCAATACCATTTCAAATGAAGATTATTTCACCTTGGAAGAGTTTAGAAAAATTGCAATTGAAAAAGGTCATTCATTTTGCGATAAACATGGTATTATTTAGTAATAAAGCTAATCAGGATTTAGATGATATTTATGAAGGACTATTAAATTGGAAGAAAATACATCTTGAAAGAACTTCTGTTATTAATTATGTTCTTGATATTATTGATGTTTGTGCTTCTATTGATAAAACAAATTATCATGCCAATGCGCAATTTGAAGTTCACAAAAAGTATGGTAAGAAAGTCTTTAATTATATTCGAAACAAAAACACAACCTGGTATATAATCTATGATATCGATTTAGCTTCGAATACCATTTATATTCAGCATATTACATCCAATCATGTTACTATTACCGAAAGTGAATAATCTTCGCCCTCACTCAGCTTAGACTCATTTACTCGGCATTGGCTCTTTGCATATATCACAATAAAACAAGTTTCCAAACTTGCAAATTAAACAAATCCGGCTGAATTTCAACATTTGAAATTCAGCCTGTGATTTTTTTCCCAAACAATATTTCAGCTCGTATTGTTATTCCATCAGAAAGAAGTTTTGTATATTTGCAAAACTAATAAATACATTTATGATAAACTCAACTATTCAAGCTTATTTACCAAAGGTAATTGAGTTATTTAAAAAGCATAAAATTAAAAACGCTTATATTTTTGGGTCTGCATTGACTGACAGATTTAATAATGATAGCGATGTTGATTTTTTAGTCAATTTACAAGAGGGGCTGAATCCGTTGGATGCAGGAGAACATTTATGGAATTTAGAATATGAATTGAAAGATTTATTACAACGCAATGTGGATTTGCTAACCGAACGTTCGCTAAAAAATCCGTATTTTATTTCAGAAGTTAATGCAACAAAAGTCGCTATTTATGGATAATAGATCTAATAAAATACTGACCGACATTTTAATTTGTATCGAGAATATTGACAACTACATAGGTGAAAATAAGATATTTAGCGAATACGATACAAACTATTTGCTACAAGATGCTGTTGAACGGAATCTAATTACAATTGGAGAAGCCGTCAATCAATTATTGAGACAAGCGCCTGAGATTGCAATTTCAGATGCACGAAAAATTGTTGATACAAGAAACAAATTAACACACGGATATGATGAGATTGAAAATGTACAAATTTGGAGTATTATCATTAAGTATTTACCAATTTTAAAACAAGAAGCAGAACGGCTAATCTTGAAATAATCTTCGCTGCTATCGAAACACGCTTTGCATATTCTAAAACACAATACGGCTGAATTTCAAACAATTGAAGTTCAGCCGTGATTTTAGATACCAAACAATATTGCAACGCATTACTCAAATAGTTAAATAGGCAAACAGAATAATCTTTTTTCAATTAAGCTATTGTGCTATCAAAATACACTTACGATATTTGCAACTGAAAATAGACACAAAATGAGTATAGAAAACAAACTTTCGAACACGATTCATAAACCAAATCCAAATTGTTTTATAAAAAGCTATGTTATGAGGCAACTATTATTACGGTGCTCTGCACCTTACCAAAACCTGTTTGTGATCAGGCTACAAATATAACGGTGCTCTGCACCTGAATCAAGGTGCAGAGCACCGTTATATTTGTAGATTACATGAAGTTTCGTAGAATCAAGGTGCAGAGCACCGAAATATATTTTATATCAGTTGTATTTCTTGAGTTTTTCGGCAGACCCTAATTAAATAAAAACAGACGATAAAATGAACACACTTCAATATAAAGGCTACAATGGCAGTATAGAATATAGTAGCGAGGACGATTGCTTATTCGGTAAAGTAATTGGGATAGAAAAACGCCACCTGATAAGTTATGAAGGCACAACGTTCGATGAGTTAAAAGCTGATTTCAGGGCAGGTATTGACAATTATTTAGAAATGTGCCAACAACAAGGATGGCAACCAGCAAAACCTTATAACGGCACTATCAATGTTCGACTCACTCCTGAAATACATGTACTTACAGCACAACGATCGACCGAATTGGGTATATCAATAAATGCATTTATTAAAGAAACGCTACAAAAGGCGGTAATGCTATAATAATCATTCAAATTATTTGAATATCTCCTCAAGCGAAAAATTTAGTTCTTTAATTTCGCCAAGTCCAATATCAAAAACGGGTTCGCCGGTAGTACTATCCAATTTAAAAGCCGGACGATGAGAACTTATTACCTGAAAGAAATTATCGATAAAAATTCTTCCTTTCGACTTCAGCACCTCAAAAATCTGACGACCTAATAGAAAAATAAACTCGCCCAAACTACTTGTGGAGTAAATATCTAAAAACACCAATTTTTGGTGGCATAAAAATAGTCGAAAATGTTTATTCAGCTATTATTTGTAAGACTGTGAGGGTTGATTTCTTACAGGCCTCAAAGTTGTTGTCTATCAATATATTGTAGTGTAAAATGTCGTTTTCCGTATTTGTTCTTACCCCACAATTAATATATTCTACAAGTGGATATTTTTCAAGTATATTTTGCATCATTTCTGCTATGGAGGGTGCAGTTTTGAGTTGTGCGTATTGAGAATAAGTGTATTTCAAAAAAACAACATTTTCGGTTATTCCTCTGTTGTCAAGCAAATAATTATTTTTGAGCGCTGTAGGCAGAGCTAATTTTCCATTGTAGAATAAATCGTTTGGAGCTGGGTATGCTACAATTTCGGTACGTGAATTATTCATTGTTACGGGAACATATTGAGTAAAATTGCCCGTAGTTTTATATATAATAGCTGTTTGGGTGGCTGCTACTGGATTTGTGTTTTCAATTTTTTGCTTGCTTTTGCACGAAAATAAAATGGTAGCTGCAAGCAATAATAATAGTAAGTTTTTCATAGTATAGTTATCTTTTATTGAATTTTGTTAGCTGCAAACCATCAGTTGTAAGCACTTTAAGAATATAATTTCCTGTTTTTAAATGGCTTATATCAATATTTGTTTTATCAGATTTGTCATTTTTTAGTTCGTAAACTAGCCTACCAAGTACATCAGTTATACTTAATTGAAGTATTCTATTGGTAGTTAATATTGTAAGTTGGTTAGTTGCTGGATTTGAGTAAATAAGCAGCTTGTTTTTTATTTCAATATTTTCCAAAGCGGTAGGCGTATCAACCAATGTAAAGTTTGTTCGATAAAAACTTGATGGGGTGAGTGCAGTCCAAGCATCAGTCGTATTTTGATAATAAACCGCTATAATGTAATTTTTAAGAGGCAAATTAAGTTGGCCCGAAAACGTGAATGTGCGCGTTTCATTCACATCGATATTAGCTTCCTGATAACCTAAATATGCTACTGAGCTACCGCCGGTAGTTTCAAACACAAAAGCAATTAATTTTTTATCATAATAGCCTGCTGTATTTTTAATAATGGCAGTTAGTGTAGCTTGATTTTTTTCAACTTTCGATGCATTTGGAAAGGATATAACAGAATTTAAGCTTAAAACAGGAGTCTCGGTAGGAGCAGCTGTTATGTCAACCAGCTGATAATTACCTAATTGCTCTATGGTTACTTGTTTAGTGGGGTTGTTTTTCGAATCATACATTACCGAAAGGTAATACTTGCCAGGGTTCATTGTTACAGTTCCTTGAAATTCCACATTTCGTGTTTCGCCTGCTGCTATATTAATAGCTTCGCTGCTTACAAGTTGATTTGTGGTTTGATTGTCGAACGATTCGAGGTAAATGCCTATTGTTGAGTTATATTCGGCACCATTATTTGTAATGCTGACACTGAATCTACCAGTTTTGCTTGTGTATAAATTGCCATTTTTGGTAAAAGTTTTTAAGACCAAAGAGGGAGTTTCGTTAGTTGGCGTAGCCAGCAAAACTTGCGAGGCTGTAACTGTTACATTTATATAATTTGGCAAACCTACTGGTGCTCGCATAATTTGCCAATTACTAGCAGTTGTTTGTTTATATACTAAATAAATTTTGTAATTTCCAGCAGTATAATTTGTTGGGATATTGATGTTGTCGTATGTTTGACTTGAAAAACCATAAAGAGTAGACAAATCTCCAATTGATTTTACAGTTCCAATAGTTCCCAAAAACACATTATTCGAATTGTAAATCGCAATAGCGGTGTTTCCACTAAAAGTGCTAATACCTCTGTTATAAACTTTGGATGCTGTAACCGAAAAAGTGCCACTACGCGAGATAACTTTGGTTGAATAAGCCAAAGTATCGTTGGTGTACAGATAATAGCTTGCTTTACTTGTGTTTGTGGGCTTCTGAATTCCAATTAAAATTCCCTGACGAGCATTGTATCCGCCCACACCTGCACCTATTCCTTGCGAACTTGGATCGAGCGCCGAAAGTTGAAAATATCCATTAGACGACCCTCCCCAGCCCCAGTTAAAATGAAAAAAATCATTGCTATCGTAACCATCACATACAAACAAATGCCCTCCATCGCTTGATTCGCCTGAGTAGAGTATTGGTTTCAAAGTGTTTAATTCTGCTTTAAGCATGTTTTTCCACTCGTCGCGAGTGTAATAGTTTCGATGAAATTGTTGTAAATTAGAGTCGTACCCAAAATTATTTTTTAAGGCATTGGCCATTGCCACTGCCGAGGCAGAACTTGTTTCGGCATAATCCATATTTACTGCTACACCACAATGATATAGTAAAGTGGCCACTGCTGTTTTTTGAACTTCGGTGCTTGTTGCCGAATAGGTGTCTGTCATGTTTGCCCAATCGTAGTTGGTGCCCGCAAAACTTTGTGTAAGCGTAATTTTGTTTGTTTGAGTAGTATATGTATTTGAACCTGTGCCACTTACTGGCCATTTGTGGTACATCATAACCTGAGCCATACCAGTTGCAACACATCCTGTTACTGCTCTGCTGGTATTTGCAGTTGGAATTAGAGGACAAAGATTATTGTAGGGTTCGTTCTGATTCCATTTAATATTTCCCAACAATGGTGCTATCGAAGTAGCATAACTAGTGTTGTTTGCTGTTTCGGTAGTTTTAATTAATGTTGATTTTTTTTTGTCTACCTGTTGAATTGACAATATCTCACTATTATATACACCTAACCAATACTTTAGTGTTTGAGGAATGGTTGTTGGGTTGAAAGTGCCTTCGGTTGAATATGCCAAGATTGGTTTCGTTCTCTCGTCGGCCGAAACAATTACAAATCCATTGTTATTACCTTGGCTGTAAGCATAGTATGTGGTAATTGTATCAGAATTTAGCGCAGCAATGCGTTCAATATGTGTTAATTGAATTGAACTGCTTGATGAGGAAATTTTTTGAAGCGTGCTAGTTGACGTTTTTTGGAACTGCTGAGCCAACGTAAGCGCCTCGGTAATAGAACGTACTTGCGAAAAAAGAATACTCGAAATAAACAAACTTAAAAGTAAAAATGCAGAAATACGTTTCATACTAATTTTTATTAAATGTAAAATTTAATTCTTTCAATAAATTTTCAATATCAGCCTTAATATCAGCTGGTTTGATTTTAGGTAAATAGCAATTTACAACATTTTCATTTTTGTCAATCAAAAACAGAAAAAGTTATATTGTATTTATTTGGTACAAAAATACAAAAATACTTCTGTATTTCCGGTTTTTTTTGACCTCAAGCTTGATTATTTTTGATTGTTCGCGTACAATGAATTCCATTATTTGCATACATTTCGAACTTTTTAAACTTACAGACTATTGAGAGCAAGGCTGAGCCTTACATATATTAATACGGCTAAATTTCAAGAATTGAAGTTCAGCTTTGTTCTCATTTCGCCCTCAAATACTGCACTGGCCATTGTGGCTGGTCGTTTTCGTTTAGGTTTAAAACAAAATACGGATTTCGAAGCAATTCGCGTCCAAGCAAAACTATGTCGGCTTGTTCGTTTTCGAGAATTTGCTCAATTTGTGCTTGGTTTGTTATTAACCCGACCGTTGCTGTTGGGATGCCGGTTTCTCTTATGGCTTGCGAAAATGGCACCTGATACAATGGTTTTACATCCATTTTAGCATCAATAATATTTCCGCCCGACGAACAATCAATTAAATCAACTCCTTTGTCTTTCAGAAGGCTACACAATTTTACCGTTTCGTCTACGTTCCAGCCGTTTTCCTTCCAGTCGGTAGCTGAGAGCCTTACAAATAAGGGTAAATCCGCTGGCCACACTTCCTGCACTGATTCAACAATTCGAAATAGTAAGCGTGCACGATTTTCGAAACTACCACCGTATTCGTCAGTACGAATGTTGGTGAGTGGCGACAAAAATTCATGAATCAAATAACCGTGTGCTCCATGCAGCTCTATTATTTTAAATCCTGCAGCAAGTGCACGTTTGGCAGCTTGGCGGAAATCGAACACCAATTCGTCAATTTCCTTTATAGTTAATTCATTGGGCGGGACTTCCGTAGTGTCGAATGGAATAGAAGAGGGGGCAACCGTTTTCCAACCTCCATTTGCTGGTGTGAGTTGCTTACCTCCATTTATAGGTGCATCGTGCGACGCTTTTCGGCCGGCATGAGCCAGTTGTATAGCCGCAACAGAGCCATTTCCGTGGATAAAATTCACAATTTGGGCTAAAGGCTCAATATGGGCATCGTGCCAAATACCCAAATCGTAGGGCGTAATACGACCTTCGGGCGAAACGCCTGTTGCTTCCACAATAATTAATCCTACACCACCCACCGCTCTTGCACCGTAATGTGCTAAATGCCAGCTGTTAGCTAAGCCATCTTCGGCTGAATATTGACACATGGGAGGCATCCCAATTCGATTAGGAATGGTTACCGATTTCAGTTGCAAAGGATTAAAAATATAGCTCATAGCGTTTTGTTTTTTATTATAAAACAACACGAAGGATAGAATGTTTTTTTGCGACAGCAATAATATTAGCATCTGTTTCATTTTAAGAGTTTGTAGATTCCGAATAATTTAATAATTTTGCCAAAAAGTGAATTGAATGGAAGGGTTAATCACATTTTTTACCTTATAAAAATTTAGAAAAATAA
>JFJP01039487.1_pt1 | contig 13368 bp, 13 predicted proteins | sample 431651 | NCBI WGS metagenome assembly JFJP01 (sample SAMN02602958, study PRJNA72255) | Microbial mat metagenome, whole genome shotgun sequencing project. | biome: fresh water; feature: sink hole; material: water; isolation source: purple microbial (photo- and chemosynthetic) mats found in...
AGCCTCAAGCCCAAATAGCGTTTTTGCGATCAACCGTATTTTATCTTTCACTTTGAGTTTTTAAAGGAGTGTAACAACACTAATAAATTGTAATTCAAACTAAACAACAATTTCAATCTTTGATTCATTGTGCAAAAATATTCATTTCATTCGATTAATCCAGATTTTATTGTTATAAATATCAACAATCATCAAACAGAGAATAAAACGATATTTTTCGGACTAATTTTTTTATTCGGAAAGAATGTCAATTATTTACTCAGAATGCCATATTTTTGCTAAAAATTGCAACTTTATGGTTGAATACAGCGATAAGGAATTAATTGAACTTTTTCAGAACAGCGATCAATCCGAAATCGCATTCAATCATATTGTTAAGCGATATAAGGAGCGTCTGTATTGGCACATACGAAAACTCATTATCAAACACGAAGACACCGATGATGTACTTCAAAACGTGTTTATCAAAGTTTGGCGTGGATTATCCAATTTTAGGGGCGATGCAGGCTTATTCACTTGGCTCTACCGCATTGCTACAAACGAAGCACTTACCTTTTTACAACAAAAACGACGGAAATTTTTTTTACCGCTAATTGATGTAGAATCGCAGTTAGAGAATCTATTAGAAAGCGACGAATATTTTAATGGCGACGAGTTACAGCTCAAGTTACAAAAAGCTATACTTAAATTACCAGAAAAACAGAGGGTTGTGTTTAACATGAAATATTTTGATGAGTTAAAATATGAAGAAATATCTGAGATTTTACAAACTTCGGTAGGTGCGCTAAAAGCATCCTATCATCATGCTGTGAAAAAAATTGAGCAATATATTAAGGTAAATTAAACCATTCATTTCAGTTGTAGTCTAACAAACATAAGCGCTATACCATTGTAATTGCGCCGATAATAAACAGGTAAACAAGATGGAAGAACTTAACGATATGGAACCAAACCTCACGCAAATAAAAAAGGAAAAGCCTGAGAAATTGTTTCCGACGCCCAATGGTTATTTTGATCAATTTGAGGATAAGCTTAAATATAAGCTGGCTGAAAACAAGATGAGGATTGATAAACAGCCAACTATGGTAGCTTTCCGCCCATATATTGCGATAGCTGCTTCGCTGGTGTTGTTGTTTGTGATTTGGCAAATTATTGCAACATTTAGAAATGATAGTCTTATAAATCAACAAGTAATAACCAATAGCGATTCAAACTTTAATGCGTTTTACGTGGAAGAAGAAGATGTTTTGGCTTTCTTACTCGATCAAGCAGATAGTACGCAAGTTGAAGATTCAATATTAGACCAATCGCTTGATCTTTTTATAGTTGATGAGGAGATAATACTCAGCAATGCAAGCGGTTCGTCGGTAGCCGATTCGCTATCGGATGAAATTATTACTTATTTAGTTGATGAAGATGTTGACATTACGCTACTTGAAGAATTCTTATAAAAATTTTGATGATAAATATTAAAAGCAAGGAAACATGAACGCTAAAAAGTTACTTTTGTTAGTCGTTATTGGCATTTTGAGTCGAGCCAGTATTTTCGCTCAGTTAGATGATTTAGAACTGCCTGCACGCGAAAAGATTAAAGCGCAGAAAGTTGCATTCATAACTGAAAAGTTGCAACTTACAGTAAAAGAAGCTCAAATTTTTTGGCCTGTTTACAATGAGTATTCCGAGAAAAAAGACAAAATAACGTCGGATCGCAGAGAAAAATTGAAGTTTTTTCACCAAAACCAAACAACGTTAAGCGATAAGGACATTGAAAAAATATCTGATGATTTGGTTAGCAGTCGTTTGCTCGAGGCACAACTCGATCAGGAATATCACCAACGATTTAAAGCTGTACTTCCGATAGCCAAAGTAGTAAAGCTCTACCGCGCCGAAGTGCAATTTACAACACATCTGCTCAAGCAATTGAGGCAAAAATAATTTTAACTTTTAGCCAAAAATCCGAAAAATTTAATTATGAGTAGTATAGCTGTTTTTCCCGGATCGTTTGATCCTTTTACCCTGGGGCACGAATCTATTGTAACCCGTGCTATTCCTTTGTTCGATAAAATTATTATTGCAATAGGGCACAATTCCGAAAAAAGAAGTTACTTTACTTTGGAGCAACGCATCAACTGGATAAAAAAGGTTTTTGAAAATGAACCAAAAGTTGAAGTTAAAAGTTATGAAGGACTTACGATTGAGTTTTGCAAACAACAAGGTGCAGGTTTTATTCTCAGAGGTTTGCGTACTGCCGCCGATTTTGAATATGAGCGGGCAATTGCTCAGGTCAACCTTGCTATGAACGACCAAATTGAAACTGTCTTTTTACTCACTTTACCCGAACATTCGGCTATTTCGTCGTCGTTGGTGCGCGAAATATTGCGGTATGGCGGCAACGGTAGTAAGTTTGTTCCTAAGGCAATACAATTTTCAATTGCCAATTGATGTATAATTGGCTTTCCTATTAATTTTTTATTTTTTACTCATAATTAACTGTTTATGCAGGAGGTTTCAGAGGATTTTTTACAATACGTTTGGAAGCATGGTTTATACGATAACAGCAATTTACACACTACTACCGGTTTGCCAATTACTATTATTCGTGGAGGTACGCACAACACCGATTCGGGTCCCGATTTTTTTAATGCCCAGTTAAAAATTGGTGAAACCACTTGGGCTGGCAACATTGAGATACATAGAAACGCTTCCGATTGGTATAAGCATGGTCATCATACCGATAAAGCCTACAACAATGTTGTTTTACAGGTTGTTCAAACGGCTGATGCAATTGTAACACTGCAAAACGGCGAAGCGCTTGCAACTTTAGTTTTACCTTTCGATCAACAATTATTCAATAACTACCAGCAGTTACTCTCGCAGGATTTATGGATTCATTGCGCTAATCAAATTGCGAAAGTGGATACTATAACCATTGACCTTACACTAAACGCCTTACTTGTAGAACGCCTCGAGGATAAAATACACTATATCCGCACCTGTTTCGAGCGAAATAATAGCAGTTGGGAAGAAACGTTTTACCAGCTACTTGCCCGTAACTTTGGTACACCTACAAATGCCGATCCTTTTGAGCTACTTGCACGTTCGTTACCTATCAAAATACTTGGAAAACACAAATCGAGTCTGCTGCAAATTGAAGCCTTGCTTTTTGGACAAGCCGGTTTCCTGAGCGACTCTGCTTGCGATGACGATTATTTTCAATCGCTCAAAAAAGAGTATGATTTTCTGCAACATAAATTTGCTTTGCTTCCTCTCGAAAAACATTTGTGGAAATTTCTCCGACTTCGCCCTTCCAATTTTCCCACTGTTCGGATAGCGCAGTTTGCAGCATTAATCTACAATTCATCTGGTTTGTTTTCGCGCGTAATTGAAACAAAAGAAATTACCGCCCTTACCAAATTAATGGAAGCCAAAGCATCTGCTTATTGGGACACGCATTACTTGTTTGGTGTTCAGGCAAAACCACAAGCCAAACGCATTGGTAAATCCATGACAAATACCATCATCATCAACACCGTAATTCCAATTTTATTTCTCTACGGCACAACCCGTGATGCACAGGAATTTCGCAACCGCGCCATTGACTTCCTCGAAGCGCTCCCATCTGAAAGCAATGCGATAACCAAAACTTGGGGCGAGCATGGCATAGCTGTGAAAAATGCGAGTTATTCGCAAGCGCTAATCCAATTGAAAAAGCAATACTGCGACCGCGATCACTGCTTGCGATGTAGAATTGGTAATAAGATAATCAGGTCAAAATAAGACCATTAATTATTTTTTAGTTGGGCATCGCAATAGAGGGAATAGAAACGTCATAAAACAGCGCAATGTATGTGGAAATAAAATGAGTGTCGAATTTTGAATTGTTCAGTGAAATAAATAACAACAGAATATATTGCAGCATTTCAAAAATCTTTATTTTTGTAAAATAATACAGTAAAAAACAAACTTTGGAACCATTAGTAAACCCATTGATTTATAAAGACTTGACTTTTGAGCAAGTGTATTTGATGTTTAAAGAAACAGATATGAAGTTTCGAGAAACAGATATGAAGTTTCAAGAAACAGATCGACAAATTAAAGAAAACAATCTGCAAACAGATCGTAAATTTCAAGAAACTGCCATGCGATTTCAGGAAACTGAAAAACAGTTTAAAGAAACCGATAGAAGACTTAAAGATTTGGGAATTCACATTGGTGGAATAGCAAATAGCAATGGACTTGTAGCCGAAGAATATTTTTATAATGTACTGTCGAACACCATGAAAGTAGGAAACTTAGAGTTCGATTATATTGATTATAACATAAAACGTAAAAGAAAAAATACAGTAGCGCAATACGATATTTTGCTTTATAACGCCACCAAAGTATTGATTGTAGAAGTGAAATACAATTTTACTATAGACCAATTACGAGAATTTCACGAAATCCGTTTATCGAAATACAGAATACTTTTTCCTGATAATAACAACCAAAAAATATATGCTGCCATAGCCGGTATGACTATCAGCGATGAAACTATTGCAGAAGCCGAAAAATGGGGATTTTTTATACTCACTCCGTTAGCCGATGCTTTTACAATACTCAATTCACCCGGGTTTGTGCCAAAAGTCTTTTAATATTGTCAAACCGTTGTGTATCTGAAGTATATATGTAGCAGCGCACCTGAGGTGATTGTAGCGCAATACAATCCTCAATTCGGTTGAGGGACGAAGATGCGCCAAAAAAAAGTTCAACTTCTCGAAAAAGTTGAACTTTTAATAAGTATTTTTATTCCTCGAAAAATGGCTTTATTGTTTCAATCCAAGCTATTACTCTTTCATCCGATAAGTGCGACAGATAATCTTCATCAAGGGGTAAGCCCGGATATTTGCCGTTGATAACACCATGTGATTCGATATTACTAAACTCATCAAATTGGTTGTGATCAACTTGCCCAACTAAGCGCGCCGTAGTTTTTTGTAAAACTCTGCCCAACTCACCCATAGCATCCACAAAAGTTTCGGCATAAGTTATGTGGTCTCCCAAACCAAAAATTGCGATGGTTGTGTTATCGAATTTGGCATTACCGAGCTTGTGCATAAAATAATCCCAACCTACTTGTGTATATCGCGAATCCCATTTGTGCCTGCCTACTGTGGAGATACCGAAAACAATTTTTTTGTATGGCTCAATGTCAGCCACTGTTGTATGTTCATCAATAACCCGCAGATCAAAATCAGCAGATTTCCAGTAATTCACTAATTTATAAGCTATCCGTTCGACACTACCGTTCAACGGGGCGTAAAACAATCCTATTTTTTCCATAAAGCTTTTATTGCGTTTATAAAATTTAGCTGCCACTGCAAATCTACTGATTTATCTTTACATTTCTATAATTTATTCAGAATATCTTCTTGAATTCTGATAGATTCTTGGTGAATAGCGTCGAGGTATTGTTCCATAAACTCGCCACTCAAGCCCATAGCTTTGCCGAGCGCAATCCGTCCTTCAAGTATTTGTTGCCATCGGCTTACTTGAAGGACGGTAACATTCATATTATGTTTCAGTTCACCTATTTTTTGTGATATTTTCATACGTTCCGAAATTTTCTGAATGATAGTTTCGTCAATCTCATCAATCTGCGAACGAAGTTCATCTAACTCGGAGCGTTTATCGTTTGGCAGATGGGGATCGCGCAATACAAGGTCCGAAATTAATTTTGAAAGAATTAAAGGAGTTATTTGCTGATGGGCATCACTCAATGCTACTGATGGTTGTATGTGTGATTCAATCATCAATCCATCCATGTTGAGGTCGAGCGCTTTTTGTGCCATAAAAGGAATTAAATCGCGGTTGCCCGTAATGTGGCTTGGATCGCAGATGATAGGCAGGGCAGGGCAGAGGCGTTTCAATTCAATGGGTAAGCTCCATAATGGTGGATTGCGGAATACATTTTCGCCATAAGCAGAAAAACCACGATGGATAGCACCTAATTTTTTAATCCCTGCTTTATTGATGCGTTCGAGGGCACCAATCCAGAGTTGTAAATCGGGATTAATTGGGTTTTTAACTAAAACGATGATATCGGTACCTCTTACTGCATCAGCTATTTCTTGCACTGAGAATGGATTAGCCGACGACCGCGCACCAACCCAAAGTACATCTACATCGTATTTCAAACATAATTCAACGTGTGCTGCACTTGCCACTTCTGTAGCTGTACGAAATCCTGTTTCTTGTTTTACCAGTTGCAACCATTTTAATCCTATCTCACCAACCCCCTCGAATGATCCCGGACGAGTGCGAGGTTTCCAAATCCCAGCCCTAAAAGCGCTCACTTTTTCAATTTTCCTTAGCTCTTTGGCTGTACTTAGCATCTGTTCTTCGGTTTCGGCACTGCACGGACCAGATATTAAAAAGGGCCACCGTTTATTTTCGAGGAAATTATCGAAACGTTCTAAATCTAATTCTATTTTCATAATATTCAGTTTTTATAAAGTGCAAATTGTAAATTAATTATCATTTGTCAATGGTCAATTATTTTATGCCTTCAAGTATGCGGCGTATGTCATTCGCTTCTTTCATCAAATTGAAAGTTCCCAACGAATCGCGACTGTCTATCATATCTTTGAATCTCTTCAAATTTGTAATATAAGCCTCAAGTGCCATTGAAATATTTTCGGCGTTTTGATGAAAAATTGGTGCCCACATTTCGGGCGAGCTTTTTGCCAATCGGGCAGTGGAAGCAAAACCACTTCCTGCCATATTAAAAATATTTTCCTCGTTTTTTTCGATTTCGAGAACTGTGAGTCCCAGCGCAAACGAGGTAATGTGTGAAAGGTGCGATACGAAGGCTATGTGTCTGTCGTGCGATTCGGGATCCATGTATATTATTCTCATTTTCAACAAGCAATACAAGTGTGTTATCAAATCTAATGCCGAGGCACTACTTAATTCCTGCTCGCAAATAATGGAAACTTTATTATCGAAAAGCGTTGGTATTGCGGCAGATGGACCCGAATTCTCGGTGCCTGCTATTGGGTGCGAGGCAACCAAATTTTTCCTGTTTGGGTGGTTTCGTATTGCATTGCACACACTCACTTTGGTTGAACCCATGTCAACTACCACTGTTGAGTAGCCCACATTGTCTAAAATAAGAGGTAAAATTTTACATGAAGCATCAACAGGGATACACACTACAACTAAATCCGAAATTTTCACAGCTTCTTCGAGAGGAAGGATAGCATCAACCAAACCAAGTTTCACAGCTTCGTCGGCGTGTTGTTTATTGATGTCAACACCTATAATTTTTGTTTGAAATCCTTTGAGCTTCATGGCGATTGAACCGCCAATCAAACCTACACCAACAATTGTAATATTCATGACTTATTTATTATCTTTAGCAAAAATTAGAAAACAGCACCAAATTAAATGTTTGGTATAAAAGTGTTAGTTAATTCCCGATATTCAATTCCCAAGATATTTTTCAATCCTCGCCAATGCTTCCATAAACAATGCTTCGGGGCTGGTGAGTGAAATACGCACGTAACGTGCTCCGTTCGTCCCAAAAATGAAACCGGGAGTAATAAAAACGTGCGCTTTTTGTAAAATATCCTCAACATAAGCTTCTACATTGGCAACCGAATCAGGTACTTTAGCCCAAATAAACATGCCAACTTGCGTTGTGTTATACCTACATCCGAGTTTGTCGAAGATAGCGCAAACGTGCTTTCTACGGTTGGCATATATCTCATTGCGCGATTTGTGCCATTCATTATCATTGTTAAGTGCTGCCACTGCCGCATGTTGCATTGGGAGAAACGTTCCAGAGTCAACATTACTTTTAAACTTTAAAATGGTGTTGATATAATCTTTCTGCCCCATAACCCATCCCAAACGCCAGCCTGCCATGTTGTGCGACTTGCTCAACGAGTTGAGTTCGAGCGCCACCTCCGATGCTCCAGCATAGCTTAGAATACTTTTAGGATTATCGTTGAGAACCAGACTATAGGGATTGTCGTTGCAGATCAGAAATTTTTTCTCGTGTGCAAGAGTTATCAATTGTTCAAACAAGCTATCGGTAGCATCGGCGCCAGTTGGCATGTTGGGATAATTGATCCACATTAGTTTAACTTTCGATAAATCTTGTTTGCGGAGTTGCACTATATCCACTGCCCAGTTTTGGTCTTCCAGTAAATCGTAGTAGCGAACCGTAGCACCGGCAAGATTACTTACCGAGGTGTAAGTGGGGTAACCCGGATTGGGCACTAAGACCTCGTCGCCCGGATTGAGAAAAGCCATTGATATATGGGTGATTCCTTCTTTAGAACCTATAAGTGGAAGTATTTCGCTATCTGGATTTAACGCTACATTATATGTTTGGAGATACCATTTTGCAATAGCTGCCCGTAACTCTACTGATCCGCGATAACTTTGATAACCATGATTTTCCGATTTCGATGCCGATTCAGCCAATGCTTTGATGGTGGCTTCAGATGGCATCAGATCGGGACTCCCGATTCCAAGATTTATCACCGGAATACCTGATTTACGCATATCGGCTATTTGCTGCAATTTGCGCGAAAAATAGTATTCCGACACCATACTTAATCGTTCCGCTTCGCTGATAATCATATTTTTAAATTTTGAGTTTGCATTCCTAATTCAACATTAATAATTTAAACTGCTACCCATTTATCTATCTCATTGTCAAAATTCATATCTCCTTTTTTATATTCACCCAAAATAGATAGACTCGAAACGTTTTTCAATACTTCGTGAATAGCAATTTCATACGCATCATAATTATCCCATTCGATATCAACATGAAAAGTGTATTCGTAGGGTTTTCCAATAATGGGTACGGATTGAATTTTGGTGAGATTAATACCATTTTCGGCAAAGATATTGAGCACTTTAGCCAAAGCTCCGGCATAATGCCCAACTTCGAAACAAATCGAAGCTTTATTGACACCCTCGCCGCCATTACTTCGTTTGGTGAGCGCTAAAAAACGAGTGTAATTGCGCTTGTGGGTTTCAATCCTTTTTTCCAATGGCTCAAGCCCATAGAGAAGCGCAGCATTAACACCGGCAACAGCCGCCGTATTGGTGAGATTATTATCTTTGATATGTTTTACCGATTGGGCAGTATCGTTTTGCTCTACAATTTTCACGTTTTTAAGTGTCTGTAGATATTCTGCGCTTTGTCGGATGGCAATGGGGTGCGATATAACAAATTCGATGTCGCTAAGTTTTACACCCGGCAAAGCCAGTAAATTCATTTGGATATGCAGAAATACCTCTCCAATTATTTTCAAATGATATTCGCGCATCAACGCATAATTGGGTAACATGCTACCTGCTAAAGTGTTTTCGATAGCCATGACTGCGCAGTCGGCTTTTTCATCTTTCAGTGCATCACACAATGTTCGGAAAGTATCACATTCGACAATGGTGATGTCGTCGCCGAAATATTTTTTTGCGGCTTCGTCGTGGAAAGAACCTAAGATTCCTTGAATAGCAATTCGTTTGTTCGACATAAAAGTAGGTATAAAAAAAAAGTCCCGTTTGTGCGGGACTTTTTTAGGTTAAATTTTTATAATAGTGTTCCTATCAATCCCGGCTTTTCAGAATTGTCCAAAAGTAAAAATAAAAATATGAGCAATTTAAACTGAACATAACTATCTTATTTCTTTGGCATTGATATGAACGATATTTCTCGTAACTGCGCTACAAAATTATAAAATTATATTCTTGTAACAATTTTTTTTAACAAATTAGTAAAATAAAAATTTGCGTTTTATTAATGTTCTAATAACCAACGTGTTTATTTGGTAACAAAGCTGTTTGGTATTTTTATAGTTAGTATAGTACCTTTATGTAACTCTGTGCTTATATTGCTTTCAAAACCATGAGATTCAATGATTTTTTTAGATATTCTTAATTCGAGTCCAGAGCTGTCGTCGCCACCTGCGTATGGAAGTAGTGTGGTATTATAATCGTTATTGAATAGCGAAATTGCTTCGTGGCTCATACCGGAGCCGGTATCAGTGATGGTGAGTAATGTTTGTGTGCTGTTGTGTGTTGCATTAAAAGTAATATTCCCGCCACTATGCATATATTTTAAAGCATTGCTCACTATGCAATTTAGAGCCATTGTAAATAGAGCTTTATCAACACTTACAAACAATGCATCATCAATCCTCACTTCGCATGTTATTGTTTGCATGTCAAATCGGTTGTCGAATAGTGTTTTCACATCCCAGCAGATAGCGTGTAGATTGGTTGATTTAGGTTCTATCACCACTTCTTTATCAAGCTGTATCCAATTGTACAGGGTATCGCTGTAATCAAGTAGCCATTTCAACTCTTTGTTTATTGCTATGAGTAAATCTTTCACTTGGTTATCTATTTGTCCGGTATATTTTTCGTGAAGTATAAAATTGCTGATGGTTATGACATTAGATAGACTACCTCTGAAATCGTGCGAAAACTTTGAAATAAGTTGCTCGCTGAAATTGAGGCGCTGTTGCAAGATGGTATCGTTTCGTAATTCATTAGTAGTTGTCGAATTCATCTTTTCCGCTTTTCTGTTTGTTAATTTAATTGACTCATTTTTGTCATTTCGGTAATATACTACAAAAGTAAATTTACAACCTTTGACTATTATGATACAATTGTTTGTTTCATTACTAAATAATTAGTGTGTTATGACTAACTCTACAATCAAAATAGCAAATAGCGTGCCTGTGTTGGAAAGGTTTTTTTTCATTAATCAAAACATAAAATCATAAAATAGGTTTGTGATTGAAATAATGAATTCGTAAATTTATAATGTGATTGTAAGTAAATATTATTGCTAACAACTAAAGAATAGACGAAAAATGGAAGAAACTCTCGTAACAGTAGCAACTTACGTGGCTTCGTTCAAAGCCCGTTTTCTAAAAGATCAACTCGAGAAACATGACATCCCTTGTTTTGTTACCAACGAAAATGTTGAAGAAGAGAAAGAATCGCGATATGCAACCAGGGTGAAAGTTAAGGCGAGTATGGTTGAAAAGACGATAGAAGTAATGTTTAAAATACGTGATATGTTTGGTAATGAAGATAGTCTGATGCTTAAACAATATACCCGTGTTTTATTACCAATTGATTTTTCACTCTACTCGCTCAATGCGTGCCAGTATGCTTTGGCATTGGCTGCAAAAAAACCGGTTGAGATAAACTTAATTCATGTTTACGAAGACCCGTCATCAAATGCTAACATGCCTTGGGTTACCAACACCTACAAGCAATACCTGAGTAATGTGCTAAAAGAAAACGAATTGCAAGCAAATCGTAAGATGGTAACATTTAGTCAGGAATTGCAAGATCAGGTGCAAATTGCCGGAATAAAAGATGTGTTGATTGATTATTCGCTATCTAAAGGAGTTATTTATACGGAGGTAAACCGACTTACAAAAATATACAACCCCGATTTACTGATTTTGGGTTTAGGCGAAACAACGCCCCAAGCACAAAATCAAATTGGTATTTCGGCACTCGAAATTATTGAGCAAACCATTAATCCGACACTGGTATTGCCCAATAGCGCCATTTACAATGCTTCAGACCAACTCCGTATTCTTTATGCGACTGATTTTTTTAATACCGATTTCGAAACACTCCAAAAATTAATCAATTTGCTTAATCCATTCGACCTTGTAATACATTGTGTACATATCGAAATGGGAATACATCGTGTGGAGAATGAAGTCAAGCTAAATGAAATTCAAGACAAGGTAGAAAAAGAATATAATCATGTAAATATTGAATGTCATTTGATTGAAAGCGAAGATTTAGTAAATGGAATACAGGAGTTTGTGGACGATCACAAAATCAACATGATTACTTTTACTACAAAAAAACGAAGTCTGATATACAAACTTTTTAATCCCAATAATCTGAAACGAATGGTGTATCAAAGTAAATTACCGCTACTGATATTCCATTAATTTTGTTTGTTGGCAAGAAGTTAATAGCTAATTTCAGCTAAGGCAGTCATCATTTTTTCAAGTTTATCGCGCATTTGTGCCGATGAACAGGTATAATTGTTGACCAATAGCGCAAAAGCGACAAAGCGTTTGGAGCGGGTAATAACGTAGCCGGTGTATGTTCGTACTTTGTCAATGGAACCGCTTTTGGCTCTGAGATTTCCGGCTGCGACTGTACCTTTGCACACATTGCGCATAGTACCCGATTCGCCGGCTACAGGTAGCGATTCATAAAAAGTTTCGGCGTATATACTTTTCGTTTTCATGTAGCTTAGCAAGTAAACCATCTGGTTGGCTGTTACCATATTTGCCCTTGCCAGCCCACTGCCATCGCGTATAAAAAGTCCATCGGTATCCATACCTTTGCTTTTCCAAAAATCAACTACGGCATTTGCACCTGTCTCAGCATCACCATAATTGTACATTTTCAAACCAACATGATTGATAAAATGCTCGGCATACAAATTAAAGCTGATTTTATTGGTGCGGTTGATTAACTCGCTCAAAGTTGGCGAAAATGTAGAATGAATTGTAAAACGTTGGTTTTCTGTATTTTTACCACTAAGTTTTAAATGTCGTATTGTACTTATCTTTGTGGTATCGAGTTTTACTCCTGCCAAAAATAATCGTTTGCTTAACTCATAAGCTGTATAAAGCGCAGGATCGGAAATCGCACCTTTGATTGTAAATTCGCTTTTTGCTTTGGGAATAGTGCCATAGATTGTACGATAATTACTATATGGCGCACCAAAGATATAGGCATTATCACTATCATCTTCAGACGATAATACGCGGTTGTCGAATATAATATCTGGTTGTGGCGGTTCTATTTTTTTAATTTCTGTGAGTTTACCGGTTTCGGCAGGTGAACGAAAAGTTACGCGGTAGATGTTGTCGTAAATATTCAGACCACAAGCACCGGCGCCGTAATAATTTGCCATTGCCTCCCATTCGCGCATACGAGGTAAAATATTGTCGGAGTAAATTTGGGCATCGCCGATTATCAAACCATTAATCGAGTCAATACCAAGCTGCTTTATTTTTTCAACCCAGGTATCTATAAAAAACGGATTGTAGTAATCGGGAAAATAATCGGAGCCAAGAGCTGGATCACCACTTCCTTTGATATAGATATTGCCATGTAAAATTCTGGTTGCTTTATCAATAGTACCGTCGTATTGCAATTGCGTCTCGTAGCGGTAATTATCTCCATACAATTCAAGCACTGTAGCTGTCGAAAACAATTTAAGCGTCGAAGCGGGCGACACACTCAAATCGGGGTTGAGTTGTGCGATGACCTTCCCTGAATCCACATCAATGGCTACAACCGAGATGCTTG
>JFJP01039488.1_pt1 | contig 13366 bp, 7 predicted proteins | sample 431651 | NCBI WGS metagenome assembly JFJP01 (sample SAMN02602958, study PRJNA72255) | Microbial mat metagenome, whole genome shotgun sequencing project. | biome: fresh water; feature: sink hole; material: water; isolation source: purple microbial (photo- and chemosynthetic) mats found in...
TAAAAATACAATATTATGAATTTCGGAAAAATTATCAAATTCTTTATACCCAACGATACATCGTTCTTTCCATTATTTGAAGAAGCAGCACAAATGCTTGTAAAAACAGCAGATTTACTGCATGATATGATGCTGAATGATAGTCCCGAGATACGGAAGAACAATATTAAGCAAATAAAAAATCTCGAAGTAGCCGCGGATGATGTTGCACATAATATTTTCGAGAATTTGAATAAAATTTTTATTACGCCTTTCGATAGAGAAGATATTCATGCACTTACCTCATCACTCGACGATGTTATTGATTCGATAAATGGTGTAAGTCAACGAATTGAGCTATATAATCCAAAATCATTTCTGCCAGAATTTGAGAGAATTACCCAGCTGATTGTATATGCATCAAAAGAGATTTTATCGGCTATCACAGCGCTTAAAAATCTCAAAAATCCCGAAAAGATAAAAGAGTCGTGTATTAAAATTAACAGCTTTGAAAATCAAGCCGACGATTTGTATCACTCTGCTGTGAGCGCTCTTTTTCAAAATGAAACCGACCCGTTTGAGTTGATTAAAAAGAAAGAAATACTCGAAACACTCGAAAAAATAGCAGACAAAGCCGAAGATGTTTCGGATGTGTTGAAAACCATCATTATAAAAGCGGCTTAAAGCATTTTCAATTCGAATTTACTGGTGTGTCTGGTCTTACAACCCTTCGAGTGGTCATTACCCCTCGAAGGGTTGTTTAATCAGCCGTTTTAAAACTGCACGCGCCAAAGAAATACATAAAACAAACCTAACTGGTAATCATACTTAATGCTACCCGATTTGAAATCAAGGTAGTGTAGCAGAACATTGTTGTGCTTGGTAATGTTTTGAACATCAAAAGCAAACTCCATGTTAAACTTCTTACGGTTAAGCCTGAATCCCGCACGGGCATCTAACCGGTAATAGTCGTCGTATTTATCCTCATAAGCTTTTTGATAGTGGTAAACGTTGTCGTGGGTAAGTAGCGATTTGGGTATGTCGAATGGGATAAATCGTTTACCACCAGCTGCTACTGTTTTTAAATCCACCAGTAACACATTGTTTTTACCAATGGAAATTGAGTAGCCGCACAAAAAATTAGCTACATAGTTGCTATTGAAAATGGTATTGCGTTTAATGCCATCGCTACCTTTGTATTTTGAGTCGAATAGCGATGCTGTTAACAAAAAATAGTAATTGTTAGAAAGAAATTTTTCCAAAGTAAATTCTACGCCATAATTTTTCGCCTTTCCATCGTTAACCAAACTATCTACACGCGACAAATAAAACTCACTACCATAGTTAATTATTGAGTAATATGATTTTCGTTGCTCTACCGGTATTTCGTGCAGGTTTTGATAATACGCTTCGAGCTTCAACCGCAAATTTGTATTTATCAAATAGTCGTAGCCAATTACAATTTGGTTACTTTTGGTAAAATCGAGATTTTCATTGGTTTTGTTATAACTTCCATCTTTTAAGCGTGTTTGTGTGAAATAGAATAATCGTGGTTGAAGCTGGCTGTGTGCTCCCGAACCTACACTTAGCGAATGTTGTGTGTTGATATTCCATTTGATACTGAATCGTGGTTCGATGGAAAACTTCTGATTCAAACTGAACTGTTGGTAATGTATTCCACCATAGAGCAATAAATTATTACTAAACTTGTGTTGCCATTGCGCAAAGGCTTGCCATAGTGCTATATTTTCGCCTTGTGTATCGTTAATATGCACAAAAACACCATCTTTACGAAGTGTACTATCAACATATTGCACTTCGAAATAATCCAATGTTGTACCAAAGCTGAAGTTGTCGCGGGCATTAAGCTTTTGATTGTATTGCGATGAAAATGAATACTTAATCTCATGCGAATCGTCGCCAAAATAATTGAAAGATGGTCTATCGAAAAAGGCGGAGTCTGCTTTAATGGTTGAGCCTGAGTAGGAGAGTGCTAAAGTTGTTTTGACACGTGCATTGTTTTTCAGAAAAATTAGGTGTGTGAATCCCATTGCACCCATACGCGAACCGTAGCGCACATCGGTAAGCTCGCGTCCAAAAGTCCAATCAGTGTTTTTTTTCTTGCTCTGGTAAATTTCTGTATAGCTATCGCCACCAATGCCAAATAGTGAGAAGCGACCAAATTTTGTGTTTGGCAGGTCGAGTTTAAACGATAAATCCTGATATTGCGGGATGGTAGAAACGCCAAAGCTAATTCCCAAAAAATTAAATACTTGTAGTGTGGAATAGCGATAACTCACCAGATAGGATGCTTTTGATTTTTTAGAAAATGGCCCTTCTGCACCAAACTCAAAACCATTTAATCCGATTTGGGCGGTATATTCACGTTTCTCGTTGTTGCCACAGCGCATTTTCAAATCAAAAACCCCCGAAATGGCATCGCCATATTCAGCAGGAAAAGCACTGGTGAAAAAATCGGAATTATCTAAAAGGTTGTTATTTAAAATACTAATCGGACCACCGGTTGTTCCCATGCTACCAAAATGATTGGGGTTGGGAATATTTACACCATCTAATCGCCAGAGCAATCCCAATGGTGAATTGCCTCTGATTACTATGTCGTTACGCTGGTCGCCCATAGCCATCACACCGGCATAGTTGGCTGCCATACGCGCCGGATCGAACCACGAACCTGCATAACGATTGGTTTCTTCGACCGTAAAACTGCGCGCACTTATCATTGCCATCTCATTCAATGGCTGGTCTTTGCGCGAGTAGGCTTTTACAACTACTTCTTCGGTGGTAATAATCATTTCTTCCATTTCAACTTTTATAACCAGCTCTTTACCCGAAGTTATCAAGAGGTTGCTCAACGTAATGGTTTGATAACCAATAAAACTTGCTTGCAGTGTTTGCCTACCTACCGCAACGCCTTCAATTCTGAAGTTTCCATCGTTATCTGAGCTTGCGCCTAAAACAGGTGTTGTGTTGGTTACTATGATATTGACACCGGGTAGTGGAATTTGTGATGCCTTGTCAACTATTGTGCCTCTGATTGTTTGCTTATAAAGTGTTTGCGAATTGGCGATTGTATGCCATGCCATCAAACATAATCCTAATAAAACTGTGTTAATTGTCTTCATGGTGGGCAAGTATTATATTACTACATATTACCGAGTTAGATAATAGTTTAGTGAAGTGCAGAAATGATTAGTCCAGTCTAAAAAACCCTTCGGGTGATCGTGGGTTGGTATGTTAATTCTGGTATAATTTTGACGAAAATATTTCTCCTAACTTATAGCCGCAGAGCAGCGAAATATTTGTAGCCAAATTGACGAATCCAACCTACATTGATTTATAAAACTCTCCAAAAGTTTAAAATTTTCGGAAAGTTGCCGTGTGTCGAATAATAACGAGAACCTCTATCTTCGGCATGCTAAAGTCGCCAACGGCAAATTAACAAGCGGAGATGGAGTAACCTTTTTATCTATAGCTATTTAACTCCTTTAGTGGCTTAGTGAGATGTGGCGGTTATCAGTTTATCACTATCTGCTGCTAATGTTATTTGGAGTCAGCCAATTTGTGATATCGGATTGCTCATTTCGATTTCTTAAATTTTATGCGCCAATTAATGTTGCCGCTTTTTTCAATCAGAATACGGAAAAAATCAAAGGCAAGAAAAACGTACATAATCAGCGAAGTAAACCACATAAAGAGAGCATTAAACCAGAATGTATCAATTTTCAGTGTGCCGATTATTTTAACCGGTGCAAAAAAATGCGCACGTCCCAACTTCGACTCCGGATATTTGTAAATTGGTTCAGCTATCTGTACCAGCTCATCATCGGTTTCGATTATCTTTTTTATCTCTTGTTTGTTGAGCAACAAATCGGCGAGCGCTGTATTGTGCGAGCTTTGTCGAAGTTTAAAAATAGCTTCTTTCGATATTTTTTTGCGTAATTTATCGTACTCGTTATCAACCCGCGTGGTAGCATCGTTGTATTGTTGCGTATATTGCTTGTCTAACTGTTTGAGATACAGTCGGGCATCATCGGCAACTTTAGCATCGAATTGTTTTGCGTTGAATTTATCGGTAGCATCAAATTTTTTACCGGTGCGACTCAGCTTAATAAATTCATTTCTAACTATGGTAAGGTCGCGCTCAAAATTGGCTAATTCGGTGGCGTTTCCAACATTTTTTTCGCAATCCGAAATTTTTGTATCTATCATTGGCAAAAGATAGTTTTTTTTGTAGCCGGTTATGGAGCGAGCTTTCTCTAATTCAAAAAAATGTTTGTTGTAATCGTTTCGTTTAAATTGAACTACTGCCAAGGCTTCATACGCCCAACGTGAGGTCATTATATCGCCAACAAATGGCACATATACCGGCGATGCAAAATTTTTATGTAGTTTTTCAAACTTTACAATTGTTCCGCTAAATAGCAACTGTGGAACTAAAAGCAAAGGAATAAGTATGTATATGGTAACTACAGAGTTAAGTGCAGCGGAGATGTTTAGTCCCAACATATTGGCAAAGCAGGAAGTGGTGAACAATATAAACCAGTAATCGAGAGTCATGCCTTTGACACCCAGTATTAAATTGCCTATCAGCACAAATGAGAAAGTTTGAATAGCCGATATTGCAAATAACACAACGATTTTAGAGTTTAAATAGCTTAGTTTGCTTAGATGGAGAAACGACTCGCGTTTCAAAATCTTTCTATCTTTGATAATTTCTTCGGCGCTAACCGTTAGTCCTAAAAATAGTGAAACAACCACACTCATAAATAAATATGCCGGAAGGTTTTCGTTTTCGCTAAAAATATAGGCATCTGGTTGTCCTGCGGCACCGCTAATGTATTTGGTAAAATAACCTAAAATAATGGCAAGTATCGGAGCTTCAAGGAAATTGATAAGCATGTATTGCTTGTTGGCAAGCTTTGAAAGTATATTGCGTAGCGAAAATATTTTGAATTGTTTTATTCTATTCGGAACCTTAAATTGGTTTTCGGGTAGTTGGTGTACTGTTTCGTTATCAGTTAATTGTATTTCTAATTGTGTTTTATACAAACCATACCATTCGAGTGGCGATGTTTTTCGATTGTGCGTAAGTCGTCCATATTCGTTAACTACTTTAGCTTCCACTATTTGCAGTACTTGTTCGGGATTCACATTGCCGCAACTCAGGCATTCGCTTTCGTCGGCGTTAACAAATTTTGCAGCTTTTTTGAAATATACCACTGCATCAATAGGGTTGCCATAGTAAATCGGATAGCCGCCTTTGTCGAGGATAATAAGTTTATCAAACAGCTTGAAAATGTCGGAAGATGGTTGATGTATGTTGATAATTAGCAATTTCCCTTTTTGGGTTTGTTGTTTGAGTAAGTCCATAACCATTTCCGAATCCATTGATGATAAGCCAGATGTAGGTTCGTCAACAAACAGTACGGAAGGTTCGCGGATAAGCTCGAGTGCAATATTTAACCTTTTGCGTTGTCCACCGCTTATGAATTTATTGAGTGGATCGCCTACTTTGAGATGCCTGATTTCATACAAATCAAGGTCTGTTAGCACTTTATCAACAGCAGAACAGATAGCTTCCTCGCTCAAATCTTTAAAACACAGATGCGCATTAAAATAAAGGTTTTGATACACCGTCAGGTCTTCCAATAACAAATCGTCTTGTGGCACAAAACCGATAACTCCTTCCAGATTTTCTTTGTTTTTATGTATGTCGTAACCGTTAATTAATATTTTTCCGTCATTAGGTGGCAAATTTCCGTTCAACACATTGAGAAGCGTTGATTTACCTACGCCACTTCCACCCATAATCCCAACGAGCGTACCCGATTCTTCTTGAAAATTAAACTTTTGAATACCGTTATTGCTATTTCTAAATCTAAATTCCACATCTCTTGCAGTAAACACAATACGTGATCTGGTATTCGAGAGTAGAAATATGCCAACTACTTGGCTGTAATAGATTGGATTAATTCGCGAACCGCGTATCGAAGCGCCTTTGTCTAACAAATAAACACGGTCGGGCAGTATGTGATGACCATTCAAATACAAATCGCTTTTACCGGTATAACGAAAAACATACATGCCGGTACTTTGAAAATGAAGCATATACACCTTTCCATCCAATCCAACATTCAACAGTCGTTTTACATTAGTTTCTTGTGGGTCAGTTTCAAGCATATTATCAATAGTAAGCAATGCTTCTTTATCTGGCATTGAACCAATAGTATTGAAAATAAGTGCTTTTGCGTTTAGGTATTCATTTGAAGGAATATTAAAAATCTCAGCAACTGTGGTAACAAAATCAAGTTCTTTTTCCGAAATATCTTTATTTTCATTCACAAATTCAAGTAATTGTATCATTACCAACACTTTTTGCTCTTGCTGCAATTCTTCGTTAATTGAGTTACATATTTTTAGAACCTTAACTGAATTCGATGAAGTGCGTTTACGCGTTTTTGTTCCGTCGGTGTTGGAGGCGTCGCGGTGGTGAAAGGCAAGATATTCATCAAATAGCCGAAGATATTCATCTATCAATTGCTGGTTGAGATGGGTGGCAAGATAGGACTGCACCACTGTTCGGGCATTAGACGAAACCCCGTCTTTATTCACGTTGGCAATTATAGCAAATAATTGCATCAGCGCTTTAAGTATTGATTCGCTCATTGTGGCATTGAATTAATTTAGTGTGCATCTGTAAAGTCGAATTTTATGTTATGGTATAAATGAACACAGTAACAATTTACCATTATTTACCATTTGAAAATAAAAAAAAGAGTTTCATAGAAATCTGAAATTTAATACTTTAGAGGTAAAATAACAACAAGTTATCTCTAATATCTATTTAAAAATAAACAACATGAAACTCTTAAAAAATTTGCGTATCTCATTTGAAACACCTATATGGTTTTAATTTTCCCAATTAGTTGTTTATGATACAATATTAGAAAATAAAATAGATATAATCAAAATTTTTGCCAATGATTTATTTAAAAATTAGAAAAACAGCAAATTGGAACATTGCGATAAACTAGGTATTGAACAAATAGTCAGCGCAATTATCTAAATCGTCTATCCACCCAACATTTCATTGATCGTATTGAAATATACCGCAACTTTCATTTATCGGTTGACGCTTTTAATTTTAAATGCCGTGTATCTGAACTGCTTGTGCAACAATACAGAAATAAGCGATACTAAAAATAGCCTAAAATTAATGTTTTCAGGCAACTGTACACTAATAATTTTCAATTTTCAATTATCTACAGCTATGGCTTTGTTTGGCATTATAAAATATGTACTTTTGGCAATATTTTTGGTTAAAGCAATAAAACAAATAAACCAAACAAGCGATGAAGTATATTTTACCTGTATCTATTGTAGCAATCTTATTGTTAATGATAAGCCGTCCGGTCAACACGAGTGAAAAGCAGCTATCGTCTGATACGCTATCACCTCCGTTTTTATACAATAATTCGTATTGGGCAGACTCGGTTTTCAACTCGTTAACACTCGACGAGCGTATAGCCCAGCTATTTATCATACAAGCCTACTCCAACAAAGATGCTAAATATATTGAGCAAATTGCAGAGCAGATAAAACAATACAAAGTTGGCGGGGTAATATTTTTTCAGGGTGGACCATACCGTCAAGCAATGCAAACCAATTACTACCAGTCAATTTCAAAGACGCCACTTTTAGTTGCTATTGATGCCGAGTGGGGACTTTCGATGCGACTGGATAGCACCATGACATTTCCGAAACAATTGACCTTGGGTGGAATACGCGACAACAGTCTGGTTTATGAGATGGGTGCCGAGATTGCGCGACAATGCAAACGGATTGGTATTCACATTAATTTTGCTCCGGTTGTTGACATTAACAGTAATCCGAAAAATCCGGTTATAGGTATCCGGTCTTTTGGCGAGGATCGACACAATGTGGCGGAAAAAGGCGTTGCTTACATGCTCGGAATGCAAGATAACCATGTACTTGCAGTAGCAAAGCATTTTCCCGGACACGGCGACACCAAAACCGATTCGCATAAAACCTTACCCATAATTTACAGTAGCAAAAAACAACTCGATTCGGTGGAGCTATTTCCATTTCGGCAGCTAATTTACAGAGGATTGGGCGGCGTTATGGTGGCACACCTAAGTATTCCGGCTCTCGATACTACACCCAATTTACCTTCGAGTTTATCTAAAAAAATTGTTACCGGATTATTGAAAGGCGAATTGCAGTTCAAAGGAATTAGCTTTACCGATGCTTTGGGAATGGCTGGTGTAGGCAAATATTTTCAGCCGGGCGATGCTGATTTGAAAGCTATACTCGCAGGAAATGATGTTCTTTTGATGTCGCGAAATGTACCCGGAGCCATCAAACTTATTAAACAAGCAATAGCTGATGGGTTAATTACCGAAGAAGAAATTAACGAACGATGTCGCAAGGTGCTTGCACTAAAAAAATGGGTTGATTTAGATGATTTTAAACCGATTAGATTAGATAGCATATACGAAGACCTGAATACCGAAGCCGCTAAAGGATTGAAACGAAAGTTGGAAAAAGCTTCTGTCGGAATGATTTACGATAAAGAACATTTGTTTCCGTTTAACCGACTCGACACCTTGAAATTAGCCGCCTTCACCATTGGCTCATCTACAACCGATGAGTTTCAGCGAACCATTTCTAACTATGTGCCCGTTGATTTTTATGGTTTAGCCACTGATGCTTACCCAACCATGTACAAAGCTGCCCTTGAACCTTTGAAAAAGTACAATACGGTGATTGTGTGCATCAATCAAGACGAAGCGTCGCTTTCATCGGAATTGCCTGCACCTGCTTTTCAATTGTTGGCGCAACTATCGCAACACACACGCATAATCCTTTGTCTTGCCGGTAATTTGTATCAGCTCGATAAATTTACTGATTTAGATGGAATTATAGCCGTTATAACTGCCGGATCGGGTGAAGCGTCGCTGTCGTACTTGGCGCAAGCAATGTTTGGTGGTATAGCCTGCAATGCACGACTGCCGGTTGCCGTGGGTAACTTTAAGCAGAACACTGGTTTAGAAATGCAAAAAATCCGTTTGGGATATTGTTCGCCTGACGAATTGGGGTTGGATGGTCGTAAATTTACATATATTGATACTTTTGTTAATCAGGCAATAAACGAGCGTGCAATACCCGGATGTCAGGTTTTAATTGCTAAAAATGGGATGGTGTGTTACCAACGTTCGTTCGGAAACCATACTTATGATGAAAATAAACCGGTTACAAATCTCGATTTATATGATTTGGCGTCGGTAACTAAAACAATGACTACTACGGTGTCGCTGATGAAACTGGTGGACGAAGGAAAGCTCGATGTAAAAAAAAAACTCTCTTTTTATCTACCTGAACTGCTGACTACCAACAAAAAAAAGATTACTGTTGAAGATGTTATGACGCATCATGCCCGCTTGATTGCAGGATTGCCCTTTGTGTATTATGCCATGCGGCGCAACGATGCAGGTCGTATGGTTTTGAATGATGCTTATTTTAGCACCCAATATTCCGATTCATTTTCGCGAAAAGTAGCTGATAATCTTTATATAACCACTTCGTTTAGCAAAACGATGTTTAATAGCATTTATACATCGAAACTGGCAGACGAAAAGGGCTTTTTATATAGCGATTTGGGTTTTATGATGCTCCAGCTCGTTGCAGAACGGTTAAGCGGAATGCCTTTAGATAAGTATGTAACTGAAAATTTTTATGACCCCATGGGTGCTACCAGTTTAGGTTATCTGCCATTAGAGCGTTTCGACCGTTCGCAAATTGTGCCAACTGCGCTCGAAACTACTTTTCGGCGACAATTGATTCAAGGATATGTACATGACGAAGGAGCTGCGCTCTTGGGCGGTGTGGCTGGTCATGCTGGGTTGTTTGGCAATGCCAATGATTTGGCTAAGATGGTTCAAATGCTATTGGATGGAGGCGTGTATGTTGGCAAGCGTTTTTTAACTGCCGAAACCATACAACAATTCACTGATTGCTACGATTGTGATAAGCTATTTGCGAAAAACAGAGGCTATCGTGGATTGGGATTTGCCAAACCAGATCAAAGCGATAAGAATTTAATGAAGTGGTTACCTGTTGATAGTTACGGGCATACAGGATTTACAGGTACTTTCTATTGGGCTGATCCGGTTAACCAAATCGTTTACATTTTTCTTTCTAACCGAATTAATCCAGACCGCGATAACCGGAAGCTTTACGATATGGGAACGCGGCGGAGTATTCATAAACTGATTTATAGCGCTATGAAGTAAGCAGTTTAAGTGCCAGATTTCTAAAAATCTGACACTTTTAGAAAGCCACTAATTTGCTGAAATTACTTTACCCGATCCCGAAACTTCTGTATCAATCACAGGGTTTCCTTTATAATAAACTTTGCCACTTCCTGCCAGACTGGCTTCTAATTTTTTAGTTACGTTCACATTACAATTGCCAGAACCTGAAATGCTAATCTTGGTAACAGGAACCGGAAAATTGAATGCTTCAATATTACCAGAACCGCTTATAGATATTTCTGATTTGTTGGCAGCGTTACCGGTAAGAAATACTTTTCCTGAACCTGCAATGGATGTTTTTACACCATTTGCTGTTAGTTTTGAAAAATCTATATTTCCACTTCCAGCAATACTAAGTTCTAATACGTTTGAGTTAACAACTTCTTTTGCATATACGTTACCAGAACCTGCCAAACCGAAAGCTGCAACTTCTTTCATGCTCAGATAAATGGTTATTGGACCAGTGTCGCGAACATCATTTTTCGAGAATTTGATGTGTAAAACATTGCCAGAAACTTCGGTTTCGAGGATTTTCAAGGTGGATTCTTTGGCTTCAATTTTAACTTTGTGGTCATTAGTCTGAGTGAGATAGATAGTAGCACCCACACTACTCTCAACTTTGGTAAATGCTTGTAGCTGGCGTTCCTCCGTTTTAATATCTTCTAATGCAACCGGTAGAAAACTGTACAATATTCCAATTATCAATATGCTGGCAATTATAGTAACTGGCATCAGCAATAAATTTGATCTTTTCATGACTTATGTTTTTTAAGGTTTATTTGCTTTAATGACGTTTCAAATTTTCAATTGCTGCATATTTACAGTAACAAATTTTAAACTTTGCCGCATGGAATAAAAAAAGGCACAATCGCTTGACTGTGCCCGGATTTGCGGTTGGTGTATGTTGTAGTCAACCGTTTTATGAATCAATTTGAATTAATCAAAGTACCGACACCGGTAAACTTCCTGTTGATGACCGGATTACCCTTGTAAAAAACAGTTCCTACGCCAGAAATATCTATGTCGAGTGTATTTAGCGCATAAACCCTGCATTTACCTGACCCCGGAATATCAATGGATATTTCGTTGGTTATCAAATCTAAAGCGTTAATTTCGCCAGTGCCGGTTATTCGCATCTGGTGATGTTGTATGGTATCGTTTCCAGTCAAAAAGACATTTCCCGAGCCAGATATGTGTGTATCAACATAGGTAGCAAGTAATGTGTCTATTACAATTTTACCACTTCCACTAATTTTCAGGTCAATAGATTGCGTTTCAACATAACTAAGAGCGGTTATTTCTCCTGCACCCGATATTTTCAAACCGTTAAGGTCGGTTACTGTTATATAAATGTTGATACCATCATGGTGCTTGACACATCTGTCGAAATAAATTTTCAATATTTCGCCACTTACGTTAGTTTTCAACTGTTTCAGTACATTTTCCTGTGCTTCAACACGTAGGCTGATACTATCACCTTGTGTAATATAAACTAAACCCGAAGCGCCTAAGTCAATTTTTTTAAATGGTGCAATCCTACGTGTCTGCTTTACCATTACACCATTGCCACTGGTGCAGAGCACTTCGTCAACACACGAATTACTAATTGTTGTTATTGAAAATAATATAGCAATAAATAGTAGATACTTATTTTTTACCATGTTGTGGATGAAAATTTATTGATGATACTTGTATATTATACGGTTGTGGGCTGTTATTTGTTGACTTATAGCTCTACTAAACTTGTTTATTTATAGACAGTGTGAATAAGAAAAGGTTGCTTTGTTTTTGCAACAAAAAAGATGAGTTATATCATTAGCTAATTTCAGTTTAAGAACCCTTTTAGATGCAGCGTGACGAAATATTTGTAGCTAAATTGACGAATCTAAATCCATTTCACCTACGCTTGTGGCGCAACGGAAAGGGAACGGTGAGACAGAATTATTTTTTCTGCAACTATTTCGCCGCGCTGCGGCTGTTTCAAACTTGCTGGAATTTTCGATCTTAAAATTAAGTCAACGTTAATAGACCATACCGACAGCACTTGAATAGTAGTTTCTTATAAATCAAATGGTTTACTTTTTTCCCTTTATTTGATATCCATCCTGAGTGAGCAGTGTAGTTAGTTTTGTTTTCAAATCGCCTTGTATTATTATGGTGTTGTCCTTAACGGTTCCTCCGGTTCCACATTTCGACTTCAATTGCTTGGCGACTTCATTTATTTCATCTTCGTCGCAGGTGAAACCACTCACTATGGTAACTATCTTACCTTTACGATGTTTGGTATCAGTTACAACAATCAATTTGTCTTTTTTCACCACTTTTTTAATCTCAACTATTTCGGTTGTCTCTGCATCCGGTACGTGCAACTTGCTTAAAATGTCTTTCCAATCTTTTTCCATCGTACTGATTTTGAAATCACTAAAAAAATAATTATGCGTTTTCAAAAGTATAAAATAGAATGTAAAACAGCAAAAAAATAAGGAGCTATGGTTCTGAATCTGCGATGGTATAGAAATTGTTCATTGTCTAAAATTTGTAAACAGACGACAATACAACTAAAACTTCAAAATATTTTTGGAAGGCATGTTTGAAATTACTAAATTGCGCCCATTGGCGTATTTTATAAGCGAGAATGCCGCCAATGGAGTGGCGACTGGCAAAACGTTGGTTTATAGTAGAAAACGACAAGGAGTAAAAACCAAGCACAAATACGAAATGGGTTAATAAATCTGGAATTACTTATTCACGAGTGGACTTTTGTTTTCTTAACTATGCCAACGAATATTAAACAATAGTTAAAAAAACCGAAAAAAATTAGGTATAACTTGCTGTATGGACTTTTTTTCTCCTGCGTACAAGCAGATGCACAACAAAGCACACAGCGGTTGCGACTATTCGGTTGAACAAAAAACAAGTAATTAAAATCAAGATAGAAGCAAATTATATATTTATGAAATTGTACAATAGCACATCATATAAAATCTCTGAACTGGTTACAAAAGAATACAGCACTTCTTTTTTTTCTGCAT
>JFJP01042098.1_pt1 | contig 13364 bp, 5 predicted proteins | sample 431651 | NCBI WGS metagenome assembly JFJP01 (sample SAMN02602958, study PRJNA72255) | Microbial mat metagenome, whole genome shotgun sequencing project. | biome: fresh water; feature: sink hole; material: water; isolation source: purple microbial (photo- and chemosynthetic) mats found in...
GCTCCTGATTCGAAAAATTATTTTGAATAATTTCATTTATGCGCGTCATAAACCGTTCGTCGGACGAAACAACTTCTATTCCCAAACTTTCTAACGAGAATTTCTTGCTGTAAATGCTTTTTAAACGTTCTCTATTTTGCAATAAAGTATTGATTTTTAGCAATAAATGCGAAGTTCTGAATGGTTTGGTAATGTATTCGTCGGCTCCGGCATTAAAACCTTCCTGAATTTGCATCGAAAGCGCCCGCGAAGTAATCAGAATAATTGGAATATGCCCTGTTTTAATATTAGCCTTTAGTTTTTTGCAAAGTTCAATTCCTGTAATATGGGGCATCATTACATCGCACAGCACAATGTCGGGCATTTCGGCAGTGGCTATTTCCAAACCTTGCTTGCCATCGGTTGCAGTAATCACTTTAAATGATGCCGAAAGAGTACGGGCAATAAACTGGCGAATATCGTCATCGTCGTCGATTACCAAAACCGTTTGGTTTTGCGTATCCAAAGTCATTATAGGTAAATCTACATGCTCGTCCACCGAAAAAGCTTGCTTCACTTCCGCAATTTCAGCATCATTGAAATTCTCTCTAGAAATAGGAATAACGACCGTAAATGTTGTTCCCACATTCAGTTCGGACGTAGCCCAAATAGCACCATGACTGAGCTTTACAATAGAACGTGTCAGACTTAAACCAATGCCCGAACCGGGTTGAATTTTTTTAGCTGAAGCTTGAACTTGATAAAAAGGCGTAAAAATATCTTTCAGATTTTCATCGGAAATTCCCAGCCCATTGTCTTCAACCGTTATCATCATCAAATCACCTTGCACATCTTTCAAATCACCCTGAACATCAAGTGGGAAAGTGTTTTTATCGAATGTTGAGATGATTTTTAAACCAAGCTTTACCTGACCATTTTCTTTCGAAAATTTAAAAGCATTGGAAATCAAATTAAAACACACTTTTTCGAATAAATTTTCGTCGAAAAAAGCCGGCAATTTCGTGTATGAATTATCAAAAGTAAAGGTAATTTTTTGCGTTTTAGCCAATTCGTTGAATGATAAATATACCTCTGATAAAAAATCGACCATATCGTTTTCCGACACATTCAGTTTCATTTTGCCCGATTCTGTTTTCTGAAAATCCATTAACTGATTAACTAACAGCAATAAACGATTTGCATTTTTTTGCATTAGTTGCAACGATTCTTTGTAAAGCGGTGTAAGCAATTCCGATTTATCAATTAAATCAATTAGTGGCGTAAGAATCATGGTTAATGGCGTGCGCATTTCGTGCGAAAAATTGGTAAAAAGCTGAATGCGCTCTTTATTAAATTCTTCGCTTTTGTCCTGTTCCAGCTGTTTCAAGTTGATGCGAGCCTCTAAATCGTGTTTCAGTTTGAGATAATAAAACACCACAATAAATGCGGCAATTAACATAAGGAAATAAAAGGTATACGCCCACCATGTTTTCCAAAATGGTGGTGAGATATGAATCTTCAACATTACAGGCGTTTCGTTCCACAATCCATCGTTGTTGGCAGCTTTTACCTTGAGAGTGTAGCTGCCAGGGGCTAAGTTGGCATAATTTACTTCGTTTCGCGTTCCAATATTTGTCCAATCGCGGTCAACACCTTCGAGCATTATGGCGTAGGAATTGTGCTCTGGAAAAATGTAATTGAGTGCTGCAAAGGCAATTGTGATATTCGATTGCTTGTAATTGAGCTCTATTTCGTCAATCGTGTTTAAGTTTTGAGTCAGAATTTCCGACGAATCGTTTACATTAATAGGTGTATTATTAACCGAAAACGAAGTGAAAATAACCGGAGGAATAAAATTATTTGCACTCAAATTTTGAGGATAAAACGAAATAAGACCATTGCTGCCAGAGAAAAATAAGCGCCCATCGGTGCTTTTAAAAGCCGCTTGTTGACTTATTTCGCGTAAATAAATACCATTTTTATTGTTGTAATTTGTAATTTTATTAGAACTAAGGTTTAACTCCGAGAGTGCATTTTTAGTTGCTATCCAAATATTTTTATTGTCCGATTCAATAATAGAACATACATCATTGTCAATCAATCCAAAATTTTTATCATAATGCAGAATTATTCCTTCTTTTTCGGTGTAGCAATACACTCCCTTCCCATAAGTTCCAATCCAAATTCTGTTTTTAGAATCTCTGAAAATAGATGTAATGTGCTTATTACCTGTTATATTTGGTTCGTTTTTTAATTGTAACGAAATGGGTTTTACAATATTTCGTGCATAATCGAACAATAATAAACCATCGAAATGCGTACCTACCAAAAGTTCATTCTGACTTAATAGCAACATCGACCGAACATCGTTAAAAGTATAATTTTGGTTTTTACCCGATGTGAAAACAGTTTGTAATTTCCCGTTTTTGTGAATGCGATACAAGCCATTTTTATCACCTGTTTCGCCCGCCCACAGATTGCCTTCGTTATCTTTTACTAAATTGTAAATTACCTTACGCTCATCGTTGAGTTTGTATAAAAACTTAAACTTTAGCCTTTTAGTGTCGAAAAGATAAATTTCGGAGCGTGTGGTGCCACAATAAATATTTGTGCCATCATAAAACAAACTCTTGATGATATTTCTGCTGTAATTTTTTCCATTTTCGGGTTCAATTCGGTAGTAAATAAACTTACGAATTTTTGCATTCCAGCTTATCAAACCAGCACCTTCCGATGCTATCCATAAGTTGTGATTTTTGTCTTCTACTATCATGCCGATAACTCCGGTGTATTTATTGCTTTCAGCGGGATTGTAATAGCTAAACTTTTTATTATTAGGGTGATAGTAGGCAATTCCTCCGGCATAAGTTCCCACCCAAAGTGTACCAGCTTTGTCGAATTTTGTGGTTAACACCGAATAGTGATTTATTTCACCTCCGGGCGTATAGAGAGCCGCAAACGGAGTGAAATTTGTAGTGGCTTTGTTGAATAAATACAAACCATTATACGTACCAATAATTAAATTTCCCTTTCCATCATCTTCGATTGCCCGAATGTTATTATCTTCTAATCCATCATTAATGGTAAATCGTTGCATGGTTTTGTTGCCCGGGTTCAATACACAAAGCCCTTTGTTGATGCCTCCAAACCATATTAATCCGCTTTTGTCCTCAAAAACCACAATAATCTGTTTCTCAACAGGCAGATTATCAATTTTATACTGATTGATTAAATTTAACTCCGAATTGACCTGTAATAAACCCTGCGAAACGGTAGCAATGTAGATAGATGCATCTTTCGACACACACAAGCTTCGAATAGGGTTATCTTTTAGCAATCCATCAAAAAAATAGGATTTGAATCCGTTTGTTGATTTATTAAAAACATTCAGACCCGATTTTGTACCTACAATTATCCGATTTTTTGAGTCGAGAGCCAGCGCAAAAATATAATTGTCGGAAAGTGAATTTGGATTTTTCTTGTCGTTTAAATAGACACTAATTTTTCCGGTATTATATTCCATGCAAACCAAACCATTAATAGTTCCAATCCATAAATTGCGGTCGGCGTCTTCACACATTGCAACAATATGATTATCAGTGCGATTGTCGATTTGATTTGGTCTGTAAACCCGAAACGATTTTCCGTCGTAACTGTTCAATCCATCTCGGGTGCCAAACCACATAAGCCCCTGAGAATCCTGAAAAATGGTTGTAATCGATAATTGCGAAAGTCCATGCTGCAAGCTTAAAGATGAAAACCGAACATCCTGCCAATCCTGAGCAAAAAGTGCTGATTGTATGGTGATTAGAAGAAGCGTTGTGATTTTTCGAAACATAATATTTTGATTTTATTAGCTGAATGTAAGGTTTACAAATGTATGAAATATTCTCGAAATTTTACTTTGCTAAATTTAGGATATTAACCACAAAAGAACACATAAGGAAACAAAAAGTAATATCAAACAAAAAAGGAGCGCTGAGCAAAAATGTCAACACTCCTTTTATTCATTTTGTGATTTTATTGCAATAAAACTTTCCTTGTGGCTACTTTTCCGGCTTGGTCGGTAAATTTCACCATGTATAAGCCTGAAATTAAATTTGTTGCCATTAATTTGTTTGTATTTTTCGCTTGTTTCAAAATTACTCCTTGCAGGTTTAAAAGTTCAATGCGGCCAATTTCGGAGCTTGTGATTTCGTTGCCGTTCAACAAAATTTTTGCATTCGAATAGTTGTTTTTCAATCCCGTTTTTACATAATTGTAATAATTACCAGCTGGATAGCCATCGCCACAAATAAAATTGGTATTATTTGTAAGCGAAAAATCAAAAGTAGCCGAATTGGTATAAGCCGGAGCAGGAGTTGCAGCAAACGAATTTGTTACAATTGCCGTAGATGTTGTAACTGGAGGATATGTAAAACCAGCTAAAAAACAAGAATCAATAGTATAAACTGGAGCTGTAGTAATGGGATTTGCAAACTTGAAAGAGTGAGCTACATTATCGAATATAGAATTTTTGATGGTTATTGCTCCCGACATAGCTCTAAAGCGGAAGATTATGGAATCGGAAGTGGTTAATGTCGTGGAATAATTGTAAAAAGTACAATGATTAATTGTAGCCGTAGTTCCTGTGGAAAGAGCACCGCTTGTTGAAGCATAAAAAATGATATTTGTAGGTCCACTAATATTGCTAAAAGTACATTTTGTGAGGTTTAATGGACCATAATTAGGAGTGCCAACGGTTGTGGCTGGAGAATTAAAATAGAGCATTCTGCCCGAGCAATCATTGAAGGTAGAGCCTTGCATATCCAAGGATGAAAAATTACCACTCAAACGAATCACACCATTATTACCCACATTCTTAAAATCGTGAATAAAGCAATCCTTAACAGTAACTTTACATGTAGTGGCAGCCGTTGTGGCATAAAATAGTACAGGTTGAATAGTAGCACCTACCTTTTCATTTTTACCATCAAATTCAATTCCTTCGAAAGAAATAGTCAAGTCGGGCGTAATGGTGTAAAAAATGTTCGTAATACTTCCCGTACCTGTTGAATTTAGTTTAATAATTGGTTTTGAAAGCATATTGCTTGCTGCCCGCACAACTGCACTTTTAGTAAAAGTGAGGTTGTTGCTGGTTGTTACATCCCACGTGTAAGCAGCTCCCGGCGATGTTAATTCGTAAATATCGGCTACTCCGTTTTTTAAATCGGTTGATAAACCAGTGGTATCGGCATATTGTTTAATAATTTGTGCTTGTGTTCTTATAATTCCAGCCATGCCAAACAGGAAAAATACGATAGCAGTAAGAGTAAATTTTTTCATTTTATTCTGTATTAAATTGTTAGTACGAAAGTAAATTTATTTTGTTTTTGTCGTTTAATAAATGGGAATAATGCTTTTTATAAGTTGTTTTTTGCGTCAGTTGGTCGGTGCGATAAAGTAACTCTATCAGTTCCGTTTGTGTTTTTTCCCAATCCTTAATTTGCTTGTATGGAAACTCCGATTGGGGTTTTCCGAGATAAGGAACGAGAAAATCCACAGCTTTCAAAATGCCTCTGCCATCTGTCGAGATTGAATCTAAAATATTTATATTGAGTGATTTAGCAATGCAATACATGTCTAAATAATGCTTTATATTAAATAACGAATAACCCATAGCGGTTGTACGTGCCAATTCCAGAGGTTGAGCGCCATTGGGTTCTACTTGTTTGTAAATACGTGTTGCCGGAAAATTCTTTATGAATTTTGTAGCTACATCTTGCTTCCCAACAAATAGGGCATAGCGTGCAACTTGAATATCGAAAGCGGTGCCATGATTATTTTTAGCGGTAAATTCTTCGTTGGCAATAGGCGAAGTAAGCATCCAGTCTAAGTAACTGGCAAACCACTCTTTTACAGCTTTTTGGTCTTTTGCGGTGTATGCTTTCGATGTTTCTAAAAGCGAAATGGCATCCAACATTTCCACAAACGAGTAGGTATCAATTAATCCTTCACCACGACCATTTCCATCGTTTCTGCCCGGAATAACCTGACCGTAATTCATGGACGGCTTCATATACGTTTTAGGGTCAGTGAACCAAATTCGGAGGTTTTCGACGGCTTTTTCGGCATATTTTTCACTTTTTGTAAGGTAAAATGCGGTCGAAAGTAGTGTAACCGAGCGAATAAAAGCACTGAGTGGTTTACGGTCTAATTTATCAATTTCGGAATTCACCACACCATCTTTGCGAATATAAGGCAAGCCGTCTGGCTTAGTCGGGTCTGGCCACCAATACCTGCCGGCACTCATATAGTCGTGTTTGGAGCCGCTTACCGGAGTCATTTCCTTGTCCATAACGGTAGCAATAGTTCGTTGCATCGTTTTGTCGGCTTCGCGAATGAGTTTAGCAAACTCTTCTGAGTTTGTTGTTTTAGCTTGCTGTATATTTTCCAAGTTCCAAATAAGTGGTTCGCTTTGAGCCAACAAAATAATTGAGAAAGATAGGAAAATGAATAGGTGTTTTAAGCGCATTTTGTTTAGTTGATTGAAAATATTAAATGATATTTTTTATTCTGACCCCCAACCCCCAAAGGGGCATAGCCTTCAAGCTAATTTTAAGTTTCGACCCCCCAAATCCGTCAGCCGACGGAGGCCTTAAGACGCAGTATCTTTAATTTCTCTTATCTTATGAAGAGAATATGTCTTAGCCCCCTTTGGGGATTGGGGGTCACATGACAAATAATTTAAGAAACATATCAATAATAAACTCTACTTATTTAATTGATTAGAATTTTTGCAATCGATGTACGATTGTTTATTTCCATTTTTAAAATATAAAAACCTTTGGTCGAAATTTGAAATGATTTCGCATTTGTTGCTAATATTTCATTTCCCAACGTATTGTAAACGGTTGTTTTTATATCTTGTTGAGAATCAATTGTTACTGTGTTATTTTTAATAATAATATTCTTGCTGTCGAATGAATTTGTGGTAATATTCTCTGTTGTTATGTTTACCAACACTTCATCTAAAAATGCCAACACATCCGTTTCGAATTGTGTATTATATTCTGTTGCAAATCCTCCATGTAACCCACCTGGCACAGTCGTAAAATCATTTTTTACACCAGCTATTTGCAAGGCAGCTTGCAGTGTCACCGACTGACTATAAGGAATTGTTGGGTCGGCGTCGCCATGTATAATAATGGTTGGCGGTGTTTGTGGCGTTATTTTGTGTATCGGCGAAAGCGAACGGATAAATGTTTCATCCGTCGAGCGACTGCCCAACCAAGCCACCATGCCCGAATACACGGGAGCAAAGGTAATTAAATCGGCGGCACCATATTTATCAATTACGGCCATTACTTTAATATCTCCGGTAAATTGCACACAATCATTGTCATATATTCTGTCGTTTTGCAAATAACCGGCTATCAATGCCAGATGTCCGCCTGCCGAACCACCCTGAAAAATTATTTTTCGGGAGTCAATATTCCATTCCTGAGCATGGCTTAATACATAATGCATGGCACCACGCACATCTTCGACCGCAGCCGGAGCCAATATTTCATTGCGCATACGGTATTCCACATTTACAACTGCCCAACCTCTATTGAAGAACATCCCAAAGCCGCCCTGCTCTTCTTTAAAACCACTAACCCAACCGCCACCGTGCATATTAATTACAACCGGAACGGGAGTTGTAGCTGTGGTTGGATAATAAACATCCATGCGTGTATTGGCGCTATTCACATTTTTGTAAACCACATCAATCAGTCCGGTATAATTGGCAGGATACGTTACCGATTTTAAGGTTTGGAAATTAATAGAAATAGCTTTTGACAGATTTGATGCATTACCCAATTCGGCAAAAGTGCCAGCACTGACGGTAAATGTGTAATTTTTATTCGTACCTGCTGTAGTTTCGAGCACAACGGGAATTGTTACAACATTGTTATTTACAGTACAGTTAGCAAGCGGAATAGCCACACCGTTTAATAAAATATCGCCAGTTGCCTTTTCGACATTTTTATTGAAAGTAAGCGTCAAATTTTTTGTTAGATTTGAAAAAATAACGTCCGACGCAGTTGGAAGTGACGTTCGCAATGTAAGTTCGGTAGCTTCTTGATAAGTAAGACTTTGAATTTTATAAACGTACAATCCGCTTCCAGTATTATTGGCTATGCGCAGTTTAGTAGCCGAATTTCGCAAAAGCGGAATGGTATAAACAGTAAGCGCTTTAGCAGTAGTATATGTTTCGAGCAATGTCCATTGGCCTGCAACCCATTCCTCAAGGCGGAACGACATAGCCTCTGAACCTGTGGCTGCTATTATTTCAAGTTCGCCAACCGTAGTTAAAGTCGGAAATTCGATGAAGCCGCCTTGTGTGTTTCTATCTAATAGTACCCGATTAGTGAAACTTTCGCCAGTTGGAGCTGTGGCAGAACCATTAAGCAAAGCCGCTTTAACAAAACTAAAACCATTCACCGTGGACGATGGATAGGCCCCCGTTGTAGGTGTGCTGGCTTCGGGAGTGCCCCAACTGCCATCGCTGAAATTGGCTGATATTTTTGGTGTAGAACTAATTCCTGTTTTAACTGCAACAGCTTCAGCCCAAGTGTTTGAAACCCGAACACCACCAACTTTGTTGCTATTCTTATTAGTGCCATTCATTTTGAAAACTACATTTTGCAATGATGCCGGCGCGCTTCCTACCGAGTTGTCGGTAGCACTTGGCGTTGGTTCATCGGCACTTGCAATGGTTGGATTTACAAAAATGGATGCCGCACCAGTCGTAAAATCATATTTTAACACAATAAAATATACCGAATTATCGGATGTGTATTCGGTTGAATTCCAGCTAACTGAACCATTTGAAGTGGTGCTTCGTGTAACACCAAATCGAAAATTTGACGTACTTATAGCACCTTTGCCCACCCAAAACTGAGCGCCGGTCGTCGTTCCACCCAAATAGATTGCAGCAGAACCGGTTTGTGCCTGCGAAACAGAATTGGGTGAATACAAAAACGATTGAAGAGCCTGAAGGATAAGCTTGAAGCACTGTTTTGCCGATATTCGACAGTGCGTATTCTCCACCTAAATTGGAATAGTATAAAGGAGTTTCGTTTATAACAGGATCAACTCCGGTTCCAAATGTACCAGCTGGAGTCCAACCACTAGCAGATGCAAGTGTTGTGTTGGTGGTATAATTGAATGTTTCGTCCAAATGAATAGTGGCATTACCCAAAAAGGTAATGGCTAATAAAAATGTTAAGAATGTGAGTTTTTTCATGAGAATAGTATTTTGATAGTGATTTTTTTTTTGCATAGTGATATACAAAAGTAAAGTATTTGGAAATTAGTAACTACTAATAATCTTCCAAATACTTCTACTTTTAGGTCATTGAACCAATCAATGTCTTATTTTTAATTGAATTACAATTTTGTTTGCGTTTATGCCAACGAGTTTTTGAATGGCTCGGCATTGAAATAATGCGGTGCTTGATTATTAACTTCAGATGGCCCTGCGGGCGGACTTGATTCCAACGCAAGCGAAATACAATTGTCTAAAATTATCTGTTGTACGTTGGGCGATAAATATATTTTTTTTGTTTTTAAATTCGATTCCATGATTTTTTTTGATTTATGAGAATTAAAACTAATCAACTTTAACCTTACAAACTACATTTGTATTGTTTTCGTTTTGCAAATGAACAAAATATACGCCTTTGTTCAATTTAGAACTTGTTGTAGTTGAATTTTGAGTGAAATTATTCTCAACTAATTGACCAATACAATTATATATATTGATTGAACGTAACATTCCCGTTGTGTTTTGAATCACAATTTGTCCGTTATTATTTACAAAAACCAAATTGCTACTATTCGAATTTGTATTTTCTACTTCCGTTGTTGCTCCAGCCGATTTGAATAATATGCTAAAACGACCTGTGGTATTTGCCACATCCGAACTAAATGTATACTGCGAGCCATCGGTCAAATCCGTTTGTTTATTTAATACATTGTCTTTCAGGATAATGCGCGTATCCGATTTGAAATTTGTTGCTTCGGTAGCTTTTATGCTAAAAGTATTCAGCGTTCCTGTTCGGAATCCCAACGAAATCTCGGCGTTCAAACTATTTGTATTCATGCCATTAATAACCAACTCCTCGTTGGCTGCCATGGTATAAATTTCGGGCACTGCGATGTTATTGTTACTCATTTTGTACGAATCGTAAGCATCTAAATTATTCGAAGCATTGGCATTGAAAGCCACAAGAGCTTCGTCGGTGTTTGTGCCATTCGAAATTTGTAGACGTAACAATTGTTGCTCGGTAGCTTTCGGTGCTTTCATTCGTTCGGTACCACTTCCGTGCGAGCGCATGGTATTGTCTAAGGTCAATCGTCCAGTTGTGTTTCCATCTGCTACCCGTACCCAAAATGCCTGCATTGGCGGAATATTCGTTGTTACCGTTGTGCCATTATTACCTGTTCCGGCATGTGTGGTTGCATTGTAAGTATCGAAAATATAGGCCGTATTTCCTGCATTGCGTGAACGGTACCACATCGTAGTTTCCAGATTAGTTTTGGTAGCTGACTCCCAATTTACAAACGATGGATACGGATTTCCAACTAAATTAAATCCGGGCTTTGTAGCTGTGCTGGTGCGTGTGAGGTCGATGTATTTTTCGCTTGTATTAAGTACGCCAGTGTAACTTACTGTTCCAGTTGTATTTGTAGCCTCAGAGATATAACCACGCATAGGATCCAATGTTGTACCCGACGGTATAATATTCCATATCTCAGTAGCTTCATTATAACTCCTTACCGAAGCCGTATTAGTCAATAAGTTGGCTCCTGTTGCCGAAGCAATTGGTGTAGTCATATACCAGTTACGACCCGAAGTAATGTATTGTTGTACGGTGGCGGTCACAAAAGATGCAGTACCATCAACAGTGCTTTGTAAAATAACTGAGTTCGCTGTTATTGCTTTTGTATCAGCAAGTGTCAATTTTCCACCAGCTGCCACAGTAATTTTATTTAGCGAAATATTGGCATCTAGGTTTAATATGCCACCAGAACCAACTAGCACGTCATCGTTCGCAGTGATACCAGCCAAAACAGAACTTGCATTTGATGTTGAGCTAATATTTATTTGATGAGCAGTTACAAACGATTCGGATGCTGCAGATAAATAAGAGTCTGAATAGTTGATATCTCCATCACCAATAGCTTGAACTGTAAATTTATAAGTTGAGTCGGCTTGAAGTCCTGTAAATGAAACACTTGTAGTGGCAGCGCCCGAAGCAGAACCTGTAAATTTAAGAGAAGTCGACCCTGTTAATGCGCCAAGTCCGTCGTGCCTTTGTAAATAAACTTTTACTCTATAGCTTGATGCATTAGCTACAGCCGTCCAGTTGGCGGTGCCGGTTGTCGCTTTCAGATTACTGGCTGTACCAACGGTAGGAGCAGAAAGCATTGTTGGCGTAGTTGAGCGAGTGATTACTTGATAAACATACATACCACCGTTGCCTGCATTGGCAATGCGAAGTTTGGTAGCCGATGCACGACTGATATTAAACAAGAAAATCTCATCTAAATTGGCTGTTACTGCATTTGTTGTAAATGTTGTGAGCGTAGTCCATGCACCATTTACATATTCCTGAAGTGTAAAAGTCCTACCAGCAGTTCCTGTACCAGCGTGAATTTCAATTTGTTCGAGGCTCGAAACAGTAGGGAGAGTTAATGAACCATTGTAAATTAATTTATCAATATTGACATAATTAACATGCGACTCTCCTCTTAATCCAGTTTTAGTATTTGCTAATAGCGATGCTGCAGTAAAATCGAATCCATTTTCGGTATAAGTTGGAAAAAGACCCGTAGAGTAAGTAGCTTCTGTGGTAAAACCTGTACTGAAATCAGAATTAATCGCACTTACACTCCCTGAAGTTTGCACATTTACGGCATCAGATGCAGGCGAATCACTGTAAGTTGTTCCATTTCCAATGGCCGTTACTTTATAGCTGTAATTTAATCCTGACATTAAGCCTGTTACTGCCGCACTTGTTCCACTCGGTACCGATGTTGTACTAATTAAACTTGTGCCATGATATGTTTTTACAGAATAACTTGAAGCATTCGTTACTGCATCCCAACTGGCTGTGAAACCTGCTGTGTTGATATCGGTTGAGGTGATATTTGTTGGGGTTGAAAGTGGAGTTGAAACTACTGCTGCTGCTTTTGTTGCATCTGCCCATGATGTGCTAAAGCGTAAACCTGCAATTTTGGCACCTAATCCAGTATTTTGAAAAAGTGTAATTCCTCTAATATATTCACCGCTTGAAACATCTTGGGTTCCAGTCAATGTAGCAGACCCTTCGGAACCTCCAATAGTTGGATTAATAAAAAGTGAAGCATCTGCCGTTGTTGCAGTTATTACATATTTCAAAACTATCAAATGAGTTGTATTATATGCTAATTCGGACGAAACAGCTGATGTGTTACCTGACACACCTGTAGAAAGTGCAAACCCAGAGCCTGAAGATTTAATGTAAACTCGTCCACGTTGTGTAGTTCCAGTGCTTAGTTTCTCAAAAGCTAAAAGTATTTTAGTACTTGGTGCAGCAGATACATTAATCAGAGCACTTAAATAGTAAGTACCAGCAATATAAGTGCTTGTTGATGAGGCAAGATAGAAAACCGATCGACGTTCTGTGGCGGCATCAGTTCTAAGTAGAATTTGTTTTCCTTGTGTATTATCAACATAAGCAGACCCCGAAGTGTAACTTAAAGTATTGGTTTCAATAATTGGATTTGCTGCACCAGCAGTTGTTCCTACATTCCATGCTAATGCAGCAGCTGTAAGACCTGTTTCAAGTGTTGTTCCACCTGAATTTATTGCACCCGTGGCAAAAAAAGTTGTCCAATCATACGGTCCTGCCGCTCTCCCCACCAAGCTTACTAAGCTTAGCACTAAAATAAATGTAATTTTTCGCATAATATTTTGAATTTAAAAGTTTTGAATTGAATCGGAAATTATTTTTTAAGTGAATATATTTCAATATCCCATATATTGATACTGCTACCCGATGTAGGTACAATGCGGAGTGCAGTTGGCTTGCTGTAATTAAGATTAAATACGTATTCTTTTGTAAGGGCTTTCAGGCAGGGTGTAATAGTTTCGGGTATATCTTCGAAACGGTCGCCGGTGGAGGCTTGCAGTTTAAATTCTTTGCCATCGGTGCCCGTGCTGGATTTTATCACTACTTTGCCTATGGTGGGCAAAAGAGGTAATTGCAAGTAATTTTTGGCTCCTTTAATGGCTATTCGTCCTTTGCTCGGATTAGCATTTCCTTCGGCTTTGCCCGACGCGCCAATACTTTGCTCGGGGCTTACAATCA
>JFJP01039490.1_pt1 | contig 13363 bp, 16 predicted proteins | sample 431651 | NCBI WGS metagenome assembly JFJP01 (sample SAMN02602958, study PRJNA72255) | Microbial mat metagenome, whole genome shotgun sequencing project. | biome: fresh water; feature: sink hole; material: water; isolation source: purple microbial (photo- and chemosynthetic) mats found in...
CAAAAAGTATTCACTAACATTTCAAAATTAGAATTCATAGTTTTTGTCAATTTATTTTATGGTACGTCACCTCTATTATAGTTGTTGCCAACTACTGTATATCCCCAGTTTAACCTGCGATATACACCCAAATTTGCTGTATAAACCCATATAGTTGTGGATATTTCTGATATATGCCTGGGTTTTGGTGTTGGTTAATCGGTTGTTTTGAATCTGTTACCAAAGCTAACCAAAAAATATTAAAACCAAGACCCAATTTCAGGAATTCTGAAGCACGAAGCTGGAAGTTAATTAGAGTGAGTTTAAAAATCTCATCTCTAATTTCTAATCTCTGTTTTCTAATCTCTACTTCTTCACCAACGGCCAAATAAGCTGTTCCAGACCATTCAGTTTTATTTCATACATCTGGGCCAACTGGTTACCTAATTTGCCCGGAGGGAACCCTTTCTGGTTAAACCACACGATATACGGTTCGGGCAATTCAATCAACAACCGGCCCTTATACTTACCAAAAGGCATCCGGGCATTGGCCAGTTCAATCAACAATTCTTTGTTGGGGAAAATCTCTTGCATGGCTCAAATATAGAAAAAATGAGGCATTGTATTGGTTCGGTTGGGGATATTTTGGCCCATCCATCAAAATTCTTATTTATACTGATTCTTAATAAAAATTATTTTGTACTTTTCACTTCATTAAACAAACTTAAAATTAAAAATTATGGAACATTCTATTAACTATCTGGCAGTAATTGTTGCAGCGCTTTCAGCATTTGCATTGGGCGCGGTATGGTATGGAAAACCGTTGTTCGGTAAAGCTTGGCAAAATGAATTGGGCTATACCGACGAATACTTAAAAGAAGGCAACATGGCTAAAATATTTGGAGTCAGTTTTATCCTTACACTTGTAATGGCAATAGGTATGGCCTTTTTATTTCATGGAATTGCACCGGATAAACTGAATTGGAAATTAGGGTTAACCCATGGATTTTATATTGGGTTTGCGTTTGTGGCCACATCAATGGGAGTAAATTATTTGTACCAGCGAAAGTCATTTAAGCTTTGGGCTATCGATGCCGGATACCAGGTGGTTTTTTTAACTTTAATGGGAGCTATATTGGGAGCATGGCATTAATTGCGCGCAACCGATTTAATACAGAGCCTGCCCGAATTAATTAAGTCAAGTAGGCTTTTTTTTATGCCAGTTTACAGAGTAGATTTCAAATTATTGCGTTAATTTGGTATTCTAATTGTTTTTAATAAGATTAGTTATGAAACCAACAAGTTCGTTTTTTACAGGGTTGTTAACCGGCGCTGCCATTGGTGGAGTACTTGCTTTGTTGTTTGCCCCGCAAAGTGGTAAAGAAACCCGTGAAAAAATTAAGCAGAAGTTTCGGGACCTCGAAGGTGAGTTGGATGGGTTAAAGGGCAAATCAGCGGAAGAATCGCGCCTGACCAAAGAAGAATTGGCCGCCAAAATTGCAGCCCTTCAGCGGGAAATCGATTTGCTATCGAAAGATCTTTAATTAACAAACCATAGAAATGATAGAAGACATAACCAATATTAAAAACGATATTCAGGAATATATTGAGGTACGTTTTGACCTTTTAAAATTGCACCTAGCCGAAAACTTATCGCGCCTTATAAGCAATGCCACTACGGTTGCTATTATTGGGTTGTTCCTGTTTTTTATTTTCTTCTTCCTTTCGTTTGCTGCCGGATACTATTTTGCAAGCATACTGAAATCAAACGAATTAGGGTTCTTGTTAGTGGCTGCATTCTATTTCCTGATGATGCTGATATTCTTGGTATTTAGGAAAAGAATCATTGAGCGGCCCATTATTAAGGCCATAGTAAAATTGTTTTTCGTTAAGATTAAATCCAATGAATAATACCAACCAACTCTATTCCGGAATCTCATCATTCGAAGATTTTAAGCTCGAAAAAGAGCGACTGTTATTAAAAGCAGAACTTATTGAAACCCGATTAAGTTTCAACTTTGAAAAAATCCGCAATGTATTTTCGGTTTCCAGCATGATGTTCTCCCTGGCAAAAGAATATATTATGCCAAAAATAACTGAGTTTTTGGGCGGGATGTTTAAGAAGGCGGATAGCTGAAAAAGGAAACGCACCTTTTGTCTACCCTTCTTATCCAAAACCCTGCACCCATTATCCAATATGCCTTTGAAGTGGGTATGATGCTTAATATTCATGTAACCACCATCTTACCCGATGGTTTTGTAATAAACAAATTTGAAAGTTTGGTATTAAAAGTTGAAAGCAGATTTCATCATCTGAATTTCAGATCTGGGGATACCAATTTTATTTGCTATTTTTTCCCATTTGCTTACAGAACTGCGTACCTCAGAAAGAATGGTATCCATTTCTTTTTTATTTAAACGGAAGTATTCACCTACGCTTAAAGCCAAATCACAATCCAATTCATTGCTTTGGGTATTGATGTTAATTGCAAGGCCACCTTTTTCAATGGAGGGATTAATATCAAACGCCGGTGATAGTACCCAGCCTTTGGGAGTAAGCAAAAAACCGTGGTTTCGCATGTGATCATCGGTATTTGAAATGGCAATATTGAATACAATCCTTCGCCAAAGTTGGTGCAAGTCCATATCTACATTTGCTCCTGAAAACTGGATGAATACAGCAATATCCAAATAACTGACTTCCTTTTCTTTCAGCGTATCTTCATTATTACCGGTCATGGTCATGGCCGATGAAAAGTGAATCCGTTCACCCAATTCCCGGTCAAAACGCTTGGTAAAAAAAGTATGATAACGACCCGAAACCTTTTCGACTTTAGAATCTGCCATCTGAATACCTGCGTTGCAAGCAAGTTGATAGGCAAGGTATTCCCACAACGCTTTATCAAGGGTGTCACTTTTTGAAGGGAATTTTGCTATCCACGGATGTTTGGCATCATCCAGTATATTTGCTTTAGGTCGCGCTCCTCCCAGCGATGAACCGGGAGCCATTAAAATAGCCAACCATTTCCGCATCTCTTCCAATTCATGGTCGCTCTCTACCATTTCAGCACAATATTGCAGCTCTCTCACTGAAGACCAGGGCGGTGTTGGGAATTCGGCATTGTTATCTAAAAAAGGGCCATCTTCGGTCAACTTAAATCGTAAAGCTCCCATTCTGCTTTCATCGTAAACCCCAAGTAAGAAGTCGATATCATATAAAGCAGGAGCCGTTTTACCTTCCCATTGTGCTTTTAAAGCATTCCTCCGCTTCATAAGCGTTCGCCCCCATGTGTCAGGCATGGAATCCATAAATACCCCAAAATTTTCGATGCCTCCCGGAAATTGTTGCCCGGTATACCAACCAATATCCGGATCTAACAATTGTTGCTCGCTGCTATGCAGCCAATCCTTATGATAAGTAAAACTGAATGCTTTTCTTCCCTTTCCAACATGCGCCGATAATATGCCCATTTGTTTGGGTTCCTTCATCCCTTTCCAATGGGCATATACTAAAATATCTTTTTTATCCACCGCCGTAATTATTTGAGTAAATCTAAATCCTGTAGTTTTCGGCCCAGTTCATCATCGGCAGCCATTTTCAGTAAGTCATCATGAAGGTTAAGTACCCGCAATACATTAAACAAGGCCCCAATCGACACACTCGAACTTCCTTTTTCGAGCAGATACAACGTATTTCTGGCTATTCCGGCCCGTTCTGCAACCTGTATGGTGGTAAGCTTTCTTCTTTTCCGGGCCAGCTTTATGTTTTCGCCCAATTGCTCCAATACTTTTTGGTGCTGTGGAAATACTATTTGTTTTTTAGTTTTCACTATGTACTATATTTGATACAAATATATGTATAATGTTTTTAATATAGTACATTTAGTGGTTTTCTTTAGTTTGAGGTAACCGAATTATCATTCAATCAGCAATATTAAATGACATCAAATAACGTTGCATTAAGCACAAAAAGCCCAATGTATCAGTACATTGGGCTTATTTGTATTAATTTGTTTTACCATTTGGTGGAGCTGCCGGGAGTCGAACCCGGGTCCAAACAAGGAGACCATACGCTTTCTACATGCTTAGTTCCGACTTGGTTTTCGTGCATAAGCTGGATCAGAACTACCGACTCATGCCTTATCTCCTTAATTTTGCAAGTACCGCGGAGCGAAGTACCAGCTAGTTCCGAATTTCCCACGCCTCCGGATCGGATTGCCTCAGAACAGCAGCTTCCGGGAGACGTCTTGTTCCAGTTCCTAGAACCGGAATTAAGCTAATCTACTATGATTCGATTAAGCAGCAAGAGCGTAATTAGATTCGCCAGTTAAAAAGTGTGTGTCCGGGATTTACGGGCCGGCTTCACAACGCCCGTCATGCTTACATACCACCTCATCTTGCTGTCAAAACCAGGTCAGCCCCAAAGAACTTTTTCTGCAACTTATCGTTGTGATTCATTGCAAGAAAGCCTGCAAAGATACAAATTCTGTTGTTTATCACATCAGAGTTTCATTTTTAATTCTCGCCTTTTCTTAATTTCGTGCACTTGCTTTAAGTTGTATAAGGCATTCCATTGATTACTTTGTTTAAACAATTCTACTACCATGTTAAAAAATATCCGATTAGGGATTATCCGTGAAACAAAATTCCCTCCCGATAAAAGGGTACCGGTAACTCCTGCCCAAGTAGCCGATATCCATAGAATGTTTCCAAATGTTACGGTTTGTGTTGAACCGTCACCGTTTAGGTGTTTTAGCAATGATGAATACGCATACCTTGATGTGGAATTAGCTTGCGAAATGAGTGCTTGCGACATTTTACTAGGAGTTAAAGAAGTAAAACTAGAGTCTTTACTTCCGGGGAAGACCTATATTTTCTTTGCTCATGTAGCTAAGAAACAGCCTCAAAACCGGGAGCTTCTGCGAACCATTCTGAAAAAAAATATTACCCTTATCGATTATGAATACCTTACAAAACCCGATGGGAGCAGGATTGTTGCTTTTGGACGATGGGCCGGTATTGTAGGAGCATACAATGCATTGAGGGCACGTGGCAATCGGACCAATAATTTCAAACTAAAACCGGCTCACGAATGCCACGACATGGATGAGGTATTTGCAGGATTAAAGAAAATTACCTTAAAACCCATTAAGATATTGATTACCGGTGGAGGACGAGTTGCCAATGGGGCATTGGAGGTTATGAATGTATTGAATCTAAAAAGGGTTACCCCAAAGGAATTTCTGACTGAGACTTTTACTGAAGCTGTTTATTGTCAAATTGAGCCCATGCACTATGTAAAACGTAAAGATGGTCAATTGTTCGATATGCTTCATTTCATACAGAATCCGGCCGATTATGAGTCTACTTTTAAACCTTACACCAAGGTAACCGATATTTTTATCGCCTGCCATTTTTGGGATAACAAATCGCCACATTTTATTGAAAAGAATGATTTTTTAGAACCTGATTTTAAGATTACCGTTATTGCCGATATAAGTTGTGATGTGAATGGCCCCATACATTCTACCCTTAGGGCCACCACCATCGATAGTCCTTTTTTTGGATACAATCCCCAATTAGGAATTGAGGAAGTTCCTTTTACCCGGCCAACCAACGTAACCATTATGTCGGTGGATAATTTACCGGGCGAATTACCACGCGATGCCAGCCGTGATTTTGGCCGTGATTTATTTGAACGGGTGTTTCCTGCACTTTTTGGTGAAGATGAAAATAGAATTATTGAAAGGGCCACCATTACCAAAGACGGTAAACTAACTCCAAAATTCGCCTATTTACAGGATTATGTGGATGGAAAAGAATAATGGGGATAATTGGTAATGGAACATTAGAAGAAAGGAATTTTGACATTATAAAAAAGCCCGGAACCTGATTTTGATTCCGGGCTTTTTTTATGCTTTAATTTTAATAAGCCATCGCTACTTTTGAGGGTGTTACTGTTTTCATTATCTTGTCGTTACCAATATTATACGATAACGAAACGTACATTAACTGGCTGCTTTTGTATTTTGTTAAATCGGAAACTACTAGGTCATTTAAGGTTCCTTGACCTTTGTAATCATGATTCAGGAAATCGGTTAAATAATATTTGAATTTAACATTTATGCCACCGGGGAACTGAATTCCTGCAAATACGGATGGTAACCATGGATTAATTCTATCGGAAGCAAACCAATCGGTATTTTTGCTATTATCGCCATCACGGCTATGACTGTCCCAATATTTTTCTTTCATGTGAAAAGCCCATTCAATTTCAGCGCCGCCATATAAGTAGAAATTGTCGTCAAACGATCCCAGTTTAATGGCCAATGGTAGGCCCAAAGTGTAAGAACGACGGATAACCTTTGCATCCCAAGTTGCTGTATTATCAGGTGTTGGAAGGACTTCATCCGAAATCATACCAATGTTGCGGATACCAATTCCGGAGTACATCCCAAATTTATTGGTAAAATCCAAATGAATGTTTTGGCCTACATGGAAGAAGCAAGTAAACCGCACGGGCATATCCGATATGCTAGGTGTTGATGGTGCGGGCATTGCATTATACCCATCGGTATATTCCAATTGACCCCAGGAAAAAATAAGTTCGCCGCCGGTTGTCCAGTAAACATTGGTTTGGGTAAATGCTGTAACAGCAGAAAACAACATAACTAGTAAGAGTAATTTTCTTTTCATAATCTATAGGTTTTTAGATTCAAGTTTTTATTTGCAAGAGCAAACTTAATAAAAAAGTAATTTACATGGAACAGGCAATTAGTATTTTTTAAATTCCTTAATTCCGCAGCATGAATTCCCTAAGGGAAATGAAATGCTTATGGTTATTAAGGGTAACCCTGATATAGAAAATCGCCTTGAAAGTTAGTTATGCGAGATTTGAAAGACCTGATTTTATTAGTCGAATCCATAAACAAATATTTTTCTTGCGGATTTTGGTTCTGTATAAAAATGATTCGTTGTTTTACCCACCTCAGTTTTGGTTTGCGCGTTGCAAAAAACTTCAATTATCTATTTTATAACATGTAATCAAAACCCTACAACATACCCAAAGCCCTGATTAAATTGTAAAGGCTTTTCTAAATTTGGCGCAAAATAGCACCAATCATGATCAATCAGCAATTAGTAAATCCCAAAAGCATAGCCGTAATAGGCGGATCGGATGATATCCACAAACCAGGTGGTAAAGTATTGAAAAACCTTATCGACCATCATTATAAAGGCGCATTGTATGTTGTGAATCCAAAATTGGATCAAGTTCAGGGTTTGCCATCATACCGCGATGTAAAAGACTTGCCGGATACCGATTTGGCAATTCTTGCCATTGCAGCCAAATTTTGTCCGGCAACCGTTGAATTATTGGCAAATCAGAAAAACACCCGTGCATTCATCATCCTTTCAGCCGGATTTAGCGAAGAAAATGAAGAGGGTGCAAAACTGGAAAAGCAAATTGTTGATTCCATAAATAAGGTCAACGGTGCATTAATCGGGCCCAATTGCATTGGTGTTTTAAATCAGAATTACAGTGGAGTTTTTACAACCCCCATTCCAAAGCTTACTGCCACCGGATGTGATTTTATATCTGGTTCCGGAGCAACAGCTGTTTATATTATGGAAGCCGGGGTTCCAAACGGTCTAACCTTTTCGAGTGTATATTCGGTGGGTAACAGCGCTCAAATGGGTGTTGAAGATATACTTCAATATTTGGATGAAACTTTTGACCCCAGAACCAGTAGCCGGGTTAAATTACTGTATATTGAAAGTGTAAACAAACCAGATTTACTGTTAAAACATGCTACTTCGTTAATACAAAAAGGTTGCCGCATTGCAGCCATTAAAGCAGGAGGTTCGGAGGCAGGCAGCCGGGCAGCTTCGTCGCATACCGGAGCCTTAGCCAATAGTGATGTGGCCGTTGATGCACTTTTCCGTAAAGCAGGAATTGTGCGCTGTTACAGCCGGAGTGAATTGGCTACTGTAGCTGCAGTTTTTATGCATCCTGAACTAAAAGGGAAAAACATGGCCATAATTACTCATGCCGGAGGCCCTGCGGTGATGCTCACTGATGCGTTATCCAATGGAGGGTTTCAAATTCCGCATCTGGAAGGACCCAAAGCTGCTGAATTACTTGAAAAACTCTATTCCGGTTCATCTGTTGCTAACCCAATCGACTTTTTGGCCACAGGCACCGCAGAACAATTAGGGCAGATAATTGATGCATGTGAAAACGATTTTGATTCCATTGATGCCATGTGTGTAATATTTGGTAGTCCCGGTTTATTTGAGGTTTATGAAGTGTATGATTTGCTGCATCAAAAAATGAATGCTTGCAAAAAACCCATATTTCCCATACTCCCGTCAATAATTAATGTATCCGATGAAATTAAACACTTTATAGCAAAAGGGCGCATTAATTTTCCTGACGAAGTGATGCTGGGTAATGCACTAACCAAGGTGTATAATACTCCAAAACCCCAATCGTCAATTACAAATAAGATGCTGGTAGATGAAAAGAAGATTCGTAGTATAATTGAATCAGCCCCGAATGGTTATTTAGAACCCGAAAAAGTTCAGGAATTATTGGATGCAGCCGGTATTTCCCGGGCAAATGAAGCAGTGGTTGATAATCTTGCCGAGGCATTAGAAAAAGCCAAATTATTGGGTTTCCCATTGGTTATGAAAGTAGTTGGACCCATACATAAATCTGATGTTGGAGGGGTGGTTTTGAATGTAAAAACGTTAGAACAAGTAACTAGCGAATTCAATCGGATGATACAAATTAAAGATACAACCGCCATACTGATACAGCACATGCTTTCTGGGACAGAATTGTTTGTAGGAGCCAAAAAAGAAGGGAAATTTGGCTCATTGGTACTGTGTGGATTGGGAGGAATTTTTATTGAAGTACTAAAAGATGTTCAGGCAAACCTTGCACCCATAAATCATAATGAAGCTCTTTCAATGATTCAGAATTTACGATCATACAAAATAATTCAAGGTATCCGAGGGCAAGAACCTGTCAACGAGCAATTATTTGCCGAAGTTATTTCCCGAACGGCAGCACTTTGTATAGCCGCCCCTGAAATTGCAGAAATGGACATCAATCCGCTGTTAGGGAAAAAAGACCGGATTGTGGCAGTAGATGCACGCATACGAATTGAAAAATTATAACCACGAACCGCTGCAATTTGCATCCATTATAAACTAAACCCACATTAGCTTGTTAATGGTTTGAAAAATTCTCGGGTCCTAAATTAAAGGAACATGCGTTTTAAAAATTTATCGAAACAAGAAAAAGCAATGATAGCTTTTGTACTAATTCTTATTTTGGCTATCGCCTTGAGCTGGAGTAGAATTTCCAGAGGAATAAAACATGGCTTTGAACCCTATTTTAAAGATAAACCCGCAGTTATAAAATAAATGAAAAGAAAAGACATTCTTTTACTAGGTAGCATATTGATAATTCTCACACCGCTATTATTCTGGGAATCAGGTTGGCAGGCTTATAGCGCATTCAACAAAGACCATGGTATGATTACCAGCTTTATAAAATTTGCAGTACTAGCAACCTTTGGCGAAATGTTAGGGTTGCGAATACGTACTGGGAACTATTATCGTAAATCGTTTGGTGTACTGCCTAAAGCCTTAATTTGGGGTATAATTGGATTGACTATAAAAATGGCTTTTGTAATTTTTGCAACAGGTACTCCTATCTTTCTTCAATATCTGGGAATTTCAGATGCAGTAATGTCCATGCAGCAACCGTTATCATTTACCAAATTGGGAGTTGCACTATCGATAAGTGTTGCCATGAACATAATTTATGCACCGGTAATGATGACTTTTCATAAAATTACCGATATGCACATTTCGCTCCACAATGGAAAACTGAAAAGCTTGATAATCCCAATTAATTTTGCTCACATTTTTCAAACCATTGACTGGAAAGTGCAATGGCATTTTGTATTTAAAAAAACAATTCCAATTTTCTGGATTCCGGCACATACCTTAACATTTTTATTGCCTCCTGATTATCAAGTTTTATTTGCTGCATTATTAAGCCTAGTGCTTGGACTCATTTTGGCCATAGCCAGTTTGAAAAGTAAAAATTAATTATAACTTTGTGATTACGTTAACCAAACGATTCCCTTTATGAAAAACAAAATTGCGTTGCTATACGGGCCTGTAGGCGGAAATACCGAACGAGTGGCCAAATTAATTGCTAAAAAAATTGGTGCTGAAAAAAGCGTACTAATTCCGGTTAAAGACGCCAATAAAGATTCTCTCTCAGAGTTTAAGAGCCTTATAATAGGAGGCTCAACCATTGGAACTCACACCTGGTCGCATAAGAATACCAGCAGCGATTGGGATCAGTTTATGCCCACTTTTAAAACCATTGATTTTACTGGTAAAAAAGTGGCTATTTTCGGTTTAGGCGATCAATTAGCCTATACCAATAATTTTGTGGATGACATGCGCACATTTTATAATGTGTTGATTGAAAATGGGGCAACCGTTATTGGTCAATGGCCTACCGAAGGATATGAATTCAATGAATCAGCAGCTATTGTGGATGGTAAATTTGTTGGATTGCCCTTGAACGAAGACCATGAAGAAGAGCTGAGCGAAGGTAGAATTGAATCTTGGTTGAATACTTTTGTAAGTCAACTGTAATTTGTAAAAGCTTAAACTGATACGAAATGACCCATGAGACAGCTTAAAATAACAAAGCAAGTAACCAATCGCGACACACAGTCGCTAGATAAATACTTGCACGAAATTGGAAAAGAAGAATTGCTCTCAGCGGATGAAGAAGTAGAACTTGCACGAAAGATAAAAAAAGGCGACAGTTCTGCACTTGATCGTTTAATCAAAGGCAATTTACGGTTTGTTGTTTCTGTATCAAAGCAATATCAAAATCAAGGTCTCAGTTTGCCCGATCTAATTAATGAAGGAAATCTGGGTTTAATTAAAGCAGCTCAGCGATTCGATGAAACCCGGGGGTTTAAATTTATCTCTTACGCTGTTTGGTGGATTCGCCAATCTATATTGCAAGCATTGGCTGAACAAGCTCGTATCGTCCGGTTGCCGTTAAATAAAATAGGTTCCATTAATAAAATTAATAAAACGTTAGCCCGGTTAGAACAGGAATTTGAAAGGGAACCAACGGCTGAAGAAATTGCAAAAATGCTCGATATTCATGCCGATGATGTAAAAAAAGCAATGGCCTCAAGCAGCCGGCACATATCAATGGATGCCCCTTTGCAACAAGGCGAAGAAGGCAGTATGTATGAGGTTATACCCAATAAGGACATGCCGCTGCCTGACCGCAATTTAATTAATGATTCCCTTCGAAAAGAAATAGAACGTACGTTAACTACCTTATCGCAGCGTGAAGCAGATATTCTTCGGTACTATTTTGGATTAAACTGTACTCCGCCACACACGCTGGAAGAAATTGGCGAAAAGTTTGAGTTAACCCGCGAAAGGGTTCGGCAGATAAAGGAAAAAGCCATACGGAAACTGAAACAAACCTCCCGATGTAAAAATTTAAAAGCCTATTTAGGATAACAAAAAGCCGGAAATTCCCGGCTTTTTGTCTTTTAAAAGCTTACCGATAAATCTATACAACTATTTTCTATCTTTACGCAAACTAAAAGAATGCAAACATGAAATCACCGTTGGTTGCTCCTTCTCTTCTTTCAGCCGATTTCGGAAATCTCGCACGCGATATTGAAATGCTTAATAAAAGCCAGGCTGATTGGATTCACATTGACGTTATGGATGGCATGTTTGTACCCAATATCTCTTTTGGTTTTCCGGTAATAAAAGCGGTACAAAAAATTGCAAAAAAACCACTCGATGTTCATTTAATGATAGAACAGCCCGACCGTTATTTGGAGCAATTCAAGCAAGTTGGAGCTGAAATTCTTACTGTTCATTACGAGGCCTGTCCCCATCTGCATCGAACGCTGCAAGCCATAAAAGCACTTGGTATGAAAGCCGGAGTATCATTGAATCCCCATACTCCTGTAAATGTTTTGAACGATATCATCCACGATATAGATTTGGTGTTAATTATGTCGGTGAATCCGGGTTTTGGCGGTCAGCAGTTTATTGAACATTCTTACGCCAAAATCAGCAAGCTTAAAGAGCTGATTACAAAAACCGGTTCAAATACCCTGATTGAAGTGGATGGTGGCGTTACCCTCGATAATTCCCATAAACTGGTTGCTTCCGGAGTTGATGTATTAGTTGCTGGAAATACGGTATTTGCTTCAGCCAATCCGGTTAAAACCATTGAATTGCTGAAGAAGATTTAATTATTCATCATTTTAAAAAATATAAAATCCCAGTATTTGCTGGGCTATAACCACTTCTTTCATTTCTTTTTAACGGTACAATAATTCGTTCAATTTCTTTTACAACAATAATATTATTGTATATTTACGATTCCATCAACCAACCGATGGCTTTATCATTATTTGTTTGTTTTAAAGTATCCACATTTTAACCTCTTACGTATGCAAAAACAGATTCATTTAACCGCTTTAGTTTTTATTTTTTCGTTATGCCAACTCAATGCGCAAGACCTTCAATTCGATCTTTCAAAATACAAACTGCCCGATTACAGGAGACAACTGTTGGATTTGAATTTCAATCTGAGTGGAAGCAATCAAATGAATAGTTATGATGGTAGTCCTTATAATCAAGATTGGAAAAACAACTACAATAGCTATTCAAATTCATTTTACATGAACTACCAAGATTTTCTTAACACTAGAAGAAAGCAGCAAGAAAACCAGTTTATATTGAATATGAATTCTGGATACTCAAATCAAAAAAATAGTAATGATTTCTTTTATAACAGACTTTCATTGGCACCACAATTAAGAGTAAGTTCTGTAAATAGAATATTTTATCAGGGAACTCAGTTTTTTGAAATTGATTATATGGTTGATTATAGATATTCTTTTGATAATACTGAAAGAAATAATACCTATTATCCAGACTTTACAAATAGCGAAAAAGAACAATATCATTCAGTTTTTACTACGGTGCCAATTAAGTTTGGTACAGGACGAATTGAGCAAGTTCAGGATGCACGCCAAGCGGTCTATATTCTGGATGAATTGGATAAGCAACATCGCATTACAAAAATAATAACCGATGAAAATGTAGTGGAATTTGCCACATTAATTTCCCAGTTAAAGAATGAACGGTATTTTGATTACCGTTTGCAAAAGATTCATGAGTTAGAGGTAGTTGATAGTTTCTTGAGAATAGGCAATTATTGTGCTAATAGCGATATAACCTATTTTACCACCCTGAACGATTTCTGGGATTATGGTCGCAATCAGGTGCGTCGATC
>JFJP01039491.1_pt1 | contig 13362 bp, 10 predicted proteins | sample 431651 | NCBI WGS metagenome assembly JFJP01 (sample SAMN02602958, study PRJNA72255) | Microbial mat metagenome, whole genome shotgun sequencing project. | biome: fresh water; feature: sink hole; material: water; isolation source: purple microbial (photo- and chemosynthetic) mats found in...
GCAATTGCCCAGATGGCGGAATTGGTAGACGCGCTGGTCTCAAACACCAGTGGATTCACTTCCATGCCGGTTCGATCCCGGCTCTGGGTACGGTTAAACCTCGATAACAAGCTAAATAACAGCGAGTTATCGAGGTTTATTTTTTGTTGCTGAAACATTTTTCTAGTCATTCATTTTTTCTCTCAAAATAGTGACTTGCCTGATTAAAAATTTTTCTATCAGTTAAATGTGACAAAATCATTTTGATATAAATTTTCATCTATTGATAAAGTAATATAGTATTTGTGTGTTTAAAATTTATATTATTTTTGTAGTTCATTTAACTCATTTATTTTTAGAATTATATGAAAAAACATATTTTAACAGCTATTCTATCTGCATTTTTTATGTTTGCAAATTCACAGGAAAATATATTACTTTATCCAAAAGGAGCTTCTGAAAGTAATGGTTTAAATGTTCCTGAAAGTTACAGAGATCCTGAGTTTGTTGTCAATATATCGGAACCCCGTATGCTTGCATTTCCGGCAGCAAAAGAGAAAGCTTGTGGCACAGCGGTATTAATTTTCCCCGGAGGAGGATATAGCGGTGTGTCGCAAATTAAAGAAGGGTCTGAATTTGCTAAATGGTTCAATGAAATGGGTGTTTCGGCATTTGTGTTGTATTACCGCATGCCAAACGGACATCATACCATCCCACTGAAAGATGCCCAAACAGCATTCCAGATAATTCGTTGTCGTGCTAAAGAATGGAATATCAACAAGAAGAAAATTGGTGTAATGGGCTTTTCTGCCGGAGGTCATTTGGCTTCTACTTTGGGAACTCACTTTAAAAAATCAAAACAACGTCCTGCTTTTATGATTTTGGGTTATCCGGTTGTTACCATGAAAAAAGAACTTACTCATGCAGGTTCGCGGAACAATTTATTGGGAAAAACACCTTCTGAAGAATTGGTGAAAATGTATTCGAACGAACTGCATGTCACCAAAAAAACGTCTCCAACTTTTATGGTGCATGCTACTGATGATAATGTAGTGCCTATTGCCAATAGCCAACTGCTTCTAAAAGCTTTACTGGATAAAAAAGTACCTGCTGAACTTCAGATTTTCGAAAAAGGCGGTCATGGTTTTGGTATGAGAAAAAAAGGCATTCCTGCCGACGGCTGGCCTGTATTACTCAAAGAATGGTTAATAAATCAGAAATTAATAGATTAAATAAATGACACCCGAACTTGTAACCGACGCTGTGGAATTGCTACAGCAACTTATTTCTATTCCGTCTTATAGTCGCGAAGAAAAAGCAGTGTCTGATTTTCTCGAGCATTATATCGAATCAAAAGGATATGTTGTATCGAGTAAAGATAATAATGTATGGTTGATGAGTCCTGGTTTTGATGATTCTCGTCCTACAATATTGTTGAATTCGCATATAGACACTGTAAAACCTATAAGCGGATGGGTGCGCGATCCATTTAGTCCGAAGATCGAAAACGGGAAACTATACGGACTGGGAAGTAATGATGCAGGCGCTTCGGTTGTAAGCTTATTATCTGCATTTTTTTACCTCACACAACAAACTCAAACGTATAATTTAATATTTGCTTCTACGGCAGAGGAAGAAGTTTCGGGGAAAAACGGAATTGAAAGTCTGATAAAGGAATTACCCAAAATTGATTTTGCTGTAGTGGGTGAACCTACAGGAATGCAACCGGCAGTGGCAGAAAAAGGACTTATGGTTATAGATTGTACTACTCACGGACAAGCAGGACATGCTGCACGTAACGAGGGTGAAAATGCAATTTACAAAGCATTGAATGATATTAAATGGTTCAGGAATTTTCAATTTCCCGAACTATCTACATTGCTTGGTCCGGTAAAGATGACCGTAACCCAAATAAATGCCGGAACTCAGCACAATGTGATCCCAGACAAATGTTCGTTTGTTGTTGATATACGTTCAAACGAAAAATATTCAAATGAAGATATACTAGCTGAAATCCGTAAACATGTTAAAAGCGAAGTACAAGCTCGTTCCACCCGATTAAGCTCCAGTTTTACACCTATTCATCATCCTTTTGTAAATCGGGCAATAGAATTAAATTTAAAGCCTTATGGTTCACCCACTTTGTCAGATCAGGCATTAATGCCTTTCTCAAGTGTAAAAATCGGTCCAGGCCTTTCTGAACGATCGCATACGGCTGATGAATATATTCGTCTATCAGAAATTGAAGAAGCGATAGAAATGTATATTAAGCTATTAAATGGATTGGAGTTATAAATATTGTAAAATGGCTTATTTATAAAACATTTCATTTACAAATGCTTTCTACGAAAGTTATACATTGCGCTTGTACCGTACTAATCAATAAATATAAACCAAATAAATTTCTGACAATTATCAGAACCAATTATTTAATTCGTTTATCCCCTTCATTATTCAACCAATTATTTATTACCAAAGAATTGCTGTTTTTTTAATCAATCAATTTCATTATTTCATTTATATTCAGATTCTTTGTAATTTCATTTTCTGAGTTGACCATTGAATCGAATAACAACTTCTTTTCTTCTTGGAGTTTCAGTATTTTTTCTTCTATGGTATTGCGGGTAATAAACTTATACACAAATACTTTATTTTGTTGCCCAATGCGATGCGCACGGTCGTAAGCCTGAGCTTCGGCAGCCGGATTCCACCACGGATCAAGCAAGAAAACATAACTTGCTTTAGTTAAGTTCAATCCAATACCTCCAGCTTTTAGCGATAACAGAAAAATTTGAAATTCATCATTCTGCTGAAACTTTTCAACCTGTTCCTTTCGGTCTTTGGTGCTACCATCCAGATAGCAATACTTCATTTCTCTTTCATCAAGAAAGTTTCTATACAGTTTTAAATGTTCTGTAAAAGAACTGAATATAAGAACTTTATCGCCTTGCTCTACTACGTCTGAAAGCATTTCACAAACTGTATCGAATTTACCCGAACTTTCTGTATAATTCGTATCCACTAAAGATGGATGATTGGCCGACTGTCGAAGTCGTAATAATCCTTCAAGTAAAACTACAGGATTTAAGGTATTATTTTCTTTCTTGTTTTCCAAAAATTTATTGACAAACTTGTTTCTGGTTTCGCGATAAAAGTTGTTTTGTTCTTCGCTCATGTTGCACCACTGCAAAATAATTGATTTTTCAGGTAAATCCTTCAACACATTGTTTTTCTGACGTCGGAGTAAAAACGGCTTGAGTAACTGCCTGTACAATTCCTGTTTGTCGGGTTGTTTGCACAAACGATTAAAATTATTGGCAGATCCTAACATATTCCGGTTGAAAAAATGAACCTGAGACCACAAATCGGTCATCGAGTTTTCAAGAGGTGTTCCTGTAAGTGTAAGGAAACGTTTTGCCTGTAGCGACAAACAAACCTGTGTAATGTCTGCTTGTGGATTTTTTATGGTTTGTGCTTCGTCGAGAATAACGTAATTAAACTGTAGTGAAGTGAATAAATGCCTGTCGCGACGTAAAATGGCATAACTTGTGAGCAAAATATCAGGCTTGCCAAAATCTTCACTGTTTTTTGTACGTTGATTTCCGGCATGTACATAAACATTAATTTCCGGAGTAAACCTTTCAGCTTCCTGCTCCCAGTTATAGACCAAACTTGTGGGCACAACAAGCAAACTTGTACCACGGTTTTGTTCTTTCATCTTTTGCAGCAAACAGAGTGCTTGAATTGTTTTCCCAAGTCCCATATCATCTGCCAAACAGCCACCTAAGCCCATTTCATCGAGCATAAGCAACCAATTGTAACCCTGCTGCTGATAGTGTCGAAGCTCTCCTTTAAATCCTTCAGGTAAATCAAAATTCACATCGAGATTATTTTCTAAAAACCTTCGCATATTCTCTTTTACCGACAATTTAACTTTAGAACTTTTCTTCAGTTCGTCGGCTATAGCGCAATAATGTTTCGAAATGGTTGCTTTTCCATCCTCAATTTTACATAAATCGGCAAGCGACTTGTATTCATCAATCCAGGCCTGAGGAATCTGTACATATTCACCATTGGGTAAAAGTATTTCCCTTTTATTATGTTTGATATAGTTCAACAATTGCAAAATAGGGATTTTATATTTCCCAAATTCTACTTTTCCTTTGATATCAAACCAATCGTGACCTTCTTCAAGTTCTACCGTAATTTTTCTTTCGCCAACAAAAATATTATAAGGTGTTTTTGATTTTTTCAGAAATCTGATTTCAATGCCAGCCGATTCAATAAGTTTGTAATGCTCGTTAATCCATTCAATACCATCTATGTATTTCATCTTGCGGACTTTTGCGTCTAATTCAAGTCCGATTTTCTTTAACTCATTAATGAAAGACTTTTCAGATTCCTTATCACGTTCAACATGAAAAATTGTAAAAGAGTCATCATGCATTTCAAGCTTATTGGTCACTCCGCCTTGCCCTGCCCAAAATTGGAAGTCTTTATATTCGAATATGAGTTCCAAAACAATTTCAAAGGGAATAGGATTTGCAGTTTCCTCTTCAAACAGAGCAACTTGTAAGGTGGTGCCTATTTCTTTGACTCGCAATACAACATTGGTAAGTTCACTTATCGTTTCAATTTCGAAACCGGAAGCCACAACCCGGTTAGTTGCAGTAAGCGGCATAATCACTTTCTGAATATATTCTAAATCGTTAAAATGTGGAATAATAACAAATTCTCTTGTAAAGAATGGGACTAATTTTGCTCCTTCAATTTCATTTCCAAAATCATAAATTTTATTTTTCACCAATACGCGTGCACTTTTACGCGAAAGAAGCACACCATTGAGTATATTTAAGGGTTTGTTTTTGCAAGTTAAATTTAAAGAATAGTAAATACTGTCTGGTTTATTATCAAAGCAATATAACATTTCAGGCATTTCAATCTCCATTGTGATTTTTTCCCACGTAAAAGGAAACTTACCATTGGGGAGGTAAAGATGTTTATCAGCAATATTCTCAAAAAAGGTGTTTTGAAAACTATTAATATAGTCTGTCAGGTAACTCTTTATATATTCAATTTCAGTAGTTTTTTTCTTACGTGAACTACCATCGAAATATTTATTTAATAAATTCTCCCATGTACGAATATGTCTGTCAGATATTTTCGATATTATGACTTCTTTTTCCAAACGAAAACAGCAATCTAATAAAATTTCATCGTTGGCATCAAAAAGCGATAAAAAGTTTGATTTATTCTTAGGGTTTACCTTGACAAAATTGACTGAAAACTGCCCAACATCATCGGTGTCAACAATAACACATTCGGGGAAACAACCCAACATGCCATTGGTGTTTAACGTATAAACCACGGTTTTACTCATTAGTATCTTATTGAATTATAAATCCGCAGCTTTTGCAGAATTCTTGAGTTATTTTGTTATTCTGAAATCCGTTCTTGATTTTCAAGGCACGTTCTGATAAAATTATTTCCCGTAAATCTTCTGTAAATATATTACCAAGATTCATATTTCCATCCGCATCCAGGCAACAAGGTACAACTGTGCCATCGCACAAAATGGCAATATGGTCGCGAAGGGCATAGCAATTTTTAGTCCACTTATTTCGTGAAGTTTCGCCATCAGGCCAGTCGAAACGCGGTGCATGTTGCAAAAAAATACGATTACCAAGTTTAATCCCGGTTTTCGAATCGTACGTTTTCAAGTCATTTTCTGATATATTGAATTTTGTTGCAATTTTAATAATACATATATTATTAAAATCTATACTTTTAGCCTCACCTGAATTCCACAAACGAAAATTGACATAAGTTTTATCAGCAGCTTTTAAAGCGAAATTAAATATTGTATCAAAATAAAAATCTAAATTTTGTAAAGCAATATTCTCTTCGGCATCGTGTAGCGAAATATTGATTTGACGAACCGACCGACTTAGCAGAATTTCTTTTTTGTGATTTATTAATGCGCCGTTGGTAGTAATATTCACGTTCAGATTTGCAGCTTCTGCCAAAGCAAGAATTTTATCTAATTGCGGATGCAGAAGTGGCTCGCCAAGTACATGAAGGTAAATATAATCAGTATAAGGACGGATTTTATTTATAATCAATTGAAATTCATCAACCGGCATAAATTTTAAAGCACGTGTTGTTTTAAAACAAAAGCTGCAATCGAAATTGCAGCTATTGGTTATTTCAATATATATTTTTTTGAATTTCAATTAATTATATTTTTTTGAATTTTTTAAATCAGACACATCGAAAATAAATCTAAGTTATTCCAGTTCAAATTTTCATCATAAATTATAAACAATTTAAAAAGGTGTTCATTAAGGTTTTTTTTATAGCCTGATAGTTTGATTTATATAGAAATGACTTAAAATCATCCAGTTTTTCATCTCTATCGTTGAATTGAATTCTTATTGCAAAAATTACCAAAGATTCAAAAATATCGGTATAAAAGTAATATGTTATTATTTAAAATCAATTTGACTGTAAAGTTTAAACTGTCATTTTTTTTTATTGACTTTATTCTGAAAGTGATAAGAATTGACTTTTCCTTAAATTCAAATGAATAATACAAAAATTAATTTTGATATACCCGAACCCAATCAATCTCAAGCTGCCCGGTACTTCCTATCATTTTTTCAGGAATAAAAGAGTTAAATACCAAATACATAGTCTCGTCCGGAATGTAGCTTGTAGTACGATAAACTACTATGTTGTTTATTTTCCAGATAAGTTCATTATTCCTCCATATCAATGTATAAATGTAATATTCAGATGGATTTAAACCTTTAATTTCAACACCATCTGTTAAATTCTCGGATATATTACCCACCCTGATTTTTTTTCCATCGAAATGAAAAATGTTAATGTGTGGTAACATGTCATCCGCGCCCAACCAAAAAGCGTGCTGAATACTACCTTTACAACGTAGTTTGGCCTTGAAAACACCTTCTTTTTGTCTGAATGTATCGGCGGTTTGTATTACATCCGAAGTGTATTCAAAATTTTTCTGAATAAATCCTTTCAGAGGATGCCAGGCAATAGTGCTTGTATTTTCATTTTTGGTAATAATTTGTAAAGTGCTATCATCAACTGAAATATTCCTGCCTGAATTATTTGCCTGCTTCTCATTGGCAAATGAATGATTTCCTATTAATTTTGAACTTTTATAATGAAAACCATAATTCCATTGCGATTCGTCAAAGTTAGTCCATTCAAATTCGTCGTTGAATGTGTGTTTCAATGTTTTGAATTTCTCAAATCGTTTGGGATTTTCGTTGATATAAGAAGCTATTATTGGATGATTTGCGAGTTCCAAAAACCGTTGTTCCTTTTCGTATTGAGGAGTTGTAAACCAACGATTTTCGTTTGACCAGAAGTCGTTTGAAATTTTGAACTCTGCCGTGGAAACAACTTCTTTTAAGCGCAGATATTCTTTTAAAATATACGAATTATGATAACGCAGGTATGTTTTATAAGCGTTGGAACCTTCAAAAATTTTTAATCTGTAAAGTTTCTCTGATTCCTTTATTTTCCTGTTATCGTTCAAGTCTTCAGATCTGGGTGATAATTTAAAATTCTCGTATTCTTTTAATTCAAACGAGCCCAGCACCTGAAAATAGAGTCTTATGCTGTCTGAATTTTGAAGTTTTCTAAATTGGGTAATAGTGCGGAATTCTTCAGTGTCTTTGTATTTCCTGTTTTGTAGTTTCTTTTTATTTTCAATAAATGCAGGAGATTTTACTTCATAATAAAGCGATTTATACTCGATTATTTCAAGCGATTTCTCAGCGTCATTGTAACGTTGTATTGCATTGACTATTTCATTTTCCTCTTTCTCTATTTGTGCTGTTGGAGTTATTCCTCTTGTTAATTTTTTCCAGAATAGATTCATTTTGTATATGAATTAATCAATTAAACCTTGTAAATTAGTAAAAATAAAGAAGAGTATTATTTATAGTTTTATAATTTCACTGATACAGTTTTCGATATTCCCGACAATCAATGCTTGATAATTCTGATGACTAACAGGTAAAAATCCCTCTGAAAGCATGCGTTTAGTTAAATTATTGAGATCATCAAAAAATCCATTCTGATTAACTATGATAAGCGGTTTTTTGTGTTCTCCAACAACTCCTGATGCTATAACATCAAACATTTCGTCCAGTGTACCATAACTTCCGGGTAACACTACAAAAACATCAGCACTTTCTTTCATCAAAAGCTTGCGCTCACTCATGGTTTCAACTTCAATTAATTCTGTGCAAAGATCATTCTGGCGTTTCATTTTGATAACAGCCTGAGGAATAATGCCGAGAATTTTGCCTTTTTTGCTGTGTGCTCCTTCAGATACAGCCGACATCAAACCACCCGTAGCACCTCCAAAAACCAGCGTATTTCCACTTTGGGCAATCCATTCACCAAGTTGATACGCCTCTTTTATGTAGTCTTCAGCTATGTGATTACTTGATGAACAGTAAACGGCTATTTTCATGTTTTGACTTTATTTATTTGAGAGTTGAGGTTTGATGTTTTCTGAAAAAACGATCAAACTTCAAACTTCAAACAAAATATTTAAGCATCAATTTTTGCGTACGTAGCATTTTCTTCAATAAACTGACGTCGTGGAGCTACATCATCGCCCATTAACATCGAGAAAACGTGGTCAGCAGTAGCTGCATTTTCAATTGTTACCTGACGCAACGTCCGGTTTGCCGGATTCATTGTTGTATCCCAGAGCTGAATTTCGTTCATTTCTCCCAAACCTTTGTAGCGCTGTGTGTGTATTCCACCTTCGCTTCCTCCTGCGTATTTCTCAATAAATGCCTGTCGCTGCATTTCGTTCCAGCAATACTCTTCTATTTTACCCTTTTTACAAAGATATAGAGGAGGTGTAGCAATATACAGATATCCATTTTCAATCAGTTCTTTCATGTGTCGGAAGAAAAATGTCATTATCAAAGTTGCAATGTGGCTTCCATCCACATCGGCATCAGTCATGATAATTATTTTATGATAACGGAGTTTTACTATATTTAGTGCCTTTGAATCTTCTTCAGTACCAATTGTTACACCAAGAGCAGTATATATATTTCTGATTTCTTCACTTTCAAGCACTTTATGTTGCATGGCTTTTTCTACGTTCAGGATTTTTCCACGCAATGGTAATATAGCTTGAAACTGTCGGCTGCGACCTTGTTTTGCTGTTCCACCTGCTGAGTCACCTTCGACAAGGTAAAGTTCGCAATTTACAGGATCTTTATCAGCACAATCGGCTAATTTGCCAGGTAAACCTCCACCCGAAAGCGGTGATTTACGTTGCACCATTTCGCGTGCTTTACGAGCGGCATGACGTGCGGTGGCTGCAAGTATTACTTTGTCTACTATTATACGTGCCGCTTTTGGGTTTTCTTCCAGATAATTCCCTAAAGCTTCCGAAACTGCCATTTCTACCGAACCCATAACTTCATTATTCCCGAGTTTGGTTTTGGTTTGTCCCTCGAACTGTGGCTCCTGAACTTTTATTGAAATAACTGCTGTAAGCCCTTCACGAAAATCATCTCCACTAATTTCAATTTTCAATTTCTCAAGCATTTTGCTGTCTTCGGCATATTTTTTCAGTGTACGTGTCAGTCCGCGACGAAAACCGGCAAGGTGAGTACCACCTTCAATTGTGTTGATATTGTTTACGTATGAATGAATATTTTCATTGTAAGAAGTGTTATATGTCATCGCAATTTCAACCGGGGTGCCGTTCTTTTCGGTATTTATATGAATTACGTTATCGATAAGTTTTTCTCGGGCTTCATCTATATATTCCACAAATTCTTTTAATCCTTCATCTGAATGAAAAACTTCTGATTTAAATGAGCCATCTTCGTTTATGTTTCGTTTATCAGTCAATGAAAGAGTCAGTCCTGCATTCAGAAATGCCAATTCACGCAAGCGGGAAGCCAATATATCATATTTATAAACAGATTCAATAAAAATACTGCTATCGGGTAGAAATGTCACCAATGTTCCGGTTGAAGTAGAAATCCCGATTTCCCTGATGTCAAATTTAGGAATACCACATTCGTATTCCTGCATATATAATTTCCCACCACGCGAAACTTCAACATGTAACAAAGAAGAAAGTGCATTTACACACGATACACCTACCCCATGTAAACCTCCGGACACTTTATAACTGTCTTTATCGAATTTTCCTCCAGCATGCAAAACGGTCATTACCACTTCGAGAGCTGATTTTCCTTCTTTTTCGTGCATATCAACAGGAATTCCGCGTCCATTGTCAATTACAGTTACAGAGTTGTCTTCGTTGATGGTTACATTTATCAGGTTACAATATCCGGCAAGTGCTTCGTCAATTGAGTTGTCTACTACTTCGTAAACTAAATGGTGTAACCCCTTCACGCTAATGTCGCCGATATACATGGCCGGACGTTTACGAACAGCTTCTAAACCTTCGAGTACCTGGATGCTGTTAGCTCCATATTCAGCATTTGCTTTTTCTACTTCTTCTTCAGTCATTGCAATTAATCTATTTATTTACATTTTTCTAAATATCATAAATTCAGATATTTAAAATTAATTTCGTATGTTGATATTCTTTTTTTTAAAACTTACAAATATACGAAAAATTGTTGAGATGGCAAACTGTTTCTTTCTGTTGTAATGAATAGATTTTCAATTTAAAACCAAAGATTGAATTGATTTATTTTGACATAAAAAAACGGGAAACCGATATATTTTCGATTTCCCGTTTGCAAACAAAAACAGTCACAATCAATATTTATTTGTCTCTTTTTATCTTCTTGAACTTCTATTTTCAGAACTTCTGCTTGATGACGCGGCTCTCTCGTTGCTACTTGATGAACGTTGACTTTGTTCTATTCTCGGAGATGATGCTCTTTCATTTGACCTTGAAGGCGCTCTTTCTACTGATCTTGAAGGAGTTTCAACAGTTGCTCTTCTTGGTGCTTGAACGTTAGAATTATCTGAGTTTCTTGAACTATTTGTGTTCCTTTGTTCTGCTTTTTGTTCTCTAATTATCGGTTCAGATCTGTTAGTAGCACGTTCGGTCATAGTTGAATTTCTCGTTTGATTATTCTCTCTGTTATTAGGTGTTACATCTACAGGAGTTCTGCTCTGATATTCAGAGTTTGTTCTTGTTGTAGGTCTTGATACTTCATTACTTCTTGAATTCATATTATTATTTCTTTCAGCAGAGCTACGTCCTGTTTGATAATCTGTTCTTTCACTGTTTACCCTTGAATTATTGGTTCTTGAGTTGTTATCAACACTTGTGTTATTACTACTTCTTGATCCGGAATTGATTCTAGAATTATCATATCCTCTTGAATTATTGACACCCGGATTTTCACGGGTTCCAGAATTTATTCTGCTGCCGGTACGGTTATTTTCATTCAATCCCGAACTTCTTTCTCTCGAAGATTGCAATTCACTTTTATTTGTGTAATCGCTATTCCTGCGACTGAAATTCCTTTCGGGATAATTACGGCTATAATCATTTCGGCTTACCGAATTGCGAATATGATTGTAATTATTATACCTGTAGTTGTCAGTATAACGATATCTTATGTTATTATTATGATATCTGTTTGAAACATGGCTTAAGTATATGTTGATTTCCAAAGGTCTGTGATAAGAATAATACCTTGGATAATGTCCCCAATAATAGGGTGAATGCCAACGGGTGTAATAAGGAGACCAAAACCACGATACAATTGAAGGAGTATGATAATAATAAGGCTCAATTATATAGTTGTTTCCGTACAAATATGGATCGCCTATAACTTGTATGTTCAGTCTGTTGAACGAATTACGACCAACCGCTATTGTTGCAACATCCTGATAAACATCATTGTCGAGAATGGCTTGTATTACAACCAAGTGTACTTTGTTTTCTGAAACTTCAATAACTCTCAAATAATCTATATAACCATCACCATTTAAGTCCAGATTGGAGATATTATTATCGTTTTGATTGAGCTTCTGTTCAAAATCTTCAAGATTTGCTGATTTTCCAAAAATGTAAGACACAGCTTTTAGATCCAGATAATAACTTATGTCTTCGTTTACTGCTTCTACTATAACTCTTTTTTGTGCCGAAATTTGTGTGTTTGCAAATAAAATCAACCCAAACATCATGCTAATTAATTTCGCTTTCATGGCCGTAAGTTTTTTAAATTGTTAATCCTTTTTTTAATGCTTTTTTACCGGTATAAAGAAACATTCAATTATTGTGCCAAAATATATTACAAGGTGATAATTGCAAACAGGGAACTGTTAAATATCTGAAATTAAGAATGCTATGTTTTTACAAGTTATGTATAATCCGGTAATGAAGGTGTTTTTTAATTAAACTTTAAGCAGAAAGAAATATTTTCATTAGATTTGCAAAAAAAGTATCAATATGAATTCTCTCGATTTGTTTATTCTTGTCCCTGTAGCAATAGGCTTTGTTGTAGGGATTTTCAAGGGGCTTATAAAAGAATTGATTTCGCTCGCAGCCATTGTTTTAGGAATTTATGGTGCAAAATTTCTTTCGCCTTGGTTTGCTGGGATTTTAGAAAAAGCGTTGAGTGTTTCATACAAAATTGCACAACCTATTGCTTTTTTGTTGTTATTTATTGTTATTGCAGTAGGTATGTTGTTAGTTGCTCATTTATTAGATAAACTTTTTAATGCAATTTCCTTGGACGGTTTAAATAAGTTAATGGGTGGAGTTTTCGGGGCTTTAAAATATGCTTTGATTGTAAGTGTTTTATTGAATGTTTTTGATGTTTTGCACACAAAATTCGGAATAGTTAGTAATGAAACGGTACAAAATTCTGTTACTTATAAACCAATGCTCAAATTAGCACCGCAGCTTTGGGAGGAGGCGAAAAAGCATAAAAGTGATTCTGATAAAAATAAATAACAGGGGTTCCTCAAATAAGATTGTGTCCTGCTATGGCAATCGGACCGACTTCGTTTTTTGGATATTATTGGTATGAATCAACTACATTTACAATAGTAAACATAAAAAGGACTTTAGGATATTTACATATGATAAGTTGTCCTTAGCAATAACAAGTTAATAAACAATCCGTTTTTATGAAATAATTATTTTTTAAACCTTTAACAAATACCAACAACTTTATTGTTCGGTAATAAATACAATATAATAGAGGTTGACTTTTTAAAAAAAAGTCAACCTCTTTGCACAAATAAACAAACAAACAAACAAATTCACAGAGTGAAAGTTAAAAACAATCATTGAGATTCATAGTCAGATAAATATTGTTAGTTGTTTCAAAAGCACGAATTGATCTTCAACAAACTTTGTAAATTCCA
>JFJP01010971.1_pt1 | contig 13361 bp, 11 predicted proteins | sample 431651 | NCBI WGS metagenome assembly JFJP01 (sample SAMN02602958, study PRJNA72255) | Microbial mat metagenome, whole genome shotgun sequencing project. | biome: fresh water; feature: sink hole; material: water; isolation source: purple microbial (photo- and chemosynthetic) mats found in...
GTGAATTTTTTAAATGGTCAAAAAGCCACCGAAATCTTGAATAAATTTTGCTAAATTGTCAAAAACTCACTCAACGCAAAAGGTCTAATAGATTTTTTGCTAAATATTTGAAATTCGCTTATTTGACATTTCAACTTTAAAAAAAAACTACTTTTTTGGGTAACAATTTCCCAAATTTAGGATAAAAATTGCCAAAATTAACTAAAATTCACTAATTTTCTGGTTTTCAGGTTTTTCAAGTTTGTTCAAAATTTCCTTAACAGGGTCTCTCAGTCCAAGATGCTGCCAAGTTTGCCAATTATTTTGAAGTGCTATTTATTTTCGCAAAAATCAAATTTCTAAATTTAGATCTTTTTATAATAAAATTTCTGGTTTTTTAGTAATTTTGACTTTAATGTTATTGTTTAGTGGTATATATTATATGTTAATTATTTTGCCAATCATTGCAGTTTTCTATCTGTGGATTACTTGGACGGAATTGCAAATTCTAAAAGAAAGTTCCAAAAAATAGATTTTTTACGTATACAATTTTTTTTAATAATTATTGAAATTAGTTCGGAATTTATTTGATGGTTTGTTTTTTTTTGGAAAAGTACTTTTTATTAGAACAGAATTAGTCAAAATAAACTTAATTTTCAAGATTTTCAACTTTTAGTTTTCAATTTTTAGAATATAAATGGAAGTTTTATTGAAACGGAAAAAATCCAATCAAAATTCTAACTAACAATTCGATTAAGATAATAGAGTTTCCAACCAAAATCACCAAATTCCAGCTCAGTCAAACTACAATTATCAAGCTCTAAATTGACGGTGATAATTTGATCCAAGTGAAGAATTTCCATCAACAGGAGTTTTATCCACATTCCGTGCCCAAAAATAGCAATAGTTTTCTGTTCCGAATTTTTTTCTTGTCTGATTTTTTCCAAACTTTCTAAATTCACTAATTCGTTTTCGAATCCTTTTCCCAAATCGTTTTCCAAATTTACCAGTTCACTTTCCAAATCATTTTGCCAAAATTTATTCATAATCTCAGTTTCCAAAAAGTTAGTCGCGCGGTTTTTGAGCATTCGCAAACTTTTGCCGCCGGGTGGTCTAAAGCAAGTTTTTTGCTTGTTAATTAGGTTTTGAACTTCCAAAGTGTAAATCTCGTTTCGCGGTTTTCCTTCCCAATTACCTTGACTAAATTCAACTAATCGCTCGTCAAAAATAATTGGCAAAACTGTGGCTTAAGAATCCAGAATACCCCGTCCGCTTTGCGTCCACCCCTTTTGGAAAGGGGAATTTTGCAAACAGATTTTGGCAGTTTGCTCACAGCGAATAAACGGAGAAGAATAAATTACATCGAAATTTTCTCCAGTTTCTAGGAATTTTTTTTGAAAATATTTCCCGAGATTTGCAGCTTGTATTTCACCTTTGCTAGATAAAATAGTTTCAGGACTTCTACCACCAATTAAATGAGAATCAAGATTAGCAAGGCTCTCACCGTGCCGAATGAGAATGAGTTTGAAGGTTTTAGGTTTGGTTTTCATAATTATTTTGGATTAGATTTTGAATTGAATTTGGAATTTTTTGGCCCAATTATTTCGCATCCGCTTTTTTACCATTGTTTTCAAAATTACTTCTGATTTGGCAAGTTTTGGAATAAAACATTTGAATTGTGCAAGAAGTTTCTGATTTGGTTTTAATAATCAGTATTAAATGCTAAATTTCGCCATAATTGAAGAGTTTGCGGCTCTAGTTTTTGGCCTTGTTCAAATTCTGTCTCAAGACGAGTCTGGCTAATTTCAATTTTATCATCAATTTCTAGACTTGGTTTTTGCTCTTGAACCAGCTTATTTTCCACAAAAATTGCTATTCCTTTGTCTGGATTTTGATTTTTTGCCCGGTAATAATCTTTGATAATTTGGCGAACCAAGACAGTACTGGAATCCCCAGCTTTAGCAGTAGCTGTATAGATTTTGATTGGAGGGTTCTCTATAGTTGGGTTTTGGTTATTTGGCACAGAATTTTTATTGTGAGAATTACTTTTACCGTCATTAAGAAGTGTATTTTGTGAATTTTGGTAATTATTTTGGGAATTAAAACTGGAAGTGGTTAAAAGAGAAGTTTGTGAATATTCCTGTGAAGATGATGAACTTGATAAATTTTATACTACCTCAGTTCGAGTTTGATTGACCTGAGCCCAGCGACGATTATTACTCAAAGAGCTGGAATTAGTGGAAACTGTGTAGCCAATGCCAACAAAAATGGTCAAAAGTAAAATCAAAGATTGTAATTTGAATGATAAATTGCTAATTCTAAAATTTCGCACTACTGACAAGACGCTGAATAGAATTGTGATCAGTGCAAGTGGGAAAAAAGCCGCCGACCAAGAAACTGAAACTTCTTCCAAGAAATTTCCAAAACTGGCGTTATTTTGAAAAGCAGGTTGCTGCAAATTAGTCCAAATATTATTCGGCAAAAGCAGCGAGACAAGCCAAGTCAGAATTAAAATAGTTAGAGTATAGAATCCAAGTCATTTAGAGTAATCCAGCCAAACATTGGTTTTTTTGGTGCCACGAATACCCCAGGCGTTGTCATTAAGAGTCATTAGTGCCTTAAAACGAATCGGAATGAGAATTAAAAGGTGAATAAAACCATAAAAAACAAAGAGCAAAAATCTCGGGTCAAAAGTACGAATTAGACCATAAAAACCCCGCAAACTGGCCATAATGATCACAAAACTTAGGTAATACAAAAAAACCTTAAAATCCAAGCTATCCAAGAAGTTAAATAAATTAACCCCCAAAGTCATAGTAAAAAACAAAAACAAAAAAGGCTGCAAGATACTGTCCCAAAGTGAGTAAAAACTGATTTTATTCCAGGCCTTGAGAGTCCAAAGCAACTCTCGATAAAAACTTTTATTCCAGCGAGTTTGTTGGGTAATGTATTCACCCAAAGTAGTCGGCACAAAAGTATCAGCAACAGCTCCAATTTGATAAATTGTTTTAAAGCCCTCACCAAGGACAAGATTGGTCAAATGACGGTCGTCGCCATAAGTACATTTTTTGCCAAAAAAAACTTGATTGATATATTTTTCTTTGATTTTATCGATGGTACTTTTGCGATAAACTGAAAATGGCCCTGAGCAGCAGAGCATCGAACCCGTAAAACTTTGGGCTGCTCGCTCCAAGTTGAAGGCTAGCCAGTAACGAATAGAAATTAATACGGTTAAAAGATTAGTGTCGCGGTTTTGCACCCTGATGTCTCCAGTAACTGCCCCAATTTTGGGATCTCGCAGCATCGGAGCTATTAAAGTCAAAATACCTTCTTTATAGATCAAGGTGTCTGAATCTACGGTAATAATATATTCTCCTGAAGCTTGTCCAAAGCCAAAATACTGAGCTTCGCGTTTACCACCGTTGTCTCTATAAAAAGTTTTGAGATTATTTTGCCTGTATTTTTCATAAACTGGGCGGAGCTTTTCTACATTGGGTGAGCCGTCATCCACGAATATAATTTCCAAATTTGGAATTTCCAGACATTTTGTTACCGTTTGCAAAACGATTTCCAAAACTTGCAGGTCTTCATTGTAGATTGGATAAACGATAGACACAGCTGGAAATTGATTTTTAGCCAGAAGCTCATCAACAAACTTTTTATTGTCTTTTTTATCTGATTGTTGCTTAAAAAAGTGCAAGTTGGCCAAAATAAATTGGGCCGTAAAGCCGGTCAAAGTCAAAATTACATAAATGATTGTAATTAGAATAGGTATGTTGATCATATTTCATATTAAATAGTGAGCGTGAGCTACATAATTTACAGCTAAAAATCATGTTGACCTGTTCACAATAGCATATAAAAAATGAAATGTCAATAGATTTTTTGGAGTATTTTTTACTAAGCTCTAAAAATGTTTTGAAAGAAATCCAAGAAAGTGGTCTCAGAGTGCTGTCAATGTCTGTGGACAAAACTAACTCTTTCATTTAACATTTTTAATTATTTTGTTTTGTTTTTTCAAGCGAGTAATTTGGCTCAAAGTCCTGGAATTGCGGCTCTAAGCGAATTGGGAAGAATTGAAAACCAAGAAATTATTGACTTTTATATAAAAAATGACAGGCTCGGTGTGCTTATTTGGAATTGTCTAAAAATTATATCTTGACTGTTAAAAATGACCGAATTGACACGGTTCTCAAATTCCAAAGAGGTGATATGATTGAGATTTGGATGCACAAGCTCTCTACAGTTCAAAGTTTATTGAATAGTTTGACTTTTCACAAAATGGAAATGGTGCAATTGACGACTGAAAAAGACGGTAATCACGCTCTAGTTGTCGCTGAAAGATTGTAAAATTAGGTTGTGAAAAGGAGGAAAAGCTTATTAAAGTAATTTCAATTTAATTTGGAATTTCATTTCAAGTTTTTCAGCTTATTTTGGGCTTTTTGTTGGGAATAAAACCAGTTTCCAAAAGTCTTTTGAGAATTAAAGTTCTAGCTTTTTCAACCGTTAAACCGCTGAATTCGCCGCATATTTCGGTCAGTTTCCCGTTCCTGCCGATTGCCTGAGCAAAGCTTGTAAAATTGTGTTTTTGGGTTTTGAGGCAGCCCGTGCCAAAGCTCAAATCCACTGTTTCGTCAATAATAAGTTTGACATTTTTGACTTTTAAAGGCGGAATTTCAAGGATTATTTCTACTTTGCTAGAATTTAGCCAGTTTTTCAGAATTTCAGTTTCCGATTTTTCAAAACCAAAAAACTCAGCAAATTTTTCGGGATGAATTGCGACAGCCACGTCTGCAAAAACCGTTTCAATTCGCACAGTTGAGACCATAATTTGGAGATTTTTGAGCTTTAACAATTTTGCGAGGATTTCATTTTCATTTTCTCCTCGATTCTCCAGATTTGACTCAAAATTGGTTTTAATTTCGGCAACCTGATAAATAAAAGTCACAAAAGGATCAACTTTCTCCATTCTACCAATATCTTCTGGGACATCTGACAACGCCGTTTGGAGAGCCACCGACCAGTTGATCATATAGGAATCACGATAAATCAATCCGTCTCGCCAGTAATTTTCAAAAGCCAAATTGACCATATCCACAGCCCGATCATCCAAAGTAAAAAGCTGCTTGTCCCAGTCAGGCGAATCACCCAAAATCAACGACTGGTTTTTTTGATTATCACGCCAAAGATTGACTTTGCTCCAAGCGCATTCCAGCCAAATTTCGGCAAAGTTTTTTTTGAGCCAATTTGCCCGATCTTCCGATTTTTGAGCTAAGAAATTCTGATAGTTTTGCTTTGAGGTTTGGCTTTTTGAATTTGGATTTACAGGTTTTTCGAGATTTTGAACTTTGGAATTGAATTGATTTTGCCTGATTTCACTTTCCATTTCTGAATTCATACCTCCTCTATTTTCCATTTCCAAATTTACTTTTTCCAAGTTTTTCAAAATTCCAGTTTCATTTTGAGAATAAGTTTTTTTTGGCGTCAAATTAATCCTTTTTACATTTTTTAGGGTTTGGTCTTCTCCATTTTCTGTGTCCAAATTCAAGCTTGTCAAATCTATCTTTTCCAGGTTTTGATTTTTATTTTGAGATTTTTGCTCTGATATTTTTGTCAAGTTATCTGAATTGTTTTTGTCAATTTCGCAGCTTTTTTGATTCAGTTTTGATTCAATTATATCATCAAATTCACCTTTTCCAATTAATTTATTAATTACGCCTTCCAGCTGAATCCCGGCATGGTCAATTCCGGGATAATACAAAACCTGCTTTCCATCTTGCCGCTCTCTTCGGCTCAAACTGTCCATAATAAAATGCTCCAAAGCGTGTCCAGCGTGCAAATTTCCCGTCAAATTGGGCGGAGGAGTTAGAATTGTCCAAGTTTCTTTATTTTGCAAACCATTTTTTAAATTATTTTCAGAATTATTTTCCAAATCCCCACTTTTTTCCAATTTTAATTTAATTTCGGCAATTTTTTTCTGGAGTTTGTCTTTATTTGCAATCATTTGGACTTGAGGAATAGATTTTTCGCCTGTTAATTGAAAATTTTCAATTTTTTTGTCCAATATTTTAAAACCAAATTTTTGATAAAACTCAATTGCATTATGATTATAACTAGCAGCTTTGACTGTCCAATTCTGCTCAAAACCGAGATTTTGTATCGCAAAAATCATTAATTCTGTCCCAAAACCTAAGCTGACAAATTCTGGATCAATGTAAATTGCTTTAATCTCGTTCAAATCTTCTTCGTTTTTAAAAAACCTGACAAAACCGACGACTTTTTTCTGATTTTCCAAATCTAAATTATTTTCAATTTCTATTTTAGTTTCCAAAGTTTCATTTTTTCCAAAATTTTCGGTAAATTTTTCAGTTTCTTTTTCAATTTCAGTTTTAGGCTTTAATTCTTCAAGTTTCAAATTTTCCGAAGTAATATTTCCTAAATTAATTTTCGGATTTCCCAAATCAATTTCCAAAAGCCACAAATTTTTGCCATATTCAGGATTATTTTGAGCTTTTTCCAAGTTTTTTTCCCAGTTTAGAGCCAAAATATCAGCTTCTGTGATTCCAAACTCCTTGTTCGGATAAGTCTTAATCCACGAATTTTTGTTAATTTGGACAACAACTTCTGCGTCCGAATTTTGGGCTTTACGAATTGTAGTTTGAAAATTAGTTTGAAAATTTTTTGAGAAATTAGACTTTTTTGAATTTTGAAAAGTTTGAGAAGTGAACGAATTTGGTGAATTTTTGGAATTTTGATTTTTGGAATTTTTGGCAGAATTACCGATTTTGGCGTCGTTCCATTTTTGGGAAATTAGATCGTCGTCGGTTTGAAAATTGTAATTAAAAGTCATAATTGAGATTTTTAAATTGGAAGATTTTAGAATTAGTAAAAATAAAATTTTAGGAATTTACTAAGAATTTTTGGCAGTAATCAAAGAAAAGAAAAACTACGCAAAATTGTCAATTTTTGATCAAAGTTATTTTGTGAATTATAATTATTACAACTTCAAAATATCAAAAACCCAAACAAAAACTAAAATGTCTGAAAATTCTACGAACAATTCAAATATTTTATCCCAAAGACAACAAAACAGATTAGAATAAATTGAAAAAGGTAAAAATCACGAAATTTTATCAATCAAAACCAATCCAGATTTGGAAATAAAGCTAAATTAAAATCTTAAAAACAATCAACTTGTCAAATTTAATTAAAAAATTCCACCAAAACAGTTTTATCCACGATCAAAAATTCTCTAAATTTTTTTGCCAAATTGTATATTTTGATAGTAATTCCCGGTGTTGATGAGCTAATAGTTATTTTGCTATTTTTGTGAAACGGAACATTTGGTGGAAAATAAATGTGTTCAAAATTTTTAATTGCCAAATCTACTGGAGAACCTTCTTTGTTGAAAGACAAGTGAAGCTCGTCGTTATTTCTTCCGCCATTTGCTTCAACTTTGCCATCACTGGGAACCAAAAATAGTTTATTTTCACCTTTACCAAGAGAATAAGAAGTTGGTTCTGAACCAGGAAAAGCCAAAACGACATCATTTCCATCTCTTGCATTTAGTTGATTTGTGTCTGGACCGACAAGAATATTATCAGCTTGACCTGTGCCTTCTATTCCAGTATCAGTTGAATAAAGTTGTGTCAATTCTTCTTTGAGCAAATTTGGTAACAAAATTCCATTTTTATTAATAATCAAGTCTTTTGGCAAATTCTTATCATAAAAAACTTTCAAAACATCTATAACAGTATTTTTGATCAAATTCAAATCAGACATAGAGCCCACAAAAGGTTCAGAATAAGGTTGAACTGACAGCAATATATTTTTAAAAGCATCTTCTATTGTGGTATTTGGATATAATAACTGCAAAACGGCAAAATAAGTTGGGACTTGCGAGGCAAACAAATCAGCGTATAAATTTGGGTCAGTTGGGTTTGAGTCTCTAAGTTTGGCTGACAAAACAAGGTCAAAAAGTTCGTTAAAAAGTAGGCTGGACGCAGATTTTTCTAATTTTGATTTTTTTTCCATTTCCGGCAAATTAAAAACCATAAAAGGTCTATAAATTCCTTCTTGATCTAAAGAATAAGAACTTCTAGCTTTAGATTGACCAATTACTTCAAAAATCTCATCTGCATTATATGGTGGCAATATATTGAGCAAAAATTCTTTGGATGGTTTTCCGTCTGTAAAAATTAAAGTAATATCTGGCAAAATCTTTTTCAAATTAGGCAAATAGTCCAGAATTTGTCCTACAATTTTTTCTTGATCTGCTGTTAAATTAGGTTGAATAAAAGCTTTTTCTAATTTACTTGCCCGTCTTTCTGCATTTTCACTGTCCAAAAAAGCATTATAATTAGTCAGAGGATCAATTTGAGAATTTATTGCAGTGTTTTGTTCATTCGCCGTTTTTGGTGCTTGACCGTTTAGAATATCTAAATCCGACTCTTGAGATTTGGGATGAGATTTGGGATAATCTGGCAAACCAAGACCATTTTGAGAAAATGAAATTGGTAAAAATTCGGTAAAACTTGAATAGTTGGTTGGCAAATCTCGTAAATCTAGTGGTAAGGTTGGTTGAAAAATCGGTTGAAAAATTTCTTGATTTTCTATATTTCCGTTTCCTGTTGGTGGATTGATTTGCGAATTAAAATTTAAAAAACTCAAAGCAGTTTGAATTGAATTAGTTTGTAAAATTTGTGAATCAAAATAATCTGGTTGTTGAGGTAGTAATTTTTCGTTCATAAGTAAAAAGTTAAAATTATCTAGCAGAATTGGAGATAGTCCCAAGTAAACCATATTTTTTGTGCCTTGTCAAACTAATTTTTTTTCTCTTTGTTTAGTTTTTTCAAATAAATGATTTTTTGAGAAAGTTTTTTTGACAATTTTTCTAATTTTTAAATCAAAGTTGATTTTTACAGTTGATTTTAAAAGTGAAATAACTTAGACAGTTTGAAATTAACCTAAAAATAAAAAGCAAATCTTCAAAAAAATACCACAAAACTAAAATTATTTGGTAACTAAAAACGTCAAATAAATTGAAAATTAACAAATTAAAGCTTATATAAAATTTTTCAGTTTTAGGGTTCAGATAAACTTTAAATTTGATGTTTTTTGCTTTGAAATTGAATAAAGATGCTTGAAAGTTGAGATTTGAAAATTTTTATCTCTAAATTCTTGACAAAGCTCTAAAATTATCGGTGTTTGGGTTGTCACCATTCGGAACTGAATCAAAATTATTTGAACTATTTGAATAATTATTTGAATTTCCAGAATTATCAAAGATTGAATAAATTGAAGAAATTGAAGAATTTATTGGTAAGTTTGGGTTTTGAATTGGGTTTTGAATTTCGCCAGTTGCTGGATTGATTTTGTCAAAAAATTTTTGGGTAATTTGATAGTCATTGGAATCAAAGCTAGGGTTAGAATTAAGTTGAAAATCCAAAGGTGAAACAAATAGTTGAATATTTTCTTGTGGATTGGTTAATGGATCAAAATCTGAATTTATATTGGAGGCAATTCTTGGTACCTCTCCAACTCTTGGATTAAGATCAATAATTGTTGTCAACTCTAGAGCAAAATTGGTGTATTCTAACCGTCCTCCTGGAAGTACAATTGCAGTTATTCGATTGACTCCATCACCATCTATTTTCAATGTACAACCATCCTTGACTACAAAAAAACCGCTATCATTTCCACCTCCGGTACTAACTTCAACATTTGGTCTATCAACTATCATCGCGACAGTGTCATTACCTTTTTTGGTATCAAGTTTAAAAACACCCGAAGTTTCTAGGAGTTGACTTGCGTAACCTGCAAAAGTATCATCATTTTTACTTGTAATGATATTTGACATCCCAATTGGAATAATTACACCTTCCTCTATTTTAAATGGAAACAGTGGAAAACCCAACCTTTGGACACTTTCACGCATGGCTTTATCTATAATTGGGACATCTTCTTCGGGAATTAGACCAAAACCAAATCCTATTCTTGTGTAAGTCTCAGTAAAATTACCAATACTTTTGACGAATTCTTGAATAAATTTTTCTTCTGGATTCTGTGCAATGGCAGCTTCATAGGTTGCAGTAGTAAAAGCAGCTGTGCCGATTTGCGAATTATCTATTCCCTCCCGTGAGACACCCTCAGCAGTTTTTTTATCGTAAGTCTCATTAGCAAAAACACTTCGCATAAAACTTTCTGCTTTTTGTAGTGAAAAGTTTAGATCATTTACAAAGCTAAGAAAAGTCTCTAAGTTCAATAGACCTTTTGGGTTGAGCGAGTTTTTGATAATTTAGCAAAATTTATTCAGAATTTTTTGGCTTTAAGTTTTTATTTTTCAACGCAATATGTCTAATATTCCAAATTTTGCAGGATTTTTTCCAAACAAATCAGCGTTAAAAATGGTTAAGTCAGATTTATATTGCTCATTCAAAAAAGTAATTATTTCTTTTGCTTCTACTACATTTTCTAATATTTTTCGCCCACTTTCAATATTATCCAAAACTTCGAAGGCTTTTATTTTCCACCTTTTTGGCACAGTCATCGTTTCAATTCCTGTTCAAGTTTGTTCTAGGTTATAGTCAGAATTTGTGAAAACAGTCAGAACAACTTTTTGAAAATTAACCAACAATTCCCATTATCTTTGAGAAGTTGTGTTAAATAAATTGATTTTATTTTTCAATTTTTGATCACTTTTTCGATCACTTTTTAGAATTCTTTCCTCGCTTTCAATTTTGGCAAAACCTTTTTCTCTTCTGTTTCGATCCTCTTTGGGAATATTGAATGCGTCGCCAGGGTGAGCAATTTCTATCTTTGAGCTTTTATGAAATTTGGTAAATTCGGACATACTTTGATAATACTTTGGGAACTTTTAAGTTTCTAGAAAAGTTTTTAACTCTGAGAAATTAATTTTAGCACACATTTTCCCATTTGACAAATTGACAAAACAAATCTAAGCCAAATCCCAGCTAAAGTTGAAACTCCAAACCAAAAGTTAGAATTTAAAGTTTTTAAACAGGCTAAAAAAGCTAAAAATCAATTTAGTTTATAATTTTCAAGATAAAAATTCTATCAAAATTAACTTTCATCGAGAAGATTATTGATTATTTTAGCTCCCAATTTAGCACCTCCGTCATCTTTTAGTTTTTGATTAATGAAACTGGTTTTTTTTGAGAAAATTCGCTTCTCCTAAAATTGATTGAATCCGCTATTGCAAATATTCTACATTCATTTTTTCTGGGTACAAAAGCATTCCAACGCCCAATTTGGTAACTTGATTAGCCACTACCATTTGTTCATCTTGCTGAGGAAGCAGTAACAAAGGTACATCAAAATACAGCGACTAGTGGACGCTATTCATGCCACCGTGACTGATAAAAATACTACATTTGAGGAAAATATTAATTTGAGGAAAGAATTGTTTGACGATTATATTAGTTGGAAGGTTTGTAAAATCTGTTTCTTTGAACGATTGACCACAAGAAATAAAAATATTAAAACCCATATTTTATTAGAGCTTGGATGCAGGTGTCAAAAAAACACGACTACCTTGAACTATTGTTCCCAAAGATGCATAAACAGTTGGCATATCAAGTTTTAGAGGTTTTAGATTGTCCAAAAAATCTAGTTTCAAATTTTTAGGCTCATTAATACTCAGGCTAATAAACTCGTAACCATAAGACAAAAGATTCGAGTAAGGTTGGAATTCTGGAATCGTAAAAACTAAATTTTTAACACTTTTATTAAGAAAAAGCTCCGTGATTTTTCGTTGAGTTAAGTTATATTTTTGAGAATAATTTTGATATTTTTTTCTAAATTAGAAAAAGCTTGATAAATTAGACAAGATATTTTTATTCACAATCATTCCAAAAAACGAAAACATTTTAAGATGACTTAATTTTTTGGCACTCTTCAAAAGGAAAAGAGGTAAAACTTGTTAAACTTGGTTTTTTTTAGAAGATAAGCCACGTCTTGACCAAAAAAAACACATGTTATCATAAATAATCAAATTAGGATTAATTTCTCGGATAGTTTGCAGATATTTATCCAAAAAATTTTGCCAAGTCTGAACAAAAACCGGCAATAGTCCAACTAAATTACTAGGTGATTTGGCTATTTGGTTTTCTAAAATTGTAAAATCAGTTGGATGAAAATGCAAACCGTCAAAATTAAAATTAGCTTCAAACTTTGAACCGGTAAAATAATGAACTTGGTGACCATTTTTTATAATTTCTTGGGTTAATATGTCCAAAGAACGGCACATTAATAAAAACGATTTTTTTCATATATTGAATTATGGTAAATATGTGGATTTTGTTGCGAATTTACTAATTTTTTCACATTTTTCCTTTCACATTTTTCCAAAAGCTAATTTCTATTTCTTTATTCAAATAAGCAAATTTTCAAACCAAGTTTACTTTTTCACACTAATTTCCCAAATAAATACTCAGTAATTTCCCTTCTTCTAGTTATAAAACTGTTATTTACCATCAAAATAGATTGAATGTAGCAAAATTTTAGAAAATCTACATCTTTGACAAATTCATTTAAAGGTTGCAAAAAAGCTGCCAAATTTGGAGAAATTGTCCCATTTTCAAAAATAATTCCGCTCGGCTCATACATCACAAGTCTTGTAATATCGTGATACAGATGCCCAAAAAGATATGGACATTCGCCCGAATCAAACAGCAAAATCTGTTCATCAACCAAACCAATGTTACTTGCGTGAAAATCCGAATGCAAAAGTGTCAAATACTCGGTTTTTTGCCTTAATTCCTCAATAATCTGCAGGGCTTTTTGGACAAAGTGATTTTCCATACTTCTCTTTGCGATGAAATTATGAAGCCAAACGAAATAGTCATTTTTGTCTTTGATTTCTACACCGTTTTCTGTGACAATTTTGGTATTTTGACTTTGACTAATTTCTACTAAATTTCTAATAAACTCGCCCAAGTTTCTAAATTGATTTTGGTCTGCAATTGCAAAAGTCTGCAAATTCTCCAAATATTTCATACATAATTGGTCTTTTTGAGTTTTTTCCAAATGTACAAATTCCAAGTGTGGCAAACCCAAACCTTGTAGTTCAATTTGGTAATAAAATTCCAGATTTCGCTTGGCAATTGGCGTCATTCTCTTTTGAAGAATTTTTTTTTGTCTAAAAGTTTTCAGCACAAATTTAGTTTCCCCGATCTTGGCAATTTCCACTTGAGAATCATGCCCACTAATATTTTCCAAAAGAGTAAAATCTAGTTTTTGATCTAAATTTAAGACTTGATTCAGTTTTGGATTTGTTAATTTGTCGCGTTTTGTCATAAAAATAAAATGGAAATAAATGAAATTGGGAAACTAAACTTGGGAAAATTGTCCAAAAAATTAGC
>JFJP01031084.1_pt1 | contig 13361 bp, 16 predicted proteins | sample 431651 | NCBI WGS metagenome assembly JFJP01 (sample SAMN02602958, study PRJNA72255) | Microbial mat metagenome, whole genome shotgun sequencing project. | biome: fresh water; feature: sink hole; material: water; isolation source: purple microbial (photo- and chemosynthetic) mats found in...
ATCGGCCCGTTCCAGCGGTAAGCACTCCCCGTCATCGAACAAGCCGCCATTGAACCAGGCAATCCGGGCGAAGCCGAACCGCCCGCCCTGATGCATGGCTTGAAACAGGTCCCGCGCCAAACCGGGAAAATCCGTCGGCGTCCGCCGGGATTCCTCAATCAGCGTACTGAACAGCCGATCCGGCAATAGGCCAATATCCTCGGCGAACAGGCAAAACAGCAGCCGGGTCAGGAAATGCGCGACGGGTTGCGGGGCATGACCGCGCTGACGCAGGGCTTGCGCCAGACCGCCCAGCAACGTCGCTGCCGTTTGCGTGACCGCCTCAGAAACGCCCAGCGCAGGAGTTCAAACTTCGCGGGATCGGCCAGATCATCCAGCGTCAGCCGATGAACGATGTTGACCGTCTTCGAGAAATTTGTATGAATCTCCATCGTCTCCATGTCGGACACGATGAGCAAGGGCGGGTTTTCCAGCGCCAGCGCGTATTGCTGCAACTGCCGCAGCGCCGCTTTCAAGTCCTTATGCTTGCCCTTGTACTCCCAAGCGAAGCAATGCCGCCGCCAGACATCCGCCCAGCCATCGCCGCCGCCGGTCTTTTTCGCGCCTTTTTCGAAGGTGAACCACTCACCACGCGGGTCTTCCTCCAGCGGCGGTTTCAGATCCAGCAAGCGGCACAGGGCGATGAAATGACTCTGGGAACCGCTGCGCTCGGTCAGCGTACTGTCGCGGCACACCCGGATGAATTCGGCTATTTCAGCGGGAGTGGTCATCGGTAATGATCCCTATTCTGCAATCGGTCTATTATTACTCTTGGCACAAGTGGGCCGGTGTCACCATTTTCCTGCTGGCTCTGTTTCGCCTGGCCTGGCGCGTGACCCATCAGCCGCCCCCATTGCCTGATCACCTGCCAAAGCTGATGCATCATTCCCCTGTCCGGCTGGCTGATGAGTTCGGCCAATGGCTTCCAGACGGTCTGGTTCGGCGTGTTGCCGATTCCTGATTTGCTGGAGAAGAACCGGGAACTGGGCAAGGTGTTGCAGACCGTCCACTTCGGCCTGAACGTGTTGTTTATCGTGGTGCTGATTGGCCCTATCGGCGCTGCGCTGAAGCATCACTTTATCGACCGGGACGATGTGCTGACCCGCATATTGCCCGCCCATACCCCGGAGAAATTATCATGAATCATCGCTACTGGAGTCCCGTCGTTCACCGGCTCACCCCTTATGTACCCGGCGAGCAACCCAGGTTGAGCCATCTGGTCAAGCTCAACACCAATGAAAATCCCTACGGCCCCTCGCCCACAGTGATTGCGGCGATCCGCGCCGAACTGTCCGACGCCTTGCGCCTGTACCCCGATCCCAATGCCGAGCGCCTGAAACAGGCCATCGCCAACTATTACGACGTCACCCCGGCGCATATCTTCGTCGGCAACGGTTCCGATGAAGTGCTGGCGCACCTCTTTCAAGCCCTGTTCCAGCATCCCGCGCCCCTGTTGTTCCCGGACATCACCTACAGCTTCTATCCGGTCTACTGCGGCCTGTATGGCATTGACTACGCCACAATCCCACTGGCCGAAGATTTCACCTTGCGCGTCGCCGACTATCGCCAACCCAACGGCGGCATTATTTTCGCCAACCCCAACGCCCCCACCGGCGGCCTGCTGCCTCTGGCGGATATTGAATGGCTGCTGGAGCGCAACCGGGATTCCGTGGTCGTGGTCGATGAAGCGTATATCGATTTCGGCGGCGACACTGCGATTGCGCTGGTCAATCACTACCCCAACCTGCTGGTCACGCAGACCCTCTCCAAATCACGTTCATTGGCGGGCTTGCGGGTCGGGCTGGCGGTCGGTCATCCCGAACTCATTGAAGCGCTGGAGCGGGTCAAAAACAGTTTCAATTCCTACCCACTGGATCGACTGGCCATCGCTGGCGCAGTCGCGGCGTTTGAAGACCATGAACATTTTGAGCGGACTCGCCAGGCGGTCATGGCCAGCCGGGAAGCACTGACAGCCGATTTGCAGAATCTCGGCTTTGTCGTGCTGCCTTCCGCCGCTAACTTCATTTTCACCCGCCATCCCCAACGGGACGCTGCTGTGTTAGCTCTCGCCCTGCGCGAATACCAGGTCATCGTCCGGCATTTCCGCCTGCCGCGCATCGACCAGTTCCTGCGCATCACCATCGGCAACCCGGCGCAGAATGCCGCGCTGTTAGCGGCGTTCCAGAACATTCTGTAGTCGCCATGGATAACCTTCCAATTCGATGGTTTTCCCTCGGTTATGCTCATGGTTATACTATGCTTTTCACTTATCCCTGACCGTTGAGGAGACGACCGATGGCATCCTTGGCTCTGTCCCTGCCGCCCACACTGGAGCGGTCGCAACCCCGGCCTGCGGTTTCCAGGCCTCCGTTGCGCCCACTGTTGCATTCGCCCGCCTCCATAGGCGACACCGTACCAGAGGCAGAGGTTTCCAGGCCCCCATTGCGCCCGCTGGTGCATCCGCCGGAATCGATGGAGGGCATTCCTTATTACGATGAAGAACTGGACATGGCTCAATCCCTTGCGCATAGCCAAACGATCCGATCTCTGGGGTCGCTGCTGGATCGGGTCGCCGCCGCCGCCGGGTTGCTCGCGGTGAGCGACAATCCAGTGTGGTACTGGCCACCGGACGCGCCACAGCAAAAGGCTCTGTATCCCGATTATGCGCTGACAGCGAATCCGGACGCGTCACGGTTGATGGCGACCGAATTGGTGCTGGCGGTGGAGGTGGTAAGCACCGCCAAGCCGGTGAAGGAAGCGAAGGATACGGTGAAGATGCGCGACTACAATGCTGCGCATGGCGTACCGGAGTTTCTGCTGATCTACCCGGAGCCGGATGATCCGCGATCCGTGGTGTGGCATCGGTACGACGCACGGCGGGGGCGGTATCAAGTGGTGCGGTTGCCGGCGAATCAACGGTATCGGAGCGTGGCGATTCCGGGGCTGGAAGTGGAAGTGTTGCCGCAGTCGGCCTGGCAGTTCGGGCGCAAGGTGCGGGTGTGGTTTGAGGGGGTGGAATTCCGCGAGGCGGCGGCGGAAGCGGCCCGCGCTGAACAGGAACACGCCCGCGCTGAACAGGAAGCTCAGGCCCGGCAAGCCGCCGAACAGCGGGCAGCGCGGTTAGCGGAACGGCTGCGGGCGATGGGGATTGACCCCAGCGAAGCGTGAGTCCCGACGCCCCTGTCATCCCCCTGGGTTAAAAATACCCTCCTTTCGGCAGGCAGGACATGCCATCAGGACTGCACAATCATGCCACTCACTGAACTGGTCGCCTACACCAACCGTCTGCTGGCGGTTGAAAACTTCAACGACTACTGCCCGAACGGCCTGCAGGTACAGGGCCGGTCAGAAGTGCAAACCCTGATCGGTGGCGTCACCGCCTGTCAGGCATTGCTGGACGCGGCGATTGAACGCCAAGCCGACGCGATCCTGGTTCATCACGGCTGGTTCTGGAAAAGCGAAGACCCACGTATCGTCGGCATGAAACAGCGCCGCCTCGCCACCCTGCTGCGCCACGACATCAGCCTGATCGCCTACCATCTGCCGCTGGACGCCCACCCGGAACTCGGCAACAACGCCCAGTTGGCGCAACGCCTCGATCTGACTATCACTGGAACCGCCGGCGGCAATGGTCGAACGCCGGGACTGGTCATGTTAGGTGAATTAGCGGAACCGGTCAGTGGCGTCGAATTCGCGGCCCGCATTGAAACCCGGCTCCAGCGTCAACCCCTGCACATTGCGGGCAGTGATGCGCCCATTCGCCGACTGGCCTGGTGCACCGGCGCGGCGCAATCCTTTATCGAAACCGCCCTGCATGAAGGCGTTGACGCTTTTCTCACCGGCGAAGTGTCCGAACCGACCGTTCATTTCGCCCGCGAAAACGGCCTGCACTTCTTTGCCGCCGGCCATCACGCCACCGAACGCTATGGCGTCCAGGCGCTGGGCACCCATCTGGCGGCAAAATTCCCCTTACACTTCACCTTCATCGACATCGACAACCCGGTTTAAGGCAAGATGCAAAAAATATCCCCCACTACGCCTGACCCCCACACCGCCCAGTGGGTAGCAGGTAGGGCGGATTAGCGAAGCGTAATCCGCCGTTCTGGCGGTTCCGAAGTTTCCGTCCAGACACTATTTATTGCGCCTTGCCTAAGCCATCAGCGCATAGACCCCATACTCGCAGTGCGGTAATATTTCGCCCCGTGCCGCAAACCTTATCCGGCTTTCCCCATTGGGGCGCTCGCGGATTCCCCGATGCCTGGCATCGGCCACCGCCAGCCTCGGCCAGAGCGACGCAAAACCTCAATACACTATGCGGGTTCCCCAACCACAATGAACGATAAATTGATCACAGGAGACTGCTTATGAGTACGGTAACAGCCGTCGACCTCGGCAGGCGCCGCTTTCTGACCGCTACAGCAACCGTGGTCGGTGGCGTCGGCGCAGCGTTTGTCGCCGTGCCTTTTTTAAAATCCTGGTCGCCCAGCGAACGCGCTAAAGCGGCCGGTGCCCCCGTGGAAGCCGATATTAGTAAACTGGAAGACGGCGCCATGATGACGGTTGAATGGCGCGGCAAGCCGGTCTGGGTGGTCAAACGGACGCCCAAAATGTTGTCTGACCTGCCCACCCTGAATAACCAGTTGGTCGATCCCCGGTCAGAAATCGCCAGTCAGCAACCGAAATACACCCAGAATGCCAACCGTTCCATCAAGCCCGAAATTCTGGTACTGGTCGGCATCTGCACCCACCTCGGCTGTTCCCCCACTTTCCGTCCGGACATCGCCCCGGCCGATCTGGGCGCAGATTGGAAAGGCGGATTCTTCTGCCCCTGTCACGGCTCCCGTTTTGACTTGGCCGGGCGGGTCTACAAAAACGTTCCCGCCCCGACCAATCTGGAAGTCCCGGCCTACCGGTATTTGAGCGACTCCCGCGTCCTGATTGGCGTTGACCCGGAGACTGCATAATGGCCAATACACAAGGCACAACCGGCGTCGTCGGCTGGATTGACGAACGCTTCCCACTGACCAAGATGATGCGCGAGCATCTGACCGAATATTACGCGCCGAAAAACTTCAATTTCTGGTACTTCTTCGGCGGGTTGGCGATCCTGGTGCTGATCAATCAGATTCTGACCGGTATCTGGCTGACCATGAACTACAAGCCCTCCGCCACCGAGGCATTCGGCTCGGTCGAATACATCATGCGCGACGTCGACTGGGGCTGGCTGATCCGTTATATGCATTCCACTGGCGCGTCGGCCTTCTTCGTCGTCGTCTACCTGCACATGTTCCGGGCGCTGATCTACGGCTCCTACAAGAAGCCCCGGGAACTGATCTGGATCTTCGGCGACTGATGGCCGAAGCCTTCATGGGCTATCTGCTGCCCTGGGGTCAGATGTCCTACTGGGGCGCACAGGTCATTATCAACCTGTTCAGCGCGATTCCGGTGATTGGCCCGGATCTGTCGATCTGGATTCGCGGCGATTTCGTCGTCTCCGATGCGACGTTGAACCGCTTCTTCGCGCTGCACGTCATCGCCCTGCCCATCGTGCTGCTGGGTCTGGTCGTGGCGCACATCATCGCCCTGCATGAAGTCGGCTCCAACAACCCCGACGGCGTGGAAATCAAGAAGGTCAAAGGCCCGGATGGCAAACCCCTGGATGGCATTCCCTTCCATCCCTACTACACGGTGAAAGATTTGTTCGGCGCGATGGTGTTCCTGATCTTCTTCACCGCCATTATTTTCTTCGTCCCGGAAATGGGCGGCTATTTCCTGGAGCATCCCAACTTTGATCCAGCTAACCCGATGGTGACCCCGGCACACATTGCTCCGGTTTGGTACTTCACCCCGTTCTACGCCATTTTGCGGGCGGTGCCGTCCTTCGCGGGTACGCAGGTCTGGGGTGTGCTGGCCATGGGCGCGGCGATTGTGATGCTGTTCTTTCTGCCCTGGCTGGATCGCAGCCCGGTCAAGTCGATCCGTTATCGCGGTCTCCTGTTCAAATTGGTGCTGGCGGCGTTTGTCATCTCGTTCCTGATCCTGGGCTATCTGGGCGCACTGCCGACGACACCGGGGCGCACCACCTGCCGATTCTGCCGGCGTTTGAAACGACCAAGCCCGTCCCGGAAAGGGTCACAAAATGAAAAAAATTATCATCACACTCGCATTTCTGGCCTTGCCGGGATTCACGTTCGCCGCTGCCGGCGGCTTTCCACTACAGACCGCACCGATTGACCTGACCAACCACGGCTCCCTGCAAAAGGGTGCCAAACTCTTTGTCAATCACTGCATGGGTTGCCATTCGCTGGATTATCAGCGCTATAACCGCATGGCCCGCGACATTGGCCTGACCGATGAGCAGGTGAAAGATAATCTGATCTTCACCGGCGCTAAAATCGGTGACACCATGAAAAACGCCATGCCCAAGGCCGATGCCAAGCAATGGTTTGGTGTTGCCCCGCCGGACCTGACCGTGATCGCCCGTTCGCGCGGCGTGGATTACCTCTACACCTACCTGCAAACCTTCTATAAAGACCCCACCCGGCCTTTCGGCGTCAACAATGCGGTGTTCCCGAACGCCGGTATGCCGCATGTGCTGTGGGAATTGCAGGGGATGCAGGAAGCGGTCTACACCACGCACAAGGACGCCACTGGCAACCCGGTCAAAACCCTGTCGGGCTTTAAGCTGACTCAGCCGGGCAGCATGAGTCCGCCGGAGTTCAAGGAAGCCATGGGCGACCTGACCAACTTCCTGTCCTATGTCGGCGAACCCATCAAACTGGAGCGCCAGCGCCTGGGTCTCTGGGTGTTGCTGTTCCTGGCTCTGGCCACGGTCGTGTTCTACCTGCTCAAGAAAGAGTACTGGAAGGACGTGCATTAACCGAAGGTGATGAGGGATTAGCGAGTAGCGATGAGCGAGTAGGGATTATCTAGCTGTTCGCGACCTCGCTATCTCTCTGATCCCTCACTCCCGACTTTTCCCTCACTCCCTGCCTTCTCACCGAGCCGCTATGACCTCGACCCGCCCCTATCTGATCCGCGCGCTCTACGAGTGGATTGAAGACAATAACCTGACGCCCCACATTCTGGTTGATGCCGAACAACCGGGTGTGACGGTGCCGAAGCAACATGTCCGCGAAGGCCAGATCATTCTGAACATTGACCCCGCGGCGGTGCATAACCTGCGGATGGGCAACGACTGGATTGAATTCAGCGCCCGGTTCAGTGGTGCGTCACGCTCGGTACAAATTCCGGTCGCCGCAGTGCTGGCCATTTACGCCCGCGAAAACGGCCACGGTATGGCCTTCGGTGAGGAACGGGGCAGTGATGACGAACCACCGCCGCAGCCTGATCAACCGCCGGCCAAACCGCCCCGGCGCAAGCCCGTCCTGAAGATTGTGAAGTAGCCGAATCAGTTGATGTACTCAAACAGCGTGACGACCTGCTGTACGCCGCCCACCTGACTGGCGACATCGGCGGCGGCATCCGCTTCTATGGGCCGCACCAGTCCCAACAAATAGACTACGCCCCGATCCGTGACCACCTTAACCCGGGTCGGGTCAAAATCGGGGGTGGTCACCAGGGTATCGCTACTCTGAACGGAGAGCGAACTGGGCGGCCCTATCACCAGTTCGTTATGAACGGTTCGCACGGGCGGTTCATTGAAAGCGCGCACGATCTGCTCTGCCTGCCCTCGGACGCCATCGGAAACCACTTCGCCGGTCAACAGTACCGTCCCGTTATAGCTGGTAATGCTGATCCGGTTTCCGGGCGGTAATTCCCGGTTGAGGTTGTCGTAAAGCTTGAGTTCGATACTCTGATCATCGATCACGGTGCCCGCGGTTCGTCGATCATGGGCCAAGCTGATGCCGGTCGCCGCGCCGCCAATCAGTATTCCCGCGCAACCGCTCAGGGATACCACGAGCAGTAGTCCGCTAATCCCCTGCATCCATCGTACTTTCATGCTTCCCCCTCCTTGCCAAACAACAAGTGGTCGATCAGATCGCACAGGCAATGAATCACCAGAATATGCACTTCCTGAATCCGCGCCGTAGCCGTGGCGCTGACCCGGATTTCCATGTCGTTCCCGGTTAATTGCCTGGCCATAGGTCCGCCATCACGCCCGGTCAGCGTGACTGTCGTCATGCCGATCTCCTGCGCCGCCGCCATCGCCGCCAGCACATTCGGGGAATGGCCACTGGTGGAAATGGCCAACAACAGGTCGCCGGGGCGGCCTAATGCACGCACTTGCCGCGCAAAAATCTGCTCGAAGGCGTAATCGTTAGCAATCGAGGTCAGGGCTGAACTGTCGGTGGTCAGGGCAATCGCCGCCAGACCCGGACGCTCGATCTCAAAGCGGTTCACCAGTTCGGCGGCGAAATGCTGCGCATCGGCGGCGGAACCACCATTACCGCAGATCAGGATTTTTCCACCTTGGCGAAGTCGTTCAGCCATGAGTTCGGCAGCGTGGACTACGCATGACCCCATGGTTTCCAGAGTGCTTTGTTTAGCGTCGATACTGGCCATAAAGTGTTGTTCGATCCGTTGGAGAAGCGGCATAGGCATATTCCAATAGCAGTGAGAGATGGGCACATTGTGCCATAATCAAAATTACTAGCGATTCCAGCCCCGACATTTCGCACAGCAAATAGCCTAAAGACCTGACTGAAACTTGGGTTTCAGGGCGTTTAAGCCGATTTCTTTTAACCGCGAGCACTCTCCAACATGGCCATGACTTCCCGTTACTATCGCGCCCTCGGTCCCCACGGTTTCCACCGCGTTCACTACACCGAATGGGGCGATCCCAACAATCCCAAAGTGCTGATCTGCGTCCATGGCATGACCCGGACCGCCCGTGACTTCGATTTTCTGGCCGCCGCCCTGGAACAGGAGTACCGGGTGATTTGTCCCGATGTGGTCGGACGCGGCAAAAGCGACTGGCTGGACGACAAAACCGACTATACCTACCCGCTCTACGTCAATGACCTGGCCACGCTGATGGCGCGGCTTGACGCTGAACGGATTGACTGGGTGGGCACTTCGATGGGCGGCCTGATCGGGATGTTCCTGGCCAGTTACGCCGGTACGCCCATTCATAAACTGCTGATCAACGATGTCGGACCCCTGCTCCCCGCTGCCGGGCTGAAACGGATTGCCAAGTACGTCGGTCAGGTCGTCGCCTTTGAGACCTTTGAGGCCATGGATCAGGCGTTGCGCGGTTACTCAGCCACTTTTGGCAAGCTGACCGATGAGCAATGGCGGCACATGCTGGTTCACAGCTCCCGGCAACTGGACGACGGGCGCTATACGGCCGACTATGACCCCGGCATTGCCGAGGTTTTCACGACGATGGAACTGAAAGATATTGACCTGTGGCCGATTTGGGATGCCGTGCGCTGTCCGACCCTGGTGTTGCGCGGCGTGCATTCCGATGTGCTGAATCATGCCGACGCCATCGCCATGACTGAGCGCGGCCCGAAAGCACAATTGATCGAATTCCCCGGCATGGGCCACGCCCCGGCGCTCATGGCCGATGACCAGATTGCCATTGTGCGGGACTGGCTGCTGGCGGATTGACGCCCGTACCCGCCAATAAAAAAGGGCGCTTGCGCGCCCTGTTCAATCACGAAATCAACGCCAATCAGGTATTGATCTTGTGCAAGGCGCGGCCATGAACCGCCAGCGCCGCCTCATGCATCGCCTCATACAGGGTCGGATGCCCATGAATCGTGCGGGCCAAATCCTCGCTGCTGGCGTGGAACTCCATCGCCAGCACCGCTTCCTGCACCAGTTCCGACGCAAACGGGCCGATGATATGGCAGCCCAACAAGGTGTCGGTTTCCGCATGAGCCAGCATCTTTACCATGCCGACCGCCGCTTCCATGGCTTTGGCGCGGCCATTGGCAGCGAACGGGAACGTGCCAATCTTGTACGGAATCCCCTCCGCCTTGAGCGCCTGCTCGGTCTTGCCGACCCAGGCAATTTCTGGATGGGTGTAAATCACCCACGGAATGGCGTCGTAATTCAAATGCCCATGCTGGCCGGCGATATTCTCCGCCACCATGATGCCTTCCTCGGAACCCTTGTGCGCCAGCATCGGCCCACGCACCACGTCGCCAATGGCGTACACGCCCGGCAGGTTGGTCTCACACTGGTCGTCGACATGGATGTAACCGCGCTCCTCGAACAGCAAGTCGGATTCCGGGGCCGCGACATTATCCGTATTGGGCCGACGACCGACCGACACCAGTAATTTGTCGAACGTGATCTCGTGATCGCCGTCCTTATCCTTGAAATAGACCTTGACGCCGTTACCGACTTTCTCGGTGGCGGTTACGCGGGTTCCCAGGCGAATATCCAGCCCCTGTTTCTTGAACTGGCGCAGCGCATCGCGGGCGATCTGCTGATCCGCCAGGGATAGGAAATCTTCAACCGCTTCCAGCATCACCACCTTCGAACCCAGTCGGCTCCAGACGCTGCCCAGTTCCAGACCAATCACCCCGGCACCGATCACTCCTAAAGTTCCGGGCACTTCGCGGAAATCCAGCGCGCCCGTTGAATCGACGATCAGTCCTTCCGCGTTATCCACTGGCGCGGCACCGATGTCGATAGGCTTGGAACCGGTGGCGATAATTACGTTATCGGCGTTCACCACATCGACTGATCCATCGCGGGCGGTAATTTCCACCTGCCGGTCCGCCAGCAACTTGCCATGGCCCTTCAGCCATTCAACGCCATTGGCCTTGAACAGGGCGCTAATGCCATTGGTCAGTTGCAGAACGATGTCTTCCTTGCGAGCCATCATCTTGTCCAGGTTCAGACTGACGCCATCGACGTGAATGCCGTGGGCGTCCAGCCCTTCCTGAATGCGATGGTACTGCTCGGAGGATTCCAGCAGGGTTTTGGAGGGAATGCAGCCCACATTCAGGCAGGTGCCGCCCAGCGCCGGATCGTTTTTGAAGTTGATCCACTTTTCGACACAGGCGGTTTCCAGTCCGAGTTGGGCGCAGCGAATCGCCGCCACATAACCGGCGGGACCGCCGCCGATGACGACTACATCGTAAGTCTTGGCCATGTTTGATACCTTGGAAAATCGGGAATCAGGAATCGGGGGCCGGAAATCGGGAAGCACTTCCCGACTCCCGAACTTGCTTAGACGTCCAGAATCAATCGGGCGGGATCTTCGATGCATTCCTTGACCGTTACCAGGAAGGTCACGGCCTCACGGCCATCAATAATCCGGTGATCGTAGGAATGGGCGACGTACATCATATCCTTGGTCGCGTGCATGCCCAGAATGCCGCTCTGCGGGGGATTGAGGATCGGCGTGGACATCAGGGAACCGAAAACGCCGCCGTTCGTAATCGTGAAAGTACCGCCGGTCATCTCCTCAACCGTCAACGTCCCGTCCTTGGCCTTCTTGCCGAACTCGCCAATCGCCTTTTCCACATCCGCCAGACTCATCTGATCCACGTTGCGCAGAATCGGCACGACCAGGCCACGCGGCGAGGAGACCGCGACGCCGATGTCGTAATAGCCATGGTAGATGATGTCGTTGCCATCAATCGAGCCATTGACCGCCGGGAAGCGCTTGAGCGCCTCGACGACTGCCTTGGCGAAGAAGCCCATGAAGCCCAGCCGGACGCCGTGCTTCTTTTCGAAAGCGTCCTTGTAGCGATTGCGCAGGTCCATCACCGGCTTCATGTTGATTTCGTTGAAGGTGGTCAACATCGCCGTGGTATTTTTCGCCATCAACAGCCGTTCGGCGATGCGGGTGCGCAGCCGGGTCATCGGGACGCGCTGTTCCAGCCGACCCAGAGCATCCGCAGCCAGTGGCGCAACCGGTACCGACACCGGTGCCGGAGCGGCTATGGCAACCACTGGAGCCGGGGTCGGTACCGCAGCGACCGGAGCAGGCGCGCCAGAGATGCGCGCTTCAATAAAGGCCAGCACATCCGCCTTGGTCACCCGGCCACTGCGGCCACTGCCCGGAACCTTGCTGATATCCAGACCGTGTTCAGCCGCCAGTCGCCGCACCGCTGGACTCAAACCTTCCAGATCGACTTCGGTCGCAGAAACGGCCGACGCGGGCGCTGCGACTGGAACAGGCGCTGATGCCACGGGCGCAGGCGCTGCGGCCTGAGCCACTGCGCCTTCCTCCAGCGTAGCGATCACGTCGCCGGTGGTGACAATATCGCCTTCCTGCCGCAGGATCGGGCCGAGAACGCCATCCGCCGGGGCGGGTATGTCCAGCACCACTTTGTCAGTTTCAAGATCAACGAGGTTGTCACCCCGCTTCACCACATCGCCCGGCTGCTTTTTCCAGTTGACCAGGGTGCCGTCAGAGACGGATTCGGGCAGGGATGGGACTTTCACTTCTACGGTCATGTTACGGGTTCCCTTATGTGTTCTGGATCATCATTCGGTCTGAGCCACGGTGATTACTGGCCCAGGGCGTCGTTGACGAGTTGTTGCTGTTGCTCGACGTGAACGCTGTGATAGCCGACCGCCGGCGACGCCAGCGCCTCGCGCCCCGCATACGTCACTTTCTGCTGCGGCTTCAGCCCCCGCTCCAGATGATGCAGGGTTTGATACCAAGCCCCCTGATTCTTTGGCTCTTCCTGACACCAGATCATCTCGGTCAAGTGGGGGTACCGATCCAAGGTCTGGTTATAAAGCGCTTGGGGGAATGGATAGAGCTGCTCGATGCGGATAATCGCGACATTTTCCAGTTTCCGCTCGCGGCGGGCTTCCAGCAGGTCGTAGTAGACCTTGCCGCTACAGGCCACGACGCGAGTAATCTGGGCCGGATCGTGGGCATCGATCTCCGGGATCACCTCCTGGAAATGCCCATCGGTCAGATCTTCCAGACTGTTCACCGCCAACCGATGCCGCAGCAGGCTCTTGGGCGTCATCACCACCAGGGGCTTGCGGAAGCTGCGCTTCATCTGCCGCCGCAGCATGTGGAAGCACTGCGCCGGAGTGGACGGTACGACCACTTGAATGTTGTTCTCGGCGCACAGTTGCAGGTAACGCTCCAGCCGGGCGGAGGAATGTTCCGGCCCCTGGCCTTCAAAGCCATGCGGTAACAGCATCACCAGCCCGCACAGCCGATCCCACTTGGTCTGACCGGACGTGATGAACTGGTCAATCACCACTTGGGCACCGTTAGCGAAGTCGCCGAACTGCCCTTCCCAGATCGTCAGGCCATTGGGTTCCGCCGTGGCGTAACCATATTCAAAGCCCAGCACCGCTTCTTCGGACAAAATCGAGTCGATGACAATGAACGCCGGCTGGCCGGGGTACAGGTTCATCAGCGGAAC
>JFJP01020501.1_pt1 | contig 13360 bp, 8 predicted proteins | sample 431651 | NCBI WGS metagenome assembly JFJP01 (sample SAMN02602958, study PRJNA72255) | Microbial mat metagenome, whole genome shotgun sequencing project. | biome: fresh water; feature: sink hole; material: water; isolation source: purple microbial (photo- and chemosynthetic) mats found in...
CGTCGGCGGTGAACATCTCGGCCATGTCCAGAGCCTATCCTGCCGCCGCTGGTGTGGAACCCGCAGGCGGCGGCTCGGGAGCAGGTAGCAGATCAGGCATGGCCAGGTCATAGGCCTCACGCAGGGCGCCTGGCACCAAGCGCAGGTAGATCGCGGTGGTGTCCAGGTCGGCATGCCCCAGGAACTGTTGCACATGCCGGATGTCGGCGCCGCGCTGCATCATGTGACGGCGACGCTGTGCCGCAGCAGATGCGGATGGACGCGGAAGCCGAGGTCCGCGCTGGCGCGGCGCATCCAACGCTGCATCCACCACCCGGGACGCGACCACCGTCCGTGTGTAGCAGTAGCGCCCCGTGGTCAGGGCCACACAGCAGGTCGCAACGCAAGGCCAGGTAGTTCTCGGCGGCAGCGATCAGTGGCGCGAAGACGGAGAGGATGCAGTGACGGCCGCCTTTGCCGCAGCGGATGAGCAGTTCCTTGGCGGGTAGGTTGAGGTCGCCGAGATCCAGTGCGATGGCCTCGGCGTTGCGCAAACCACAGGTGTACAGCAGTTCCAGGTGCAGCCGCTGGCGGATCGCATGGTGGCGTCATTATCGCGGCCACGAGACCAGCCCCGGAACCCACGCGCTGATGGCCGGGATGGCCTGCCTGGGCATGGTGCTGGTCAGATTCATCTGGGCAGGCCGTTAAACCGGAACCAAACGTTGCAACCTGATATCGAGAGGCCCCATGAGCGGGGATCGACAGGCACTACCGCGCAGGCTGTGAAACTGGCGACGGTGGCGCCGGCTGCGGCGGCGGTACGACGCCGGGCTTAACAACACCGATCACGACGGTGTCATATCGGATGCCTGACCAACGTTCATCCATCGTCACGATCTCCATCATCTTCAACTCATCGGAATCGCCCATGTTGACCAAGTATGATTTCCGATCGAGATCATAGCCCCACACCGTGATCACATGCGACACCCGTTGCGCGTAGAGATCGATCAGGACGGGATGCCCCTGCGCCAGGAGTCTCTTCAATATGCCGTGCATACGCCAATTGCCCCGGTTCTGTCGGAACAAGCTCTGTTGATTGGACATCCCCCCATCGATCCACACCACACCGGTGGCAGGCTTGGGCTGAGCATCAAGCCAGTCCTGTGCCGGAGCATAGGCCGCGCGCACAATGGTGGGATTCGCAATATTCAGGGCGGTATATAGACGGCCATCAGGCATATGATACCAGGACCACGGAATGCCATTGCGATTGTTAACCTGATCGGCTGTCAATCCGAGCTTTTTCAACATGTCCGCCAATGCTGGAGCCTGACCACGCTGAAGCATCAACAACCGCACCCCATTCAATACACACCCATAGTTCAACTCCTGTTTCATGGCGGCCATGGGGATCTTCACTGACGCAGGCGGTTGCACCTCAGACGGCAGAAGCGCCTCTACGCGAGAATGCTCGCTGGTCGATCCGGCATAGCATTCGCCGCTGATCATGGACAATTGGGTTGTCTGATCTGAAGGGACGACAATCGGCGGTGCCTCAAGCTCCGTTAGTTTATTCAATTGAGCTGGATAGACGATCAGCGCACCATCGCTGCGTACTTCAAAACCGTTTGCTACTACACTTGGAAATGTCGCCCCCAGTAATTCAAGCGGCCGGACAAAACCCACGTTCCATCGAATGGCGTCTATCGTTGGATACGTGAGGATCTTTACCGCATCACGGACATTGGACTTCCGAATCTTCTCGGTCATGGGTATGGACCACGTGACTGAGGTGGGCTGGACATCCTTGGGATTCGCGCCCTTTTCCCGATGCAAAGCGAGCGATATCTGAGTCCCAAGTACATCATAGGTGGTAAACCAACGGCACCCGGCCGGCAGCATGACCTCCGCGCCATAGACAAGACGGTCGTCTGTCCGCTCTGTCTGTGCCGCCTTGACCTCGCCCGACCAAAGCTGCGACGTCAAAATCAGCAATGTCAGCGCAAGATTCCATTTCATAAGCAGTGCTCTTTTCCTGAGTACAATCGGGTATTTTCTTGCCGTGCACCAGATCTACATGAGCAGAACAGCCTCCGCAAGCACGCGAACCGCCTTGCCTATGGCATGAAAAATCCATCCATGAGCAATACCATCAGGGTCCAATTATTATTCGACCCTGAATAGACCAGAATACGCGTTGCTCATAGCACGGATCGCATGCCTCCAGAGCGGAATCGGTCAGGCCGGCCAGGGTGAGGATGGGTAGGCGGCGAGCCTGGCGCGCTTTCAATTCTGGGTGACCACGGCGCCTTCGCCGGTGTAGAGGTCGAGCGGACTGTCGAGCTCGATCTTCAGCACCGTGCCCTGCGGATCCAAGTCCGCGTCGGGAACCTGGATCCACAGGATGCCGGGGATGCCCATCCACGAGGCGCCACCACTGCTCCGATGCGGGATCGGATCGGAGCCGCCAAGAACACTGATGCGCCGGATGCGGTTGCGGATGCCCTTGACCGGCACCTCGGCCCACGGGCGGTCCTGGAGGATCAGGTATAGGGTCGTGCGGTCAGCAGAAATGGTCGAGGGGCCCTGGAAATGCCCGGTGGGCAGACCGGCTCCAGTGGGATAGATCGCCTCGGCGTTGCGTGCGGTCCAGCGCCCAAGGGCCTTGAGCCGGGCGACCTGCGGTTCGTGCAGACTGCCGTCACCGAAGGGCGAGACATTGAGCAGCAGGTTGCCGCCCATGCCAAGGACATCCTGGAAGGTGCGCAGCAGTTCGGCCTCGGTCTTGTAGCTCGGATCCAGGGGGACGCCCCAGCCGCGGTTCATGGTCAGGCACAGCTCCCACGCCCTGGCAGGGGCGCGCATCGGCAGGCCCTGCTCGGGCGTAGCATAGTCGCCCAGACCGCTGTGGTGGCCCAGGCGCGAGTTAAGGACGATCTGCGGATGCTGCGCACGCAGCCAACCAACCAGTTCCGTGAAGCGCCACTGCTCGACAGTGCGCTCCCAGTCGGTGTCGAACCACAGCAGATCGGGCCGGTAGTTCTCGCACAACTCGCGGATCTGCCTGCGGTGCAGGGCGAGGAAGCGCTCCCAGCGCGGCAGGTCGTCGGGCCCCTCGGGATAGCAATAGCGGTAGCCGGCCTCGCCGGGCTTGAGGTGGCAGCCATCGGCCTTGCGCACGCTGGGATAGTCGGCGTGCCCCCAGTCGCCATGGGTGTAGTAGAGGCCGGCCTTCAGCCCGGCGCCGCGCAGCGCGTCGACGAATGGACGCACCAGATCCCGGCGGGCCGGAGCGTCGCTCACCGCGTTCAGGCTGCCTGCGCTGTCCCATAGGCAGAAACCGTCAGGATGTTTGGTGGTCAGCACGCTGTAGCGCGCCCCGGCCTGGCGGAACAGGTCGGCCCAGGCCTCAGGTTGGTAGCGCCGGGCGCAGAAGGCGTGGCGCTGCTCGAGGTAGGTCGCGCGGTCGACATGCTCTGCCGGAGCAGTGCCCGGCCGGCCGTGGTTGAAAAATGACCAGGATGGCTCGTACATGCCCACTGAGTAGATGCCCCAGTGGACGAAGATGCCGAGCTTGGCGGAGGGGAACCAGGGTTGGATCATGCCCTCAGCATATCCGCAGTGCCGCCGACGATGCGGCATGAAGTTGACGAATGGTGGACAATTTCACCAGGCCGCGCGCCTCTGCCCCGACTTCGTCATATGATGCTGCCCGTATGGGCGATCACGCCGGGTACCTCGCCAGACCTGTACCGCTGATCGATTTCCCACCATGATCAGTCAGCGACGTCCATCACGTTCCGCCTGCTGCCGCGCCACGTGTTTCTCGAATTCTTCGACGGTCGTCGTCATCCGCCGCCGACCTGGTGGCACGGTTGGCCGCATCAGCGAGTGGGCCACCTCGATGCCCGATCCTTGCGCGCGCTTTCTAGAATACAGCAGAAGTTTCAGCCAGCGGAGCATGCTGCCCATCGTATCGACGTCCTCCGTCCCGACTTGGACGGCACGGACGGATCCATCCCACATATGGGATGGGGCCCTGTACGAGAAGGTCTGCGAGGCACGTCGATCCGGATTTTGGGCCGTGCACCGACGGAGATCCCACAGGGGCAACAGGTCCATGACCAGAGCGAACACCAGGCTGCCAACGCCAAGATAAACAGCGTGTTGAATGAAATTCAGCTGACAATTTTTGAGTAATACACGGCGCTGAACATGCAATGCTTCGTCGCTCGACAAAGTATTGCGCGGATCATCATCTTCCTGGTGGTTCGAGCTCTGGGCAGCCGCCTGGAGCCAAGGATCGCACCTTAATCCACGAGGTGTCCATGCACCTTAGTGCCTGCAGCCCCTGGAGACACAGACATGCTCTCGCGCGCATGCTCCCATACCGTTGCCCTCTTCCTGGCTGCAGGCGGCATGCTTGCCCTGGGGGCAGCCGAAGGCGATGGCAAGGAGCCGCAGGCGCTGGGCTGGCGTCCGCCGACCGCTGAAGAACAGGCAGCCTACGCTGAACGCGAGGTCCATATCACCAAGGTGCGCTACAACACCTTGGCTACGGAGCGTATCCGCGAAGCGCAACCGCCGCAGGCTGGAGGCGCAGCGGCCGTTGCACTGGCGGTGCCGGTGCCGCTGATGGAGGAGATCGTCGGCGTGGTCGGGCCGCAGCCGGTCCGGGCGGATCCACTCGGCAAAGTGGACGGGGCTGGGCCAGCGCCTGGTGATCCGCCGCTACCGGCAGCGGTGGACAACAGCCTGCTACCAGCCTTTCCGCCGATCCGCAACCAAGGGAGCATCGGTTCCTGCGCCTCATTCTCGACGGTGTACTACCAATGCACCCACATGACCGGCCTAGCCCGTGGTTGGAACCAGAAGGGTGCACAGAACAGCGACGCCTACCGCTTCTCGGCCAACTGGACCTACAACATGGTCAATGGCGGGAGTGACGATGGATCCTTCAACACCGGCAACATCGAGATCACCATCGACCATGGCATCGCCACCTGGGCCGACTTCGGCTACAACAACGACTTCAGGCGATGGTCCGTGGACCCCGCTCTGTGGCGGTCGGCTCTCGGCTACCGCATGGGCATGCAGGGGACGATCGGATCGCTGCAGACGACTGAGGGGCTGTACCAGCTCAAGCAACTGCTGCTGAATGGCTACGTCCTGACCATGGCCACCTATGTGAGCTCCTGGGAGCAGAAGAGCCTGGGGAACGATCCGGCAACCAGCGCTGACGACAGCTTCGCTGGCCAGAAGGTCTGCCGTCAGGTCACTGGGACCAGTGGCGGACACGCCATGACCATCGTCGGCTACAACGACGACGTGTGGTTGGATGTGAACGCCAACGGGGCAGTCGATCCCGGCGAGAAGGGGGCTCTGAAGATCGCCAACTCCTGGGGTACCGGCGATTGGAACGGCGGCTACCGCTGGTTTGCCTACGACGCGCTGCTGGCGAGTACGGCCGTGACAGGGTGGACGCAGCATGCCAGCCGCGGCCAAGGATTCTGGAGCAACCAAGCCTACTGGGTGACCGCCCGCCCTGCCTACACGCCACAGTTGGTGGCCGAGGTCGAGGTCAGCCATGCCCAGCGCAACCAGATGACCCTGTATGTCGGAGTGTCGGATACGGCTGCGTCTTCACCTCCTGCGAATGCGTCGTTCAGCGGATTGAGCAGTGATGGCGGCGCCTTCAACTTCCTCGGCACCACCAGCACGGCAGCGGCGGACATCAGCGGGACCTTCGCACTGGAATATCGTGATGCCCAGGCGCCGGTGGCCGGCAGCCCAAGGAAGTATTGGGTTGGCTTCTACGACAACGGGACGGCAGGCAGCGGGACGATCAGCGCTGTACGCATCAAGGATGCCTCCGGGACGGTTCTCGGCACGGCTTCCGGCGTCCCCGTGGTCGCCAATGGCGGGACGGTCTGGGTACCGGTGACGGCAACCTACAACCCGGGCGCCATGCCCACGGTCACGGTCACGGCATCCGACGCCCAGGCAGCTGAACTCGGGGATGATACCGCCGTCTTCACCTTCACCCGCAGCGGTTCCACAAGTGCAGCCCTGTCGGTGCAGTTCACGGTCGCCGGCAGCGCCTCCCAGGGCAGCGATTACAATCTCATAGGCAACCAGGTGCTGCTCCCTGCCGGTTCTTCCAGCGCCACGGTCACCGTGCAACCCATCCGGGACACAACCAATGACGGTGGTGAGACTGTGACCCTGACCGTCGTGAACGCCCATGGCTACACAACTGGTTCGCCAGCATCAGCCACCGTAATCATCGTCGAGACGACCACCCCGCTGGCCATCACCACGGCCTCGCTCCCGCCAGCCACGGTCGGCGTGCCGTACAGCGTCTCGTTGGCCAGCATCAACGGCACCGATCCGGTGACCTGGGGCCCGGTGCTCGGGTATGCTGAGACCACCGGCGGGACCTATCTGGGCGGGGGTACGGGCCAGAACTGGAAAGACGATGACAAGGCCTGGGCGTACACCCTGCCGTGGACCTTCCCCTTCCACGGTGGCAACTACTCCAGCGTCAACATCAGTGCAAATGGCCTGATCGACTTCGCGGCTTCGAACTCTTCGCCAAGCAACTCCGCGGCCTCGCTGCAAGGCGCGCCCCGGATCGCCCCGTTGTGGGATGATCTGCGCACCGATCAGCCGTCAGCCACCGCCGATATCCGCATCACCGTCCTCGATCTGGCGGGCGAGTCCGATGACGCGGTGGTGATCCGCTGGACTGGGCAGACCTACTATGGTGCCACGGCGGTGGACTTCGAGTGCGCCTTGTACCGCAACGGTCGTGTGGCGTTCCGTTATGGGATCGCCCATAGCGGCCTTAGCCCCACAATTGGTCTCTCGGGCGGCACCGCCGATACGACTGTGCTGGCGTCGATCGACGGAAATACATCCATCGCGGCAGGCACCAGCCTGCTCTTCGTGCCCAGCAGCCTGCCGGGGGGCATGAGCGTCTCCATCGATGGGGTCCTGAGCGGGACGCCGACCACGGCCGATATCTCGCTGATCGGCTTCAAGGCGACGGATGCGACCTGGCCCGGCCCCCAGACCGCCACGGCGTCGCTGTCCTTGACCGTGCAGCCGGCTACCTCGGGCAACACCGCTCCGACCATCTCCAATGTCACGGACAAGACCACCGCCGAGGACCTCGCGACGGGCGCGATCGCCGTCACCGTGGGCGATGCCCAGACTGCGGTCGGCTCGCTGGTCCTCACCGCCAGCAGCACCAACACCACGCTGGTGCCCAACGCCAACTTCGTCCTGGGCGGCAGCGGCGCCAATCGCACGGTCACCATCACCCCGGCCACCAACCAGAGCGGCACGGCCACGATCACCCTGACCGTCACCGATGGCGGAGGACTGACCGCCAGCGACTCCTTCGTGCTGACCGTCACGGCAGTGAACGATGCCCCGGTCAACACCGTCCTGCCAGCCATCACCGGCACCACCACCCAAGGCCAGACTCTGACCGGTTCGACCGGCACCTGGGCTGATGTCGAAGGCAACACCATCACCTACGCACTCCAGTGGCAGCGGGCAGACAACTCTGGCGGCGCCAGCTTGACCGACATCGGTGGCGCCAACGGGGCTACCTATGCATTGACCGCTGCCGACGTGGGCAAGGTCATCCGCCTGAAGGTGACCGCAACCGACAACGGCTCGCCTGCGGCCAGCGGCAACGCCTTTTCGGGCTACACGGTCGCTGTTGTCGGCAATTCAGCTCCGACGATCTCCAATGTCGCCGACACGACCACCACTGAGGATATCCCCCCCGGCACCATAGCGGTCACCGTGGGGGATGCTCAGACCGCCGTCGGTTCGCTGGTCCTGAGCGCAAGCAGTTCCAATGCCACGCTGGTGCCCGCTGCAAGCATCGCGCTGGGCGGCAGTGGCGCCGCCCGCACGGTGATCATCACTCCGGCGGCGGATCAAAGCGGCACAGCCACGATCACACTGACCGTCACCGACGGTGATGGCCTGACCGCCGTCGACACCTTCGTGCTGACCGTCACGGCGGTGAACGACGCCCCGGTCAATACCATGCTGCCGGTTATCACCGGCACCCTGGTCCAGGGCCAGACCCTGAGCGGCTCGACCGGCACCTGGGCTGATGTCGAAGGCAACGCCATCACCTACGTACGCCAGTGGCAGCGAGCAGACAACTCTGGCGGCGCCAGCCTGGCCGACATCGCTGGGGCCAACGCCCAGACCTATGTCCTGACCGCCACCGACGTCGGCAAGGTCATCCGCCTCAAGGTCACCGGCATCGACAATGGCACAGCCCCTGCTTCCAGCATCGCCTACTCGGCCTACACCGCCACCGTTGTCGTTTCCAACACCCCGCCGACGATCAGCAACGTCGCCGACCTCTCGGTCAGCGAGGACACCACCACGGGCGCCATCGCCGTCACCGTCGGCGACGCCCAGACCGCCGTCGGCTCCCTGGCCCTCGCCGCCAGCAGCTCTGATCAGGCCCTGGTGGCCAACGCCAACATCGTCCTTGGTGGATCCGGCGCCAACCGGACCGTCACCATCACTCCGGTCGCCAACCAGAGCGGCACGGCCACCATCACCCTGACCGTCACAGACGGCAGCGGCGCCACCGTCACAGACACCTTTGTCCTCACCGTCAACACGGTGAACGACGCCCCGACGGTTTCCGCTGTCGACGATCAGACCACGATCGAGGACACGGCCACCAACCCCATCGCGGTCGTCGTTGGCGATATCGAGACGGCCGCCGGCACGCTGACGCTCGTCGCCACAAGCTCCAACACGATGCTGGTGCCGAACAGCAACATCATCCTGGGCGGCAGCGGTACCAACCGCACGGTCACCATCACGCCCGCCGTCAACCAGAGCGGGGTGGTTGCGATCACCTTGACCGTGACTGACGCCGGTGGCCTGACCGCCAGCGACACCTTCTCCCTTACCATCCTGGCGATGAACGATGCTCCGACGGTTTCCAACGTCGCCAACATGTCCACCACCGAAGACACCGCCACCGGCGCCATCGCCATCACCATCGGCGATGTCGAGACTCCTGCCAATTCGCTGACCATCAGCGCTGCCAGTTCCAACACCACGCTGGTGCCCGGTGCCAACATCGTCCTGGGCGGATCAGGCGCCAATCGTACGGCCACGATCACGCCGGCCGCCAACAAGAGTGGTTCTGCCACCATTACCCTGACGGTGACGGATGCTGGTGGCATGACTGCCACCGACACTTTCCTCCTCACAGTCACAGCGGTGAACGACGCTCCGGTCAACTCGGCTCTGCCGGTCATCACCGGTACCGCCACCCAAGGTCAGACCCTGAACGGAACCACCGGCACCTGGAGCGATGTTGAAACCAACGTCATTGTCTTTGCCCGTCAGTGGCAGCGAGCCGACGGCGTCGGCGGCGGCAACCTCATCGACATCCCCGGAGCCACTGGTGCGACCTACGTCCTGACCGCCGCCGATGCCGGCAAGGTCATCCGGCTGAAGGTGACGGCGACCGATAATGGTTCTCCGTCGGCTGCGACAGTGGCCTACGCGATTTATACGTCCGTCATCGTCGCCATCCCCACCACCGCCACGCCGACGATCGGGACCGCCACCGGAACCTCGACCGCGACGCCAACCCTCGACGGCGGCGCGACTGCCAGCTCCACGATCAGGATCTATGACAACGGCATGCTTATTGGCACCGCAACGACCACTGGCGGTGGGGCGTGGACCTGGACGGCGAGTCCACCACTGGCCGCAGGGACGCACAACCTGACCGTCACCGCCACCGCCACCAGTGGCGGACTGGCCGAGAGTCTGGCCACGGTCGCTGTGGTGGTGAGTGTTCCGACCGCCACCTCTGGCGGTTCCATCTCCCTCGGCAATAGCGAGGGCGGTGGTGGAGGCGGAGGTTGCGGTGCCGGTGGCCTAGTGGGCCTGATTTGCAGCGGCTTGGCCCTGTTCGGGCTGCGCCGCCGCAGGTGATCAGGACGGCCACGTCGACGGCGTGCCCCCACCAGAACGAATCCCAACATGCCGCCTCCTGGGCGGGATCATGCAAGGAGACTGAGAGTGAACGGGCGGGCCAGGGCAGATGCTGAGAAAGAAAGGATCGCTTGGTAGCCATGGGCAGACTCGCACACGCCGTTGATCAGATCTGCACCCCTCTATCGGTGGACGAATTGGCCGAAGTGCTCGGCATCCCTCGGGCGACGGCTGGACGCTGGCTGAAAAGCCTGCGCGATGAAGGAACCATAACCCTGTGGTCGGCCGAGGCCATTGAAGCACTCGCTTGCTATGAAACCGGCAATCTGGGCAGCACCTTGATCAGTGATGCCCTGCGGCCGCAGAGCGACAGCGGCGCAGATCCCTCACCGCGCGAAGTCCGCCGGCAGATCGACAAGGCTGATCGCAAGAACAGTTCGCTGAAGCTGGAACTGGATGACCTCGAGTCGCACGGCGTCTTCGATCGGGATCGTACCCGCATCGTTCTCACCAAGACCGAGGCTGCGATGCGTGAAGGCGCTGGTCAGCAAGGCCTGCTGCTGCGCTGGCGACAAGCCCTGGTCAGAAGGTTGCGCGACGGACGATAGTCATGGTGTCGCACGCGGGTTGACGACCACCCCGCCACCGCCCTCATGGATCGCTGCCGACAAGCCGAGGATCGGCAGTTCGGCGGAACCAGTCGGCTTCGGACGACGATGGATCGAGCAGTGTGAAATCAGCGAAATCAAAACCTGGAGCGACTGTACAGCCGACCAGGGCATAGACACCGACCGGCATCGCCGCCTGCCACCAACCGGCAGGGACCACGCGTTGAGGTCGGACATCGTCACCGACCGGGCCGAGGCGCCAGACGACGACCGCAGAGCCTGGTTGCTCGCACACCAGCAGATCCAGAGGTTCGCCCTCGTACCAATGCCAGCACTCATCTGCGAGGACGCGATGCCAGCGGCTGACCTGGCCGGCATGGAGGAGAAACCAGATCGCCGTGGATGCAGCCCTGAGGCCACGTGGGCCTGGCTGCACAATGGCAGAACGGAACGTCTCCCGGTAATGGCCCCCTTCCGGATGAGGCCGCAGATCAAGCTTGCGGATGAGGTCCGCAGCCCGCGCCGTCGCAATCATGCCTGCACCGCCGCCGGCACGGCGAGCGCAGCGAGGTGGCTGGCGACGGCCGCCTTTGGCTTGCGACAGATCGTTGCGATCAATTCCGCATCCGGCTCACGCCCACGAAGCTGGGCGCGAAGGTCGGTCATCAGCCATTTCCACAGTTCCACTGTCATCAGGGCATCAGCCAGGGCGCGATGGGCCTGCATACCCATCGGTTGCTCCAACCGGAGATGATGCATCAAAGCGCCGAGCTTGTGGCTGGCCGCATCGCGGACCAGGCGACGTGCCAGCAGCATCGAACAGAGGAACGGTCGGACGTGCGCCTGGCCTGCCAGATCCATCTCAGAGTGGTAGAAACGTTGGTCAAATGAGGCGTTATGGGCGATGCAGACATGATCGCCAAGGAATCCGCGCAGCCGGGGCATCAGCTCTTCGGGACTTGGTCTGCCCTGGACCATGGCGTTGGTGATGCCGGTCAACGAGGTGATGAACGCCGGGATGCGGAAGCCCGGATCCATCAGTTCGCTGAAGGTTCCAACGATCTCCCCCTCGCTGATCAGGACGGCCCCGACCTCGATGATGCGGTCGGGACCGGCACTAAGCCCGGTGGTTTCGAAGTCGATGACGGCGTAGGTCTGCACGAGGGCGGCGAGCTTGCGCGCATGCCAGCCCAGGCAATGCGCTAGCGCCCGCGCACCGCGACCAGCGCGCCCTCGCCATCGGCGGTGATCGTCATCACCTCACCAAGGAAGCGGGCGATGATCGCGGCATTGGTCAGGGTATGCTCGCTTGGCTTCACCGTGCGAAAGACGCCCCCGGCACCGAGCGCGAGCGGCAGCAGCAACTGGTCGGCGAGATGCTCGCACACCGGAGCCTCCACCTCGGCATGGTGCCTGACCTGTCTCACCGCCTCGTCTGCGACTTTCTCCGCCGACTTGCGCAGCTCGCCGAAGGCCGTGAACACGGCCGTGACGTTGGCGTGGCGCAGGCGGGCGACGATCGCATTGCCCGGGCCGTCGGCGCGCACTTCGCGCTCATCGACCTCCTGGTGGCTCCAGTGCAGACCATGCTTCAGCGCCTGGGCTTCTCGGCTGGCGACATGCGCCGGCAGATTGGCGATGAGCACCTCGGCGTGACGGCCGATCGCCTTGCCACGCTCGCGCAAGTCGAGCGGCACGCGCGCTTGCCACGGTTGGATGGTGGCGTTGATCGCACCGCCGCCGGCGGGATAAAAGCCGTGACGCTCCAGCTCCAGCGTCGCCGAGACGCCGATACGATGCAGCACCGGCAGGAAGCTCTCCTGCAGGAATTCGACCGGTGGCGCCATGCTGTTGTGGGTGCCGCCGCGGATCGACACCGACGAAGGTCCGTCAGCACAGAGCAGGATCGGCAGCACGGTCTGCAACACGAGGGTGCAACTGCCGGCCGATCCGATGTCGAAGACGTAGGTGCCGGCGACCGGCGCCTGCGGCGTGAGGACGATCTCTCGGCTATGCAGTTCTGCTCCCTCGAGCTGGCCGTTGCAGACCCGCGCCGCGGCCTGCACCGCCACCAGATGCTGGCGCTGCAGACCCGGCTTTGGCCGGCGGGCGCGGATCTTCTCGATCCGCACCGGGGTTCCGGTGATGGCGGCAAGGGCGAGCGAGGTGCGGAGGATCTGCCCGCCGCCCTCGCCCTGGGAACCGTCGATGGTGATCATCGCATCACCCCTTCACGCAGACCACTTGCTTCAAGGTATGCACGATCTCGACGAGGTCGCCCTGCGCCGCCATCACCGCGTCGATGTCCTTGTAGGCCATCGGGGTCTCGTCGATGACGTCAGCGTCCTTGCGGCATTCGATGCCGGCGGTGGCCTTGGCGTGATCCTCGACGGTGAACTGCTTCTTCGCCTTGGTCCGCGACATCACCCGGCCGGCGCCGTGACTGCACGAGCAGAACGACTCCGGGTTTCCCTTGCCGCGCACGATGTAGCTGCGAGCGCCCATCGAGCCGGGGATGATGCCCATGTCGCCGAGGCCGGCACGCACCGCCCCCTTGCGGGTCACCCAGCAGGTCGTGCCGAAGTGCTGCTCCTGGTCGACATAGTTATGGTGGCAGTTCACCGCCTCGACGGTGCAGGTGAACGGCTTGATGCCCGGGGCCTTGGCCACTGCGGCGACCACGTTCTCCAGCATCACCTGGCGGTTGATGCGGGCGTAGGCCTGGGCCCAGCCCACCGCCTGCGTGTAGTCGGCGAAGTGCTCGG
>JFJP01039494.1_pt1 | contig 13360 bp, 7 predicted proteins | sample 431651 | NCBI WGS metagenome assembly JFJP01 (sample SAMN02602958, study PRJNA72255) | Microbial mat metagenome, whole genome shotgun sequencing project. | biome: fresh water; feature: sink hole; material: water; isolation source: purple microbial (photo- and chemosynthetic) mats found in...
CGGCAAGTGCCAAGGTATTGGCATCGCTAACAAGCTCGTTTACAGCATCGATACAGGTGTTCAGGTTGTTCTTGATCTCGTTGAAATCGCCATTGTAAGAATCGGTAATTCTCGGGGGAATATCGCCCTTGGAGATACGATCGACATACTCGGCCGCAACGTTAAGTGGGCCGATCACAGCATCCAAGGTTCGGTTGACGCCAATAATGATCTCCCTCACCTCGAAGTTGACCTTTTCGGGATCGCCACGGGTGTCGAGCTTACCTCCGATGGCTGCATCAGCAAGTTTTTTTGCCTGGTCGATAAGCGACATAATTATTGACTGAACATTGAAGGATATAACAAAAGCCAGTGTAAGTGCAACAACAACGCCAATAATGATCATAATAATCATGGCTGTTCTTGCGCTGTTTGCCAAAGCTGTATTATCATCAGAGATTCCTTGTCCTAACTTTGTTTTCCCATCCATCAGCGCATCAATTGCAACTTGCTCAGCAGCAGAAGCTACTCTAGCTTCGCCCTCGAGAATTGCTAATGCTTCTTCCGTTTTACCGGCTCGTACGAATACAATCATTTTATCTAACTGGGTTCTATAGTTTACTCTTGAAACTTTGAAATCCTCAAAAAGCTTTTTACCTTCCTCTGTATAAATAGTTTTTTCATACTCATCGGATGTTTTCGAAATAATTTCCGACAATTCACTTATTCTCGTTTCAAATTTTTGCGCTTCCTCTGGAGTATGAGCATAAATAAGGTCTCTTGAATTGACCCTTACTCTTTGGAAAGATGTGGCGATGTCGCTTAATTGTCTTAATGGAACAGTGATGCTTTCATATAATTTTGTGTCGGCATTATCAATTTTTGTTATTTGTTGCATAGCGAAAATTCCAACAACTGCAGCTATCATAGCAGTGAGTATAAATCCGCTTAAAAGCTTGGTTCTTATTTTCCAATTTTTTAACATTTTGAGTTCTCCTTTTTAATTTAGTTATGAATTATTGTTTTAGTTATTTTTGAATTGTTTCGGTGGCATTTTGCAAAGCATGATCCTTCACATCGATAATGTCGTCAATTGAAAAGACTTTATCGATATCGAGAATCATAATGAAATGCTCGTCAACACGATACATCCCCTGAATAAAACCGGAATTGTACTTTGTTCCGATGCTGGGAGACTGGGCTATTTCCTCATCCTTAAGTTCGAGAACTTCTCGAACGGCATCTACCAAAGTTCCGAGCATAATAATTTCACCTTCCTTCTCAATATTCAGTACGATGATGCTGGTATCGACTGTGTTTTGAGCTTCGGGCAATCCGAATTTGCTCCTGAGATCGACAACAGGCAATACAGTACCTCTTAGGTTAATTACACCTTTCATGTACGAGGGTGATTTTGGGACCTTTGTGATATGTCTTATTTCAAGAATATTGATAACCTTTGAAACATTAATTGCGAAAACCTCCTCACTCATTTTGAAAGACAAATACGTCTGGATCTTGTTGTTTTCTGTGCTCATAATTTTGTTTCTTGAATTGGTTTGTAAATTCTTCAGCAAATTTTTGATAGGGATTGTGCATAGCTCTTAAGACAATCAAATATATTGCTTCCCTTAAAAAAAGTATAGAGTGAAACACTTGTTTTAAGGGGGAAACTTACGTAATGTAATCAGGTATTTACCCCTGATTCAAATAGTATTTATACCGGGGAAGCATTTTCTTTAACTCAGGGGAATTACAACTCAAAGAGCAAGCAAAAAAGCAGGTTTCCAAAAAAAATCCGGTTATCTTAAAATGATTCATTTTCAAGGTAACCGGATTTAAGAGGCTGGCATTTTCCTAGAACCAGCTATATTTTTACTGGCCAAGAGGAGCGCAGATTGGAACAATAACAGACAATCAAAACAAACTGTTTTGATACTGCCGTAAGGGATTCTGTTCTAAATTTCTATTTCAATTCAAAACCTCCTCAGAGATGTAGGTAAACTGGCTGATGATTTTCGCGGGATCCATAACAAGTGCCACCGTTCCGTCGCCAAGAATAGTTGCCCCGGAAATGACATCCTGTGAAGTAAACATTCTTCCCAACGATTTTAGAACAGCCTGATATTCACCTATTACTTCATCAACTGCCAGTCCGAATCGGGTATCGCCATATTCGATAACCACCACCTGTTCGATTTCGGGGGAAACGGTCTCAATGTTGAACTCTTTCCTCAGGTAGGCAAATGGAATGTGTCCGTCATTTATAAAAATAAGGTTATTGACGGCGTTTATCAACTGATCGTGTTTGAATTCGAAACATTTGCTTACGGAGGCCAATGGGATTACATAAAAAACATGATTGATCTTAACCAGGAGCCCATCGATAATGGAAAGCGTCAATGGCAACTTGATTGTGATGGTGGTACCTTCGTTTTTCTTGGTTTGAAGACTTACCTCGCCCCTGAGGTCCGATATTTTTCTTTTAACCACGTCCATACCTACCCCTCTTCCCGAAACTTTGGTAATATTTTCGGCGGTTGTGAAGCCCGGTAAGAATATTAGATTAAGGAGTTCTTTTTCGGACAATTCGACATCCTCTTTAACAAGTCCCTTTTTCAATGCGTGTTTGAACACACTACGTGTGTCGATTCCTTTTCCATCGTCGGAAACCTGAATGTAAACATTGGCTCCGGAATAGAAGGCTTTAAGCAGAATTTTCCCTTTTGCTGCTTTGCCGCTTTTTTTGCGTTCCTCGGTTGTTTCAATTCCGTGGTCGATGCTGTTTCGGATAATATGCATCAGCGGATCGATAAGTCCTTCAATAATGGACTTGTCAAGTTCGGTTTCGGTTCCCTCTGTTTGAAAAGCAATATCCTTATTAAGTTCGTGGGATAATTCGCGTACTAGCCTCTGAAAACGGGTAACCATGTTTTCCACCGGGATCAGGCGGATACCAAAAGTGTTATCGCGTAATCGTCTGCTGATTTTCTCAATATCCTCAGCGATTGTAATAAGGTCTTTATTATTAATTGATTCGGAAATAAGGCTCAGACCAGCCTGCCGGGTTACCAGTTCGCTAACCAGGTTGATAAGTTCATCCAGTTTATCGGAGGAGACCCTTATACTCGATATACTTTGCTCTGTTTTTTTGTAGGTGGAATCTGCAGCCGCCAATTCATTTCCCGACTGATTCTGCTTAGAGGTTTCCTGAACCCATTTCTCAATTCCCTCCAGTTCAAGTTTCTCCCCGTTGCTGAACGAATTATCCAGCATCTGGAAAAGCTGACCGTTTTTGAGGGAATCCAAGACTTCAATTTCTTTGATGACAAGCTCGCAGTCGAGGTCGACAAAAATAAACACATCCCTGATTTCATCGATTGTTGACAGGGTAGACAATAGAATCACCCAATGGGTATAGCAGGTTAAAACGTTGAGTTTCTCCAGCTCTGGGATTTCAGAAGTAAAAGTGTATACCTTAGCGGTTCCCATGCAAGCGAGCTCATTGACAATAAGAATGGGATTGGTTCCATTCTTGAAAATATCCGGTTTAGGTATAAACTGAATGTAATAATGCTTTGGCTTTTCAGGTGCTAGAGGAGCATCTGATGCAGAATTATTGGAAGTTGTTGGCGTATCCGAATTTTTTTTCTCGATATTGATAATTTGACGGATCTCGTTTAACAAGAAATCGTGATTGCGCAGGGAATTCTGGCTAAGGTTGTCGTCATCAGACAATAGCACTTTAATATGGTCAATAGATTTAAAGGTCAAATCAATAAGTTCGTCGCTAACCATTAGCTTTCCTGCCCTTACCATATCATAGGCAGCTTCAAGTTGATGCGTAAAAGCGTCTATCTTGTTGAATCCAAACATAGCGCTGCCTCCTTTGAGGGAATGCATCGCGCGAAATATAACTTCGATGTGCTTTTTATTCATCGGGTCGGCACTCAGCTCCAGCGAGGATTTTTCCAAATCCTGGATTAGATCCAATGCCTCTTCAATAAACTTAGATTTGAACTGTTCCATTTTATTTTCTCCAATCTTTTTTAATTAAGGCCGCCTTAAGTACTAACGGGAGCCTGGATTTGTCCTCATGCACATGAAATACGGGAAAGGATTTGAAAGATTCCAGAATAGTACTGAATGCTGACAGACTGTTAGCACGTCGTTTTTTGCTGCTAGTTTCCACAGAGGTTGCCAAGGCATGCACCTTGCTAAGTTTGGAAACCAGATTCCGTTGATTTCTTCTAATATTCCGATTTACGGAGTTGGGCTCATCGAACCAATTCAATATCTGATCGACAGACTGCAAAGTCAATTCGCAGATTTCGGATGAAAAAGCAAGCTTGTTTCTTCGAATCAGGTCGTAAATAACCTCAAGCCGTTTCGAAATTGCTTCGACTTCTTTTTGTTTGAACATTGCACTGTTACCCTTGAGGGTGTGCATTATTCTGAATATTTCGTCGAAGACAGATGTGCTGAAGACAGTCATGTTTTCGGGCGAAAGTATTAGGTTTACCTCGAGTGCAAGCCTTTTTCCTTCCTCGAGATATTTACCATGCAGTATGTCTAAAACGTCTTCCATCAGATCATTACTTTTTGAATAGCAGCAATAAGTTTAGCCGGAAGGAAAGGTTTAATAATCCATCCTGTTGCTCCAGCCTCTTTTGCTTCCATTTTTTTCTCATTTTGGGATTCTGTTGTAAGAAAAAGGATGGGAATCATTTTATAGATTTCATTAACCCTTACCGCTTTGATGAATTCAATGCCATCCATTACCGGCATGTGCAAATCGGTAATAATAAGGTCAATCTTGGTGCCATTAAGGTGTTTCTGGGCATCGCTCCCATCAACTCCCACCAGAACGTTATACCCTTCTTTTTCCAGGGTAAAGTTTACGACTTCCCTTATGCTTTCCGAGTCGTCGACTATTAAAATTGTTTTTGCCATTTTTCTGATAGATTAATATTAATTACGCTTTAACAATATCCAAAAAACCGGTGTTCCTAAGTGATTCCTGCATTCTTTCGGGTAACTCTGACTCGATACTGGTTTTGAAACCTTTTGAGTGCAAAGTTTTAACAAGGGAGTAAATCAGTTGCAGACTAGACAAATCAAGTGTCTCAACATTTTTTATTTTAATACTCAAATCGCTTGTGAAATTCAACGTCTGCAACTTGGATTTAATAGCATCAGCATTGCCGATTCCAAGTTCGCCTTCCAAAATCAAAGTTTGCATTTTGGTTTTATTGTCAACCTTTAGGCGAACGCTGTATGAAATGTCTTTATTCATGTATTCGAGTTTTTTTTAAAATAATTCAATATCTTCCGAGGAATCTTCCTCATCACTTATATCGATCGAGCTTGCTCCGTTGATGAAATTCTTGTGGATAAGCCTTTCACTGGCAACCGTATACATAGCTTCGATTTCCTTCATATCCTGGTTATCGTTGCCTTTGTTGCCGGCTTGCTTTTCATCACGGAGTTTCAAATTAACATCGTTAAGCTTGGCAATAACGGTTTTCAGCACTGACTCGAATAACTCGTAATACTCCACTCTGTTAATGGTCCCCTCAATTTCATTGATAATATCCTGATTCAGAATCTGGTTTTGCAGCAGAACATTGTCAAGTTGCTTATTATCCTCGTCGAGGGAGTCGAGTATGCTGGTAAGTTTGACCATCAGGCGGATCTGAACCTGTTCGGCCTTGCTTCCCATTCCATTGTCGTCGACAGAAGTGCTGAGTTTCTCAGACATTTCAAGCATTTCTGAAATTCGAAGCTGAAGATCATCCTTTTTTGCGGAAATATCTTTTGCCAGGCCTGTTATCTGCATAAGTATGCTAGGGCTGGCATGCTCAACTGATGCGCCTGTGGCAAGGTTGACTCCCTTGAACAGTTCTGTTTTTTCAAGTTGGTTCACCGGATCGGTAATCAAGTCGGAAGTGTATTTATGAATGTCCTGTATCTTTTTCCGAACCAGAAGAAGATCTTTGTTGATAAGCCCAATATTCGTAATATCAAGCATCAGGATACCTTCATCGAGTTTATTTTTAACCTGCTTGAGAAGGGTAATATCCTTGTTTTTCTCGTCGCTGCAAAACTCATTGGAGATATTGGATATTGTATTAATATCGTCGGCAATAATTTGGAAATTGCGAGTAATGACTTCGAGAGCATTTTGATACTCCCTGCTCACCAGAATAAGCTGTTCAGCCTGCAAGCCTACAATATCGGCAATCTGTCCGAATTTCCGGTCGCCGAATTCCGATGGAATACCTTTTTTGTTAAGTTCTTCGTTCTTCAGGGCGTCGATCACATTCTGATGGTATTGCTGAATATGCTCGATTTTCTGACGGATAATGTCGTGATACTGCAAATGGGTAATGATGTTTCCGATGCTGTCGGAAGATTTCTTTGATTTCTCCTTTAAAACAGGGAAATATTTCTCCGATTGGAGGCTTTTTTCAAGCACATTGTTATAGATGGATTTGATTTCATCCGAAAGTCCCGATATGCTTTTGGAGGAATCGTTGTTGCATTCTTCGCTTTTGGAGATATAGCTGCTTATTTGCACTTTCAGCTCATCGATTTCCTCACCTACATTCGTTAATGAAGGCTGAACATTACTTGTTATGTTGTCCCATACCTCGATTGAAAAACCCCAGTTGCTGTCGAACTTCTCATAGTTGGAAACCAAACGGTAGTTGGTGGTCAAATACTTAAACGTAATGAGATCTTGTTTGAAGTTCCGTATCGCAACCGACAGATACCGGGTTTTCAGATTAATTTCATTCAGTTGCTTAACACTTTTTTTGTTTTCCTCCTCAGCTATGTTTCTGTATTCTTTGATTTTCAGATAAAGGTTGTCGAGTTCCTCCAAAAGATTGTTTTTCCCGTTGCCAAGGATCGCGTCAAAAATCCGCGAAGCATTTTCGGAGATTATGTTTATTTTCTTGTAGTAATCCTTTAGATAGGTATTCAGTTTCATGAAAACACCTGATGAGTGCTCATGAAGCTCCGCAATTCGGATGTCGATATTCGAAAAGGTGTCGACCAATTCTTCTGTCTTTACCTGGGGATCTATGTTGTTGCTCATATGTTGTTTCCGGTTTTTTTAAAAAAATACACTTAAAACAGGTCTATTGAAATTTGCTGGGCGAAAATTGTGAAATTGATTTTGTTATCAACTTTCGCTTTTGTGAGGGTCATCAAAAGGTCATATTCCTTACTTTTCTCATCGGTCCAGGCAACCTCTGTTCTCACTCCAATTTCCTTTGTGCTTCCGTTGTTCTGATAATAAGCTGTTAAGTTGTTGTCTTTTTGTTCGAGGGAGATTGGAATCACGGTACTGATTGACTTACCCAATATTTTTTCGCGTTCAAAGCCCCATATTTCCTCAGCGGCATTGTTAAAATATTCGATAATACCCTCCTGGCTAAAGCATATAACCCCATCCACACAGCCTTCGAGAACTGCAATATTTTTCGCCTTTTCCGATTCTATATCCTTGATTTTGAGCAGCAGGCCGTTACTTGCCTCGTTAAGTTTCTCGCTTAAGTTTTGTTTGATATCTTCCAATTCGGATGTATACGACTTGAGCTTTTCTCCCTGAAGGCGAAGTTCCTCTGCCTGGCGCTGGGTTTCGAGCTCAGTCTTTTTCTTTTCCGTAATATCCTGAGCCAATTCAATTACTTTGTATGGGATGTGGTCTTTGTCCAAAGCCGGGGTGTAGGATGCGTTGATCCATATTTCGCGTCCCTCCTTGGTCATTCTCTTGAAATCGCCTTTTTGCGGCTTTCCTGAACGCAGCTCTGTCCAAAACTCGTTGTAAAATTCAATGGGTTCATTCGACAAATCGGCAAACATCCTGTCTGTTTTGTTTTCGATTTCTTCCAAAGAGTATTTCATCATTTGAAGGAACTTCTCATTTGCGTTGATAATCTTGCCCTCCATGTTGAATTCAACTGTCGCGAGGGTGTTGTTTATTGCCGAAAAAATACCGATCCTCTCCACTTCTCTTTGCTCCATCTCCTCCTGGGTAGCGTTCATTTCCTCAAAGTTCTGGCGCATTTCTTCTTCCTGTGCACGCATTTCCTCGGTAAGTTTCTGTGACTCTTTCAAGAGTTTTTGGGTTTGCTCGTTTGTCTTGACCCTTGATATAGTTGAAGCCAGAATTTCGGCCAACTTCTGTACGAATTCGATTTCGAAATTTTTCAACTCCCTGAAAGAAGCAAGTTCCAAAATTCCAAATAATTCGGTATTGAAAAGAAGGGGCGCAATCAGTATGCATCTGGGATTTGCATCACCGAGACCGGAAGTTATGGATATAAAATCTTCGGGGACATCCGTCATATAAATAATATCCTTCTCGATGGCTGCTTGCCCGATTAGCCCTTCACCTATGGCAATGCTGTTCGATAAATACTTTTTCTTGTTCCACGCATAAGCCGATTCCAGTTGGAGAAAGGGTGCGTTTGAATCGTCGTTGTTCAAAAGGAAAATCATGCCCTGGTTCCCATTGATATACTTAACCAGTGAGGAAAGGAATTTGTCGCATAAAATGGTAAGATTGTCTGCTTCCTCGCGGGTTATCTCTCCAAATTTCGTCAAGCCCTGCGAAGCCCAGTTGCGGCCTATATCCTCAAGTGCAATTTTCTGCAACTTATCCCGCATCCCTGTAATGGAAGTTCCCAGCTTGTCCTGTCGGCTCAACACCTGATAGTCGACATCGTATATCCCATCTCCGATTTTTTCAGCGAAATCAGAAAGCGCCAATTGGTTTTGTATGATTTTGTCGATTGCAACCGCTATTTGTCCGATTTCGTCATTGCTGTTGTAACCGGTTTTTTTTGAGAGATCACCTAAGGAAGCTGCATTTGAAACGATGGAAAGAGTTTCAAGTGGATTTTCAATGTAGAATCTGTACACCCTTCTTATTACTACCAATGCAATAACCCATAATATCAACACAATAAGCAAATTGGTAACTTGCTGGTAGATAACCTCCGGAGATAGATTCGACAATACGAATGATACTCCAGCCAGAATAATAAGGATAAAGAGTGATATTATTATCCAATTCTTTGTGCGTAGATTATAGTTCTTGTATTTCATTTGTTATTCGGTAGAATTGACGTAATCACCATATTCCGGATTGTGTTTTTCACGCTTGATTTACTGAATGATGTGTTTATCAAAAGTAGGATTGGCGAGTGGGAGAAAAAACAGTGATAACACTTGAATAATGAAAATGAATACTCGGTTTTATACCGTATTTACACCCTGATTAACCAAGTAGTTTTACCTGCCCTCCCCTGGCCCCTCCCCAACCTCCCGCATTGCGGGACAGGCACTCTCCCCCGCAGATGGCGGGGCTAGACTATCACACGAGAGAAGACTTTGAAGTTTTACTGAACCGGGATTTTCGCAACAAATGAACTCTCGTTCAACTTAAGCCGGGCAATATAAACACCTGGTTGTAAATTCATTGGCAAGCAAATGCTTAGACCTGAAATCAGATCGATCCTGTTATCATAAACCACTTTACCCTGCAAGTCGCACAAAGTAAGGATTGCGCTTCCGGAGGCTATGTTTTCGGGAAGATCTATATAAAGGAAATTGTCATAGAAATAGGTTTTCACCTTTTCCGGATTGAGTTTCCCAACGCCATCTCCCTCATCGCCGATAAGGACCTCAAAATCAGAAAATGTTCCGGCCAGTGAAGTGAATGAATAAAAGCTGTTTTGGGCAAGCGGGGTTTGAATTCCGCCATGCTTCAGAACCACGTTCATTCCTTCAAGGTTTTCAAATTCTGTAATATCGATGGAATAAGTACCGGGAGTTTTAATTACCAGACTAAGGGGAATTGACAAGGGTTTTGTATCATCATGCGGTATGGCATTAATGGCATATTTTACTCCCTTTGTTTCAGAATAGATAAGTGGTGATTGATTATTGATTCCGAAAAGTTTATAGGCGTCGTAGTCACTGTCGAAAGAGCTGGTAGCGTTATCCAAAATACAAATAATAGATTCATCCGATACCGTACCGTTCGATAGAACCAACTTCATCTTTTTAATAGGATTCGTTTGACCACAGGCTGTTTTCTTGGATCTGACAGGAGTAGTGTTTACAGTTTTTGAATCAAGCGGTAATGTCAGAGATTTGCCTGAAGCGGTAACATGTACAAAGAAGCCTTGTAATGGGGGAACAATATCGGTATAACCGGTTTCACCCCCGGTTGCAAGGTTATAAACCACATATCGACCATCTCGGTTGAAGTACACTGAGTTGTCAACATCATCATCAGCTCCGGTAAGCTCTGCTATACCATTCAAATCGTAGTTGCAGGGATATGGGTTCCCGATAAGATTCCAACCCTGGCTGGTATAGCTCAGGTTATCAAAACTGTGAGCCGCGTAATTCAGGGAACCGGTAAAGGTGAGTTTGTCGTTAGCAGTAAGGTAAATATTATAAGCGTTCGCGGAAGTGAGTGAGGAAAACGCAGTGGTGGCATTATATCCGTCGAAATACTGCCAGCCGGCATCTTTATCGGCTGCGGCAGACGCTTCGCTGTACGACAGCAGATCCCCGTTAAAATTGCTGAGGTTCAGGTTTGTTTGAGCTTCGGCAATGGATGAGCCTATAAAAACAGAGGCTACGGGAGGGATAAAATAGTGGAATTTGGGCATGGATGTCCCCAATCCTCCCGTGAGAAAAAGCTCAACGGTTCCGGAAACAGCATTGTTATAAAGCAATTTACCGTCGCCTGCTGCGGAAGATTCAAGCACAAGACCCGTGTTGCCTGCATTGTTATTCAGTGTTCCGTTGACTGTAAGGGCAGCCCCGGGACTTATTGAGAGTTTGGCCCCGGGATTTATGGTAAGAGGAACGGATGTATGTATAAGTCGTGTGCCGCTGAGAGAAATCGCCCCTGTGTTGGCTATCAGTACCCCTCCGATTGCGGTGAACGGACTGATCCACTCTGAGCCTGCAGTTCTTGAAACCGAGGTGTTGTAGTGCAAAGAGGCAGATGGTCCGAAAGCGGGAGCTCCCATAGCACCTGAAGTTCCTTCCATGGAAAGAGTTCCGTTCACAGATACTCCGGTGAGGGTTTTTGTGCCGGTACCGGAAATTGTAAGATTGCTAAACCCTGAAGGAGTTCCGTTCGGGTTGGTAACAATCTGGTCACCCCCGTTGTAATAAACAGTGGTGTTCCCGGCAGCCACATTCTGCCAGGTACCGTTATTGGTAAGGTATCCGGCAATTCCCATTTCAGATCCCGTTTCCATTGTTAAGGAAGCACCGCTGTTAATGGTAATATCATAGAAATTCGTTTCACCGTATAGTTCCGCAGCCGGATTGGTGAATATTACGTTGCTGGTATTCGGGTTGAAAGTTCCTCCATCGTTAACCCAGGCATTTATGCTTCCGCTTATGGTTAACTGGGCTGCCGCAAGCGAATTGAGTATGCCTCCGGCTTCAATGGTAATCATTTGGACTTCGGTTGTTGCCGGCAGGGAGGGCGAAAAAGTTGTTAATGCCGCATTCGGAATAATAATGTTGGAGCCTAATGCCGGTGTAAGGCCCGATGACCAGTTTCCATTGGTTGACCATACCGTACTTACCGAGCCCGTCCATCGTATCCTGCCTTCCAAAGCTCCCATGGTTGGACTTGCTCCGCGATTGCTTGCAGTAAAATCCGTGGTAAACCCTGTAATTTCTATTCCGTTAAGGCCTCCATTGGTAGGAATATAATTCGCAGCCGATGTGCCGCCCGGGTTAATAAATATCGGATTAACCGACGCGCTGTTTGCGTCTTGCCCGCTTATCAGGGGAAGCGAGGTCACATTGGATCCGTTGTAATACCCCAAAACGCCTCCTGTATTCGGGGCGTTGTAATCGTTGTAATTCAAAGTCAGGGACGTGCCGGAAGAATAGTTGAAATAGGCGGCATAGTGGGTTCCCGAAGCTCCGTTGTTTGAACGGGCGTTTTGAAAGATATTGTTTCTGACATCCCGGGTGTTGTCGGGCGAGGCACTGTAGAATGAATAACTATTGAAGCTTCCGGAAGTTGGTGAACCTCCCAGGTAAACCGTATTAAAATAGACATTGTTGGTGTTGCCGGCTGCACCCGACTCATAAATCCCAAAGATTGCGGTGGTAGTATTTCCTCCCAAAGCAATAATGTTATTGGAGTAGGCAGTAAGACCATTATTCGCGCTGATTCCATAAACGGCAACCGTTTCCGCACCAGCTCCGGCAGAGAGGCTGTGAATAAAATTTTGGCTTACCGAATTGCCCGTAGTACCCCCATTAAAATACAATCCAACCAGACTTCCGGCAGCATTCGAACTTGTATTTGAAAGGTTGGCTATTGTGTTGCCACTTATGCTTACTGCTCCCGTAGAAGCATTCCTGATTCCATACATGTTGCTGATAAAAGTGGATGCATTGGCAGCCGAAATTGAGCCGATGGTATTCCTGCTGCAGTTGATAGCTCCCGTTCCTGCCAGATTAATCCCATAAACATTTGCTCCGGTTGAACCGGAAGATATGCTTATCGATCCAGTGCCGGTTGCTGCGCCAATTGTGTTGGGAGTAGTGGTTCCGATATTCACAGACCCCGCCAAAACATTGATGCCCGACCATGAGCTGTTCAGAGAATTGCCCCATGCGAAGCCGGTTATCGTATTGCCCTGAACGCTAATATTCGCAGAGGTTCCCGCAGTGATAGTGATGGCGGAAAAGGAATTGTCGAAAGCATTGGTTTTGGTCCAGGTTCCCGAACACAAAGCTGCGCTTCCACCTATATAATTATTACTTATGATTATCCCTGTTGCGGTAAGTGAGGAGATATTTATTACGGTATAGCCCACACTTAAAGTAGGAATGAAAGTTGTGGTTTCATAAAAGCTGTTTCCGCTAATAGTCCATGCTGAATTGTATGATGCAAGCTGAATTCCGTTTGAAGCCACTCCGCGCCTGAAGGAATCGTAAATATTGTTATTTCGGATTATATTATTGCTATTATCCCTTCCTGCCGACCCGGCAGAATAAATCGCATTAACGATCCGTGTTGCGGAGTAGCTGGTAATATTGCAGTTCTCGATGATGTTGCCATCGTTGCCATTGCCGGAGGTGGAGGTGGAGAAGAAGATTACTCCCCCTGTAGTATTTCCTGAAATACCTCTAATATTGCAATATTGGATTGAATTATTCTCTGCAGAATTAGCAAACTGGATTGTTGATACACTCAGATTTGGATTGATGTTGCTAATTGTAAGGTTTGCATTGCCTGTCTGGTTGACTCTACCGTCAAAAGTAACATTATCTGCCCCGTTAAAACTAAACATTGGTCCATTGTCTGAACCGC